>ERZ1034992.491-NODE-491-length-22169-cov-12.031112_pt1 | contig 22169 bp, 19 predicted proteins | sample MGYA00520695_ERZ1034992 | MGnify/ENA primary metagenome ERZ1034992 (study PRJEB33766, sample SAMN09781778) | gut metagenome | biome: gut microbiome | host: Homo sapiens | place: Madagascar | study: EMG produced TPA metagenomics assembly of the PRJNA485056 data...
GGACACCACCCTTTCACGGTGGGAACAGGGGTTCGAATCCCCTTGGAGATGCCATCTTCCGGTTTATGTTGTTTTTTGTGTCTCCATCGTCTAGAGGCCTAGGACACCACCCTTTCACGGTGGGAACAGGGGTTCGAATCCCCTTGGAGATGCCATTCTTTCCTGCCTGTTTTTTTCACTGTTTTCATTTCGGAATGGTATCTGCCGATGTCCAGTCATGCCATCTTGCCGAAAATCCACTACAATAACACGTTTCGCTCTTCCTTTTAATTGATCATGCGACGTTTAACCAAAACGGGATCTTCCAAACTCAACGCAGACAGCCAGCGTCTGGTTTCGCTTGCCCTGGAGATGTTTTATGCTTCCAGCTTCCTGGAAAGCGAGTTTTGCCGCAAAAAACTGGAAGTTCTGGTTTTCCGGTTGTTACAGGCCAGAAAACAGGCAGTTTTAAACGATGCCATTGAGTATCTGTTCACGACGGATATGGAAGCGTACAACTGCCTTCTTGAAGTGGCGGAAGCGTTGAGCGAATCGGCAGTTATCGAGGAAGACGGCAAAAAATACCAGGTTTTGCTGGTCGCTGTTCCTGTTCTGGCATGGACCCGTTTTTCCATCGCATCAGGCACGCTGGCGCCTGAACAGATCGAGGCGATATCCAGCCGTTTCGCCCGTCTGATTCTGGCCGATGATGTCCGGTTTGCCATGGCACCCGGCCTTTATGCGGTCGATCAGTTACCTTATTCGCATGTCGACGTGATGGCGGTGACGCAGGGATTGGTCCAGTCGGTTGTCCAGGGATCGCGTTTCGAGCTGGCGTCCAAACAGGAGACCGTTCCGTTTCTGGCGGATGGGCGTTATCTCTTGGCAGCCGTTATGGCCCGGGAAGGTACGCCGCTTTTCCGCTGGCAGTCCATACCCGATCCGGCCGGGTTCGAAACGGTCAGGGAAGAATGCCTGAAGCTTTGGCAGCATGAAATCATGCCGATCATGTCGGAAATTCTGCCGGGGTGCAATCTGGAATTGCTTTTGCCGGGCGGTTTTTTCAATACATGCCGGAAAGCGGATCAGGCAATCAGGCCTTCGACGATCAAGGCGGCGGTTCACTATCTGGTTCATGCGCTCGATACACAGCCGGAAAAACTCGGTGCGGTCGTCGGCGGGTTCGGAAAGGATCTGGACGGCACGCAGGTCGAGGAATACCGTATCAGTTTCTATCGCAAGGATAACGGAAAGATCGTTTACGGCATCGTCTGGCCGGTTTACGGAGCGGAAGAAGTGGATGGCATGAATTTCCCTTCGCAACTGGAGGGCCATTCGGGTGCATTGTCCCGCAAGGGAGGCAAGCAGTTGCTGCAGATATTCCAGTTATTGCGCGAACTGGGGATATCGTATGAGAAAACGGCCGTCGAGCGTTTTGCGATGGAGTTTTGCGAGGATTGCGGCGCACCGTTGTTTGCCGATACGAACGGCGAACTGGTTCATGCCGAGATGCCTGAAGATGCCAGAAAGGAAACGCGGTTGCACTGATTGCCGTGTGTGCCAAATGCCGTATATTCCGGGGTGATGTGGTCTGCTGTCCGAAAACGATCCGGTCCGGGAAAAAAGAAGTCCCGGTTTCGCTTTTCGGACTGCCTGCAGAAAAATCAGAAGGCAAAGGTAACAGCAGACTGTTTTTTCAGTTCCGGTTTTCCGCGTTCCATGTGCCTGTTTTTCCACCGCTTTTTTCAAGAAGCCGGACATCCGTAATCGTCATTCCCCTGTCGATGGCTTTAAGCATATCGTAAATCGTCAGCAGACCGGTCTGGACTGCAGTAAGCGCTTCCATTTCCACGCCGGTCTTGCCGACCGTTTCCGTTCTTGCCTGGCAAAGAATGCTGTTTTCGGTTATGGTGAAATCGACCGTCACCCGGGTGAGTGCGACAGGGTGGCAAAGCGGAATCAGATCGGATGTCCGTTTGGCTCCCATGATGGCGGCGACTCTGGCGATTCCCAGAACATCGCCTTTATCCGCAGTATGGTTTTCGACGACAGCCAGCGTTTCCGGTTTCATCTGGATGGTTCCGCAGGCGATGGCGATACGGTGTGTTTCGGATTTGCCGCCGACATCGACCATGTGCGCTTTGCCCGATGTATCGAAATGGGTCAGCTGATTTTTGTCGTTTTCAACAGGTTTTTTTTGTGGCATAAAGAACGTGGCCGGTAATGGGATATTGTGTGAAATGTTTGCAAAGTACCGGTATGATATCACTTTGACCGAATGATCAACTTGAGCGCCGATGAGGGTATGAAACGATTTTTCAAACGGCTTGTTGTACCGCTGGCCGCTGTTTTGTGCTTGCAGATGCCGGTTGCGCTTGCGCAGTCGGATATTCCCAGTCTCGGCGATACGGCACGGGCTGAATTGTCTCCGGCAGCCGAATATCAGCTGGGCAAGGAAATCATGGGACAGGTCAGAAGCGATCCGGCTTATGTCAACGATCCGGTCCTGACGGAATATCTGAGCAATCTGGGCAACAGACTGGTTTCTGCCGATACACAGACCCGGGGTGAACTGACGAACGATTTCACGTTTTTCGCCGTTCGCGATCCGACATTGAATGCGTTTGCTTTTCCTGGCGGTTTTATCGGGGTACATACAGGATTGTTGCTGGCGACCCAGAGCGAATCGGAACTCGCTTCCGTGCTTTCTCACGAAATCGGCCACGTTTCCCAGCGGCATATCGCCCGGATGCTGAGCCAGCAAAAGCAGGATATCCTGATTCCGATTGCCACGACGGCGCTGGCGATTCTGGCTGCCTCGGCAGGGGGAGATGCGGCAGGGGCTGTTCTGATGGGCGGTCAGGGATATGCGATCCAGAAACAGATCAATTTTACACGGGACGCCGAAAAGGAAGCGGACCGGGTCGGTTTCCAGATTCTGAAAAATGCGGGTTTCGATACGACTGGCATGACTTCCTTTTTCCAGCGCATGCAGACGGCGACACGTACCTATAGCGATGCACCGTCGCCCTATCTCCGGACTCACCCGTTGACATCCGAACGTATTGCCGATATTGATGCCCGGGTCCGGCGCGAGCCTTATCGCCAGCATGCCGACAGTCTGGATTTTTTCCTGATGCGGGCAAAAGCCCGGCTTGTCCAGGACGATAGCGAACCGGCCTTGCAGACGGCAGCGGCGGTTTTCGAGGAGCAGATCAAAAGCGGCAGCAAGCTTTATATGGCGGCCGGGAATTACGGACTGGCTCTGATTGCGTTGCACCGGAAAGATATCGCTGAGGCGAAAACCCGTTTGCAGCAGGTGAAAAAAACGGTCGGCGAGGCGGCGGCCCGACAGAGTCTGGCATTGAACAGTCTGGCTATCGAAATCATGTTGGCTTCCAACCAGACGGCTGACGCTGTGCGTGAGGCACGTGCGGCGATTGCCCGTTTTCCGTCTTCACGGGCACTGGCGCATCAGTATGCCAATGCCCTTTATATGTCCCGGCAATATGGCGAAGCAGCCAAATTCCTGAGAAAACAGGTCCAGATGTATCGTGAGGATCCTGTTTTGCAGCGGCAACTGGCCAGGGTCTATGATGCGCAGGGCAAAAGGGCGCTGATGCATATGGCGATGGCGGAGTCGTATAGTCTGACAGGAGCCTATTCGGCAGCTCTGGAACAGCTGGATCTGGCAAGAAAGGCAAAGGATGTGACTTTTTACGATCAGTCGGTCATTGATGCCAGGGAAAGGGAATGGAAAGCGATTGTCCGGGATGATCTGAAGAAGCGCTAACGGGTATGGCGATGTTTGTCCTGTATGTCCCGAACTCGTGAAACAGAAAAACCGCCAGAAAATCTGGCGGTTTTTTCATGGATGAAGGACTGTTGTATCCTGCCGGAAGCGGGCTGTATCCGGAAGCGTTCAGGCCGCCTGTCGGTTCTCGGCTTTTCTGCTTCGTTGTGTCCGTCCGCTCCGTCCGTTTTTTTGTGCGGCTGACGGCTGGCCGAAATGGCGTTGTCCCGCTTTGGCCGCATGTTTTTTGGTACCCGGTTTCCAGTTCGGCTTGCGTCTGGAAGGGGCTGCCTTGAACGTCATTTTGGGTTCGAATCCTTCGATGACGTTGACGGGAATACTCTGTTTGGTAAAGCGTTCTATTCGCCGGATAATCGTGCTGTCGCTGTGGCTGACCAGTGAAATGGCCAGTCCGTGGCGTCCGGCACGGCCGGTCCGACCGATGCGGTGAACGTAATCTTCGGGGAATTTCGGCAGATCATAGTTGAAAACGTGGGTGATCGCCGGGATATCGATGCCCCTTGCCGCGACATCGGTGGCAACCAGTATCCTGATTTTACCGCTGCGCAGTCTGGCCAGTGTCCTGTTGCGCGCACTTTGTGGCATGTCGCCATGTAATGCTGCCGTGGAGAAACCGGCAATGGCAAGCCTGTCTGCCACCTGATCGGCATCCCGTTTGGTGGCAGTGAATACGACAGCTTGTCCCAGTGAACGGTCGTGCAGCCAATGATCGAGCAAACGGTTCTTGTGTGGCAGATCGTCCACGAAATGGATCATCTGTTCGATGTTTTCGTGACGCTTTTCCAAAGAGGCGATGTGAACCGATTCGGCATCATGAGTTACCTTTTTTGCCATGTTGCCGACAATGCCATCCAGCGTGGCGGAAAAAAGCATGGTCTGGCGCGTTTCCGGTGTGGCGGCGATGATGGTTTCGATATCTTCGATGAATCCCATGTCGAGCATGCGGTCGGCTTCATCCAGAACCAGTATGTCAAGCTGGTCGAAACGGATTTTGCCGGATTGCATGTGATCGATCAGACGTCCCGGTGTAGCCACCAGAATATCGGGATTTTTGGCCAGAAGCTGCATTTGTTTGGGATAGGGCATGCCTCCGAGAATGGCGATAGTCCGGATATGTTTCAGATATGCACTGTATTGTTCGGCAGAAGCCACGATTTGCGAAGCCAGCTCGCGTGTCGGTGTCAGAACGAGCATTTTCGGCCGGGCCGCTTTAAAGCGGAGCTTTTCTCCTTTTGTTCTGGAGGATTGCCGCTGTTGATTCAGGGTTTTCCCGGTTTTTTCGGGAAAATGCTGCATGGCAAAGCGGTGCAGGGCCGGAAGCATGAATGCGGCGGTTTTGCCGGAACCGGTTTGTGAAGAAACCAGCAGGTCTTTTCCGTTTATGGCTGGCGGGATGGCTTTTGTCTGGACAGGGGTCGGTTGGTCGTAATGGATGTCGGCAAGTGCCTTCAGGATCAGCGGATGCAGTCCCAGTGTTTCAAATGTCATTTTTTCTCTCGATGAAGACGATAATTTTCCTTTTGGGAAAACAAAACGGCAATGCCTTGCACAGGCGGCGAAATAGTCTGAAGAAAAATTTCGGCACAAAAGCTTTGCGCCGGAACCGTGTCTGGAAACACAAAAGGCGGAAGGGCTTTATGACATATGCATGAAATCATGCAAAGGCTGGCAATGCCACTAAATATTCAGGCAGGAAGTTCGTTCCTGCCTGAAAAAACATTATACCAGTTATCCGGTTTTTCCGGCGGGATATTCCGGATTATTTCGGCGTGCCGTCAGGCGTGGTCTTTCTGGGCGATGACACCATCGGTATTCAGTCCCATGACATGGGAGAATCCGCCGTCCACATAGGTGATTTCGCCGGTGATTCCGGAAGCCAGGTCTGACAGAAGAAATGCCGCAGCATTGCCGATTTCCTCAATGGTGACGTTACGGCGCAACGGTGCGTTCTTGGCGACGAAATTCAGCAGGATATTGAAGTCGCGGATGCCACTGGCCGCGATGGTCTTGACCGGACCGGCGGAGATGGCATTGACGCGGACACCGTGTTTGCCCAGCGATTCGGCCATGTAGCGGACGCTGGCTTCCAGCGATGCCTTGGCCAATCCCATGGTGTTGTAATAGGGAATGGCCCGGCTGGAACCGAGGTAGGTCAGTGCAAGCGCGGCGGAACCCGGCCCCATCAGATGACGGGCCGCCTTGACCATGGCCGGGTAGCTGTACGCGGAAATGTCGTGGGCGATTTTGAAATTTTCCCGGGTCAGGCCATCGAAGAAATCTCCGGCGATGGCTTCGCGGGGGGCGAAGCCGATTGAATGGACGAGACCATCCAGACGGCCCCAGGTTTTTCCGATTTCGGAGAAAACGTGTTCGATGTGTTCATCCTTGCCGACGTCGCATTCATAGACCATGTCGCTGCCCAGCTCTTTTGCAAATGCGGTAATGCGATCCTTGAAACGGTCTCCGACGTAAGTAAAGGCCAGTTCAGCACCTTCGCGCCTGCACGCTTCGGCTATACCGAGTGCGATGGAACGGTTCGATAACAGACCGGTGATGAGTATTTTTTTACCTTGCAAGAAAGCCATGCATGACTCCAAAACTAAACTGTATGAAATGGATAGCCGTCATATGGACGGAAAATTCCTTGTAATAAAAATCCGTCAAACGCAATGTTTAATTTGCTGTCTGGCGGAATCTGTCTGGCAAGATTGTAGTTCGTCAGACGGATTGCGGCAACTGTTAGATCCGGTTCGCCAGCCTATTTTATTCCCGAAATGTGGCATTCAGGCTTTTTTCCGGTTTTTTGCCGCTGTTTTTCTGGTCTTTGTCTGTTGTGCAGATACCTGATTTTTTACGGATTTTGTTTTTTTCGATAGAGTGGCTCTGGCAGTGCGGCTGTTTTTCGACTTGACCAGTCCTTTCTTCGTCGATGCAGTGTTTTTGGCATCCATGACGACTTTCACACGGGAAGCCCTGGTATTGCGGCTTGTCCTGACATCGGCGGCACGTATCGCTTTTGTGCGGGCACGTGTTGTGGCCGCAGCGGAACGGTAAGGCACGTGCACTTTAAGTATGGTGCCTTTTTTGACGGTATCGCCGTTGATTTTGTTCCAGGACTTCAGTTCGGCGACACTGACGCGATAACGTTTGGCGATGGAAGCGAGTCTGGCCGGTTTTCTGACCGGAACCGTGACGAGCCGTGTTGCCGGGAGATCCCTTTCCCAGGCCAGCTTGGCGTTTTCAACAAGTTCGGGAGCGATGTCACGATCGTAACCGGCCGTTTTCGGAACCAGAATGGCCGATCCGAATTTCAGGACGCTTCTGGATGGGATGTTGTTGGCCTGACGGATTACGTCGGGAGAGATATTGAGACGGGCGGCGATGTCTTCGACTTTTTCCCGCGGGCTCGTTACCTGATAGGCCGTCCATGAAGACAGCGGTCGTGTCCAGAGAGAAAGATTTTTCCGGAACTTTTCGGCGTTTTCCTTCGGCAGGAGTATTTTGACCTCGTTGCCGCCGGCGATGACATAGGGACCGAACTGGGGATTCAGTGCCCGAAAATCATCCAGGGACATTTCGGCCAGTCTGGCGGCTACCTTGACGTCGATATCACGGGTCTTGCCGATCGTGACGAAGTAAGGCTGGTTTTCGACGGGAGGAAGATCGATGCCGTATCGGCGTGGATTGGTGATCAGGTTTTTGACGGCCTGAAGTTTCGGAACGTAATTGCGCGTTTCAGCCGGCATGTAGGCGGAAATGCTGTTGAAGGTGATCGGTTTTCCCGCACGTTCGGCCTTTTTGATGGCCCGCATGACCGATCCCTCGCCCCAGTTGTAGGACGCCAGCGCAAGCTGCCAGTCTCCGAACATGTCATGGAGCCTTTGCAGATAGGTGAGCGCCGCCTCGGTCGAGGAAATGATATCCCTTCTTTCGTCCTTGAAAGCGTTTTGTGCCAGATCGTAATGGCGTCCCGTGCTGGGGATGAACTGCCAGAGACCTTCGGCCTTGGCAATGGATCGGGCATGGGGATTGTAGGCGGATTCGATAAACGGAAGCAAAGCCAGTTCCGTCGGCATGTTCCGTTTCTCAAGTTCCTGCACGATATGGAAGAGGTATTTCGATCCGCGTTGCGTCGTTCTCTGGAAATAGTCCGGACGTCTGGCGAAATAATTCATGTGGTTTTCGACGAGCGGATTGTCCAGATCGGCGATGGCGAAACCCGAGCGGATTCTTCCCCAAACATCGACTTCGTTGATGGAAAGAATTTCTGTCAGGGGATCGTCGTCGTATGCGTCGTCACCGATGAGATCGAGGTCGGCTGCGGAATGAAAGGCGGCGAGCTGGGCGTCTTTGCTGTATTTCGGAAGGGAAATGTCGCTGGCGAAAACGGATGCCGGGGCCGAAAGGGTGAAGCAGCCGGCCAGAGCCAGAACGAGAAACTTGAATCGGGTTTTATACGTCATATTTTTCAGGTCAATGATGTTACCGAAATGCAGCGCCGAAGAGCCTGCAAAAGATCCTGTTTCCGGGGAAAAAGGAAATCCGCTCTTTTGCCGATCCGCCGCGCCGGCTCTTTATCCAAAACTACTTGTCAAACTCCAATACTTTCACACCGTCCGGGCTGCCCAGCAGACAGACATTCGCGCCGCGTTGTGCAAACAGTCCGACCGTCACGACACCCGCCATATTGTTGATGATTCTTTCCAGCTCTTCGGGACGGGCGATTTGCAATCCGGAGATATCCAGAATGACATTTCCGTTATCCGTGATGAACGGTTTGCCGTCTTTCAGACGCAGCCGGGCCTGTCCCCCCAAAGCGTCCAGCTTTCGGGCGATGAGTTCGTGTGCCATCGGGATCACTTCGACCGGGAGAGGAAACTTGCCGAGAGTCGTCACCAGTTTGGATTCGTCTGCAATGCAAATGAAACGGTCCGATGCGGATGCAATGATTTTCTCACGTGTGAGGGCACCACCGCCTCCCTTGATCATGGCCCCGGTTCCGGAAATTTCATCGGCACCGTCGATATATACGGGAATGCTGTCGTGTATATCGTTGAGGTCGAAGACCCTGATGCCATGCGAGACGAGTCGTTCTGCCGTCGCTTTCGAGGAAGCGACCGTGCCGGCTATGCGATCCTTGATCCGGGCCAGTTCGTCAATGAAGAAATTCGCGGTGGAACCGGTTCCGACACCGATGATTTTTCCTTCGGGAACATAATTGACGGCGGCGCGGGCAACGGAAAGTTTCAGATCGTCTTGGGACATGATTAGCAAAATAGAACATGCCGCAATGGCGTGAAAAAGCGGATTGCGACATTTTAACCGGATTTAATGCAAGATCGTGTCAGTTTAGCCTGTTTGAGACGGACAAGTCAATTTTTATCCGGATAAAATCCGGTATTCTTGTGCCAGGTCAACGACTTGGGCGGATGTGTTCTTTTAAACGTTCTGGCAAGTTATCCGGTTGACCGCATCAGTGACTGTTTTCTTTTTTTTCCGTTTCGGCTTCTTCTTCGTGATCCAGTGTTTCGTACAGGGCGATCTGCAAGCGGGAATGGATTCTGACGAACCATCTTCTGAGAACCAACACGATGGCGATGATGGATGCGATGACGAGAATGAGGGATTCCCGTTTCGGCAGAATACTGGCGCTTAGGGCGGACAGAAACAGCATGGTGCCGGTCAGAAACAGCAGAGGCAATATCTCGCTGATGATCCGTCTGACCTGCTGGGTATGACGGCCCGTGATGCTTTCACGGACGCTCATTTCGGCGAGCATCATGGAAAGTGCCTTGAATTTGCGGAACGCGGCGATGAGAAACGGCAGCGACAGTATCAGTGTGCTTCCCCAGATCAGGGATTTTCTCCAGTCGATATCGCCGATCCAGTCGGCCAAAAATTCGTTGCCCAGATTGACGGCGAAATAGGCGCTGCACAGGAATATGGCGATGACGATAGCGATGTTGATTCCGATCTGGACCAATATACGCTTGATCATGTTCCAGATAACGGCATTGGAACCCTGCGGGTGAAGATTGTTGAGCCATTCTCCATACAGTTTGACGATGCGTCCCAGCGGACGCGGCGTCATTTTCGCCAGATTTCGGGCAAGCGGGTCGGCAGCACGGATAAGGTAGGGGGTTGTCAGGGTCGTGATGGCGGAAACGGCGACTGCGATCGGATACAGGAAATCGCTGGTAACTTTGTAGGCCATGCCCAGTGACGCGATGATGAAGGAAAATTCACCGATCTGGGACATTCCCATGCCCATTCTGAGCGATGTGCGCCCGTCGTTGCCGGCGATCATGGCACCGATGGTACAACTGACGATTTTCCCGAGGATGACGGCTCCGGCTATCACGAGAATCGGTGTGGCGTATTTCACCATGACACGGGGATCGAGAAGCAGGCCAACCGCCACGAAGAAAATGGCTGAGAACATGTCGCGGACGGGTTCGATAAGCCTTTCGATCCAGTGCAGTTCCCTGGCTTCGGCGATGATGGCACCGATGACGAAGGCGCCGAGAACCATGCTGTATTCGAGTTTGACCACCAGCAGGCAGAAACCGAAGCACAGGCCCAGTACTGTTACCAGCAGCATCTCGTTGCTTCTGAATTTGCCGATATAGGCCAGCAGGCGGGGAACGAGCAGTATGCCGACGAGCATGGCCACAATCATGAACAGCGTCAGTTTCGAAATCGTCAGGAAAACGTCACTGCCGCTGACGCTGCCGGAAATGGCAACCCCGGAGAGCAGGGCGATCAGTCCGATACCCAGAATATCCTCGACAATGAGCACGCCGAAAATCAGCTGGGCGAACCGTTCGTTTTTCATTTTCAGATCGTTTAATGCCTTGACGATAATGGTCGTCGAGGAGATGGCGAGAATGGCTCCGAGGAACAGGGCATCGAGATTGTTGTTCCAGCCGAGCCAGAGGCCGATCTGGTAACCGAGCCAGATCATGACAACGATTTCCAGTACGGCGGCGATCAGAGCCGTGGCGCCCACTCGCAGCAGTTTGCGGAACGAAAATTCAAGGCCGAGCGAGAACATGAGAAAAATGACGCCCAGTTCCGCCAGCACCTTGATCGTGTGTTCGTCCTTGATGAGTTCAAAAGGGGGAGTATGGGGGCCGATCAGTACGCCGGCAACGATGTAGCCGAGCACGACGGGCTGTTTCAGCCGGTGGAAGATGACAGTGACCAGTGCGGCCACGATCATGATGACGGCAAGATCCTGAATAAAGGTGATGACGCTGTCGTGCATGGTCCGGTTCAGTTATGGCAACGATAATGGAACGGCAAATCCGCGATATTCCCGTTTCGGGGTTTCCCTGTTTTCGCAACGGGAAAACGACCGGATGGCCGGTCAGGCCGTGGCGACCGGAAAACAGTGAAAGCGCTTCTCATATCACGGTGTGGATTTGCCGTATCCAGACAATGGGTAAAAATTCCTTTTCGCGTGAGAGTATACGTTAATATGATGTATTCCGTTCAATAATCTTGACGGCAATGACGTATTCGTCAAGAGAGCGGAAAAAGGAAGTTCTCTGTATCGGAAAACGGCAAGAAAAAAGTCCGGTCAACCGGACTTTTTCCAGTTATTGCCGGGCGATGATTCTGGCCCGTTTTCCATAGAGAATCATGACTTTCTGCCCGACGGCAAAGGCAGGAGACGGTCCCTGCACCAGAGTCAGGGTTTCGCCGCTGTCGGTTTTGACAACGTATTCGATGCCTGTCTGGTTGGTGACGCCTTTTTCGATCGCGGAACCGGCAAGAGCACCGATAATCGCACCGCCGATGGCGCCCAGTGCATGCGCGCGGTCACCGCCGCCAATGGCGGAGCCGGCCACACCGCCGGCGACAGCACCGGTCAGACCACCGACTTTGTTGGTTCCTTCCACGTTGACAGGCCGGGCGCTGATGATGGTGCCGGGGACGCTTCGCGTGACATCCCCGACCGAATCGACGGAATACGTGTCGGGACTGATATTGGTCGTACAGGCCGCCATCAAAAGAGCCATGACCAGCACTGCACCACATTGAAATTTTTTCATGATGATCCTCTCAGACACTGTAAAGATGAATCCAGACAGACAAACAGACCGCTATCGACAGACGGGAATGTCCAGCTGCGACGGTTGCATGGTTCAAATGATACTGTAAAAAACGGATGAAAGCATTTGTCTGATCGCATTCGGACAAAACACACCCGGTCCGTTTTCATGCGGGACAAGAATTCATCCATTATGGCCGGCCCCGGAAAACATCATGGACAGTCGCGAAAAGAATTTATTTCAGTATAATGAAAACAGGATGTTATCGTCTGTCTGGCGATCATGACAAAGAATGTGTTTACAATCCTTTTTGCAGAGCGTGCCAATGTCCCAGTCAACTCAAGACAAATCCGTGAAAACAGATGGGCGAACCGTTGACCCTGTTGTGGCCAAAACCCCTGAAAACCCGATCGTGAATGCCAGCCCGATCGTCAACGCAGACCGTATCGGAGGAGCCAGTCCCATTATCGGCGGCAGCCCGATTGAACAACCGCAGGAAGAATTCCAGGAATACATGTCGGCAGGCTGTACGGCCGTGGTACCGCCCGGTGCCCGCAAGATATATTTGATCATGGTGACAGTCACCATGCTGGTCGGTGCCGCCCTCGTCTATGGGCTGTTTATGCTGCTCGATCTGTAAGATAGTTGTTGCCGGATATTGTGCATGTGCGGGCCTGTTCTGCCGGCGGGGGGCGAGGGATATGGCCAGGGCTGTGGGGTTTGCGGATTTGTATTTCCGGATTCTCGCTTACGGGGAACAGCCGTGCTGATTGCGGGATATTGGTCAGGTATTTGCGGTATGGCTGTCGTAATTTTCTGGATGAACAAAGTGATTCCGGTATTTTTCTGAATGTCGTGTCCCCGGGTTCATGCGACATGGACCTTGACATCATGATACAGTTTTTTGCGGGGGCATGTTTTGCCTGATTGCTGAAAATCTTTTTCAAATGGTATTTCTTGTTTCCGTTCAGCTGGCGATATATTTTTTGCCATGCGGAAGTTTTTCAACAACATATTCTCTATTTTCTTTCTGTGTTTAATTCGGTTCGGATCCATTCAGAATACGCGTTGCATGATAGAAAAGTGCGGTATGCTGTCAGTCATGACGATTTGATGTTTTTCAGGAGAAGCAGCGTGTTCAAAAAATGGTTTTTCCCTGTCTTGCTGGCCGGTTCGGTCTGTCTCGGCATGACGGCGGTGCAGGCAGGTGAATCCGGTTTTCCCCCGTCGGAAAATGGCCTTTCTGCCAGACAGCTGACCGTTCAGGCGGAAAGCGGGGATGCCGATGCCCGGTTTGCCCTAGGGACGTTGTATTACTACGGCAAGGGGGTTTTGCGGGATTATCAAAAGGCAGCCTACTGGTACCGGAAAGCGGCCGATCAGGGAAATGCTTTGGCGCAGTATGCGCTGGGCGCCATGTATGGTTATGGGGAAGGAATCGGACAGGATTACGGGAAAGCCGTCCACTGGTTCCGGAAAGCAGCGGAACAGGGAAATGCCGATGCGCAGCAGGCGTTGGGCATCATGTATGACTGGGGAAAAGGGGTTTCGCCAAGTCACGAAAAAGCTGTTTACTGGTACAGGAAAGCGGCGGAACAGGGAAATGCCCGGGGCGAGTACAATCTGGGCATGATGTACATGAAAAGCGAGGGGGTTTCCCGTGATGCCCGGAAAGCGTCTGATTTGTTCAGGCGGGCAGCGGAGCACGGACTGGCAGAAGCCCAATATGGTTTGGGCAGCATGTTTTTCAGCGGAGACGGAGTTGCACAAAACAAAAAAGAGGCGGCTTACTGGTACGGGAAAGCGGCCGGTCAGGGAAATGCTTTGGCACAGAATGCCCTGGCGATCATGTACATGAAAGGGGATGGGGTTTCCCGCGATGACAGGAAGGCGTTCGATCTGTTTAGGGAAGCCGCGAGAAAGAGAATTCCTGAAGCACAGGCCAATCTGGCGCTGTTGTATGCACGGGGGCAGGGAACGGAAAAAAATTATCTTTATGCCTGCGTTCTGGCGAATCATGCCGCCATGAGTCTCGAGGGAATCGGAAAGTGGCGGAACGAACTGGAAAAAGTCATGACGAAGGATGAACTTGCCCGGGCCCGATCCATGACGATCGATGATGTTCTGAAATGAAACGGGAAACCGGTATCGGACGACCGTGTTTTTTGCTCCCGGTATATTCCGGCGTCTCGTATGCAGAATTCGCATGATGATTTTTTCGGGGTTGATGCATCCCGAAAGCTGTCTTCGATAATGGTTCCTGTATCCGGCACATTGTTATCGGGTATCAGGGGTGTTCTGTCACGGTTTCATAATTGCGGTATCCGGTATAGACAAGTGGAGCGATTTTCCACTTTTATCGGCTGCTTTGTTCTGTTGCAATGAAACACGATGCCGGAAGGTGACAAGTGGCGTGCATTCCGGAATATGGGCGTCAAAAACAAAAAAGCCGTGAAAACACATGTTTGCACGGCTTGTCTGTTTTTCTCTCACCGGATATCCGGTGGCGGAGATGAAGGGATTCGAACCCTTGATACGAGTTTTGGCCCGTATGCTCCCTTAGCAGGGGAGTGCCTTCGACCTCTCGGCCACATCTCCGGTCTGCTTTCAATTTTCAATTGCAGCGGAATACATGATAATAGCTTTTCATCGGCTCCAGGTCAATGGACGAGCCTGTGTTTTTTGCATTTTTCACATGGGTGTCAGAACAGAATTTCCGGTGTTTTTTCTTTTTTCCTGTTTTCAGGCGCATTCATGCTTTTTCGGCCGGTTCCTGTGGCGCGTTCTTTTCTGCATGACGGGGTTTGAACTGTTTGTCGCTGATGCGGAACTTGTTTCGGCGATCCCCCATCATTTCACGCAGTTCCCGAATGCTCATGTTGCTGATTTCCTGCATGCGGATGAGCAGGGATGCTCCGACTGGCAGACGGCCATGACGGATTTTGCTGATGACGGGAGGGGCGACTTCAAGTGCACGTGAGAGGGCCGCATCGTTTTTCAGTTTGAGGATTTTTATCATGCCGGTCAGCAGGTTGTTCGGATCGTATTTTTCCGGTTTGCTGGTATGTGTTTCGTATCTTTTCTTGTAGCTCCCATGTTCGTTTTTCATCGGTTTCTCCTGAATTTGTCTGACAATTCGATTTATTGTCGACCATTCGAAAGATGTCATTTTGATAATAATCAGATGAGATGGGGCTTATGGTTGATTATTCTGCCGTCGGGCGAGAGATTGCAATCGGGGAAAGATTCGCAGTGAAAAGGCGGACTGGACCGTTTTTTCGTTTCAGGATAATGATTTTCTGTTGTGATGAATCGGATGTCTGGGATGAAACCGGAAATGACAGGGAAATATACGGATATAATCCGTTTGTCATGAATTTTCACCGGTGATTTTTGTCTGTTCACGAAAGTTTAAAAAGCTGTCCATGCCATTTGAGCTATGATAGCCTTGATATGCTGCCTGCGCGGATTTGATGGGCAAGCGAAAGGGAAGAAACACAAGGGGTGTTTTTCAATATATGATCATACAGGTTTGACAGAAGCAGCCTGACCGGCTTTTGCCTTGATCAGGTTGCATGGACATGTTACTCCTGGTGGTTCATGAACTTATTGAACGAAATATCCCCCCATCCTGCCTTGCTTTCAGGACGGCATTTTATGGAACCAAGTGTATTGTATGGCGGTCAAAGTGTTTTGTAAAGTGTTTTGACTGTTTTTTGGTCTGGATGATGGGGACGTTTCTCGGGATTCTGTCCGTTTATATCTGTTTTGAGTGTGGTGTTTTTTTGTTCGCAAGGGATAAGTGCCTTGATGAAAATTTTATTTACAGCTGCTGAAATCGCTCGGATGCGTTTGCCGGGATTGCCGACGACCAAGTCGAGTATTTTGTCCAGAGCGGCCAAGGAAGGCTGGCGCTATGAAGAACAGTATGGAATCGGTGGCATCAGGAAGGCGTTTGAAATACCTGATCATTATCTGGTTTCTGCACATGGCGATGTTGCGGAAAAGGCCACTCGCCAGAAACCGGGAAAATATCAGGTCAAGCGGATCGGTATGGAGAAAGAGACTGCCGGTTCGGTCAACGCTTCCAAGCTGGCTGCCGCCGCTCATGTTCTGGAGAAATGGGATACCGATGAAAATATCGGTATGACGCCTGACGGGAAAGGAAAGATGATTGCCATTTTTTACAAGATACTGGTGGATGGCGCCGATATGGAGGATTTGTCCGGGCTTTTGAAAGAGGTGACGGATATTGCCAGAAAAAAGGCGGGTAAATGAGAGCCTTTTTTCTGGACGGAGTGTTTCAGGATGCATCCCGGTTGTCAAGGGCACTCCGTCCGGGGGGAATGTGGAAAGAGACTGAAAGGCAAATTCAGTCTTTTTGTTCGATCAGTTCTATTTTATAGCCGTCCGGATCTTCGACGAAGGCGATGACGGTAGTGCCTCCCTTGACCGGACCCGGCTCACGGGTGATTTTTCCGCCTGATTGACGAATGCGGTTACAGGTCGCGACGATGTCGTCGGTGGACAGGGCGATATGCCCGTAGGCGGTGCCCATATCGTATTCCGATACGCCATAGTTGTAGGTCAGTTCGAGTTCGGCCTGTCGGGGATTGCTTTCGTATCCGAGGTAGGCGAGTGTGTATTGGTATTCCGGGTTGTCGGATGTCCTGATGAGTTTCATGCCCATGACGCGGGTATAAAATTCGATGGAACGGTTCAGGTCTCCGACTCTGATCATGGTGTGAAGAAATCGCATGTTTGCTCCTGTCAGTGAAAGACGGTGTCCATTTTAAAAGAAGTGGCCCTGTTCGGAAACCGGGATGGACAATATCCGGTTTCAGTCGGTTTCCGCAAAGAGCGAGAACAGGACGGGAGACAGATCCTGAAGCGTTTTGCGCGCTTTTGCGGGATCGGAATACCATTTCTTGACGATGGCCCAAAAACGCGGGCTGTGGTTCATTTCGGAAAGGTGAGCCAGTTCATGTATGACGACATAGTCGATCAGGGACATGTCGCAGTGGACAAGTCGCCAGTTGAGGCGGATATGCCGTTTGGCGGAACAGGAACCCCAGCGGGTGTGTGCACCGGAAAGCCCGAAAGAGTCGAATCTGACGTTCATTTTTTCCGCGTAAAGTTGCAATCGCCCGGTGAAAATCTTACGTGCCTGTGTTTTCAGCCATTTTTTCAGGTGATCTGCAACAGTGACCGGATTTTCAGGGGAGAGACGAATGGCAAGGCTGTTTTCGTCCAGCCTGAAAACCGGGCGCAAGGTGGCGGATTTTTCAAGGTGCAGTGTCAGTTCCCGTCCGAGATAGGGAAAAACGGTGCCGTCCTGCCAGTGCAGGGGAGCCGGTTTTGCCAGTCGGCGGTTGCGGTAATAGTCGAGTTTGTCCAGTATCCATTTCCGTTTTTCGATGAGCGCGTTTTCAATGGTATGGATCGCGCTCCGTTTCGGAGCCGTGACCCGAAGTCCGGATTCGTCGATGACGAATCCGATCGTGCGCCGGCTGGAACGGTGCAGGAGGTAGGAAACGCTTGTTCCGTCCAGATCGATGGTTCTTGGTAAGTCCGTACGGCGAGATGTTTCTTTCTTTTCGGAACGGAGGGACGGGAGCCGGTCAAAAGAGGGGGGTTCCGGGTTTTTTTTCTCTCCGGACAGTGCACCGGCGATAAAACCGAACAGATCGGGCTGAAAGGGGAATCGGGGACGTTTGCTGGCCATGTCAGGGGGTTTGCCGGTAGGCATGGGGTGAAATTTTTCGCATTTCGTTTTCGATCCAGTTCTCGACTTCGTGCATGAGGTCGTCGGGTGTCCTGTTTTCGGGGGGAATGGCTTTTCCGATCGATACGGTGATCAGGCCGGGTTTTTTGATGAATGTGTTTTTGGGCCAGCATTCTCCGGCGTTGACGGCAATGGGGACGACGGTTGTTCCGGTTTTGATCGCCAGTCTGGATCCGCCGTTGTGGTATTTTCCTTTCTGGCCGACCGGTATCCTCGTTCCCTCGGGAAAGATGATGATCCAGAGGTTTTCTTTGAGTCGCTGGCTGCCTTTTTTGACGAGCTGGCGGAATGCGTTCGTGCCCTGTCTGCGATTGATGGGTATCATGCGCAGAAGTGCCAGTGCCCAGCCAAAAAACGGGATATAGAGCAGTTCTTTTTTCAGGACGAATGACAAGGGACGGGGCATATGACACAAAAGGAAGATGGTTTCCCAGGCGGACTGGTGTTTTGACAGGAGAATGACCGGCTCGTCAGGCAGGTTTTCCATGCCTTTGACCTGATAGCGGATGCCGCAAATGGATTTGAGCAGCCAGATGGTGAATACGTTCCAGCGTGAGACGATGTAATAGCGTTTGCGATAGGGGAGCCAGCAGGTGGCGAAACAGATGCACGCCCATAACGGGGTGAATGACACCCAGATGGTCATGAAGGAAAGCGAACGAAGAAAAAGGATGTAACGGTTTGAAACAGGTTCTCCAGGCTTGTGCCGGGATGGCGTGAAAATTTCGGTTTTGAATTCCGGTGTACAACTCACGTTGGTTCCTGAATGTTTTTGTCCTTGTTTTCAATGGTTTTCTGTTTTTCCGACAGCAGATGGTCCGCTACGGCGGACAGGTCGTCGAAAATGACGGTTTTGGGCGGCAGGCCGCCGTTTTCAAGTGTCTGTTTTCCTTTTCCCGACAGAACCAGAATGGGAATGCACCCGGCCAGAAATGCGGCCTGCAGATCCCGAAGCGAATCACCGACCGATGGCACATCGTCCAGTTTGGTGTCGAAGCGTTCGGCAATGGTGCTGAACATGCCCTGACGGGGTTTCCGGCAGTCGCAGTTGTCGCTGGCGGTATGGGGGCAGAAGAAAATGGCTTCGATCAGACCGCCGGCTGCCTTGACGGCGTTTTGCATTTTCTGGTGGATGGCATTTAGTGTCATGATGTCGAAGTAGCCGCGTCCGAGTCCGGACTGGTTGGTGGCGACGACGATGGTGTATCCCGCCTTGGTCAGTCTGGCGATGGCTTCCAGCGATCCGGGCAGCGGAATCCATTCGTCCGGAGACTTGATAAACAAGTCCGAATCTTCATTGATGACGCCGTCGCGGTCCAGAATGATGAGTTTCATCGCCAGTTTCTCCGGTTCAGGATGCAAGTTTCGAGATGTCGGCTACCTGGTTCATCATGGCGTGCAATTGCTTCAGCAGGGCGATGCGGTTGTTGCGCAGGCGCGTGTCGTCAGCCATGACCATGACACCGGTGAAGAAAGCGTCCACATCGTCGTGCAATTGGGCCAATGTTTTTAGTGTACCAGTATAATCGCCGGATGCAAATTTCCGGTCGGCTTCGGGTTTGACCGTTTTCATGTCGGCGAAAAGTTTTTTCTCGCTGTCTTCAACCAGTATGTCCGCGTGAACGTCGCCGGCGTTGATGTCCGATTTTTTCAGAATATTGGTAATGCGTTTGTTGGCTGCCGCCAGCGAGGCGGATTCCGGCATGGCAGCGAAAGTACGGACGGCTTCCAGACGGTCGATCAGGTTGTCGAACCGGTCCGGGTTCTGGGCCAGAACGGCTTCGATCTCGGTCGGCAGATAGCCCCGGTCGCGCAGCAAGCCTCTCAGACGGTCCATGAAGAAGGCGAGAACACCTTCTGTCGGATCGCTCATGGATGCGTTGGTCGAGAGGATGCCGACAGCTTCGGCGAGCATTTTGCGCAGGGAAAGCGGCAGTTTTTTCTCGATCAGAATGCGCAGTATGCCCAGTGCGTGGCGCCGCAGGGCGAACGGGTCCCTGTCTCCCGTCGGTTGCAGTCCGATGCCCCAGATACCGGCCAGCGTTTCGAGTTTGTCGGCCAGTGCAATCGCTGTGCCTGTCGGTGTCGCAGGCAGGGCATCTCCCGCGAATCGGGGCTGGTAGTGTTCCGTACAGGCCATGGCCACTTCTTCGGGTTCGCCGTCGTGGCGGGCGTAGTACGTTCCCATAATGCCTTGCAGTTCCGGGAATTCACCGACCATTTCCGTCAGCAGGTCGGCTTTGACCAGTCGTGCCGCGCGGTCGACAAGCTGTGTATCGATGCCCATTTTTTCCGCAATGAAAACCGCCAGGAGGCGGACACGGGCCATTCTCTGGGCAAGAGTGCCCAGCTTGTTGTGGTACACGACATTGGAGAGACCCGGCAACCGGTCTTCGAGCCGTTTCTTTTTGTCCTGTTCGAAGAAGAAACGGGCATCCGACAGACGTGGACGGATCACGCGTTCGTTACCGCTGATGATGCGCTGCGGGGTATTGGTTTCCATATTGGACACGATCAAAAAGCGCGAGCGCAGACGTCCTTCGGCATCGGTTAACGCGAAATATTTCTGGTTGGTCTGCATGGTCAAAATCAGGCATTCCTGCGGGACTTCCAGAAACGATTCCTCGAAATGGCATTCATAGACGATCGGCCATTCGACCAGTGCGGTCACTTCGTCCAGCAGCGATTCGGGCATCAGAACTCTGTCTCCTTTGGCTTTTTCGTTGAGCATGGCGCGGATGCGGTCTTTTCTTGCCTGAAAGCCTGGAATGACCTTGCCTCGTGTTTCCAGTGTGACGGCATAATAGTCGGCGGCCAGTATGCCGATTTCCCCCTGCGACAGGAAGCGGTGTCCGTGTGTCGAGCGGCCGGCCGACAGGCCGAGAAGCGCGATAGGGATGACGTTTTCACCGTGCATGGCAACGATTTCGTGCACGGGACGGACGAATTCGACCGTTTCGCCATCCGGACGCTGATAGGTCATCATTTTTGGAACGGGCAAATCGTGTGCGGCTTTTTCGACCGCTTTCTGGAGCGAGCTGGCCAGCGGGATGCCGCTGGCGGTGTAGTTGTAGAAAAAGCAGTCGTTTTTGCCGTCTCTGGCCACTTCCAGTGTGGCGATATCGATGTCGGCGATGTCCATGGCCGCCAGTTTCTTTTTGAGCGGTGCGGTCGGCTTGCCTTCGGCGTCAAGTGCCACGGAAACGGGCAAGACTTTCCGGCGAATGGGTTTGTCCGGAGAGATATCCCGGACATCGGTGATGGTGACCGCCAGACGGCGGGGGGTGGCATATACGGTTTTTTTCGAGGCATCCGTCAGAAAGTCGTCCTGCCGGAGGCTTTTTTCAATCGTGCCTGCGAAGGAATCGGCCAGTTTGGTCAGTGCCTTGGGGGGCAGTTCTTCGGTCAAAAGTTCGACAAGCAGGGTCTGGTTCATTTTCTAAGCCTTTTTCTTTTCATCGCCGGGCGGGATTTGTCCGGCGGTTGGTTCAATTCGGTCGTGTCGCCGGTTTTCAGGCGATCTTGCGCATGTCGCCACACATGGGAAATCCTAGCGCTTCACGGGATTCGTAATAGGCCTGTGCCACAAGGCGGGACAGGGTACGGATGCGGCCGATATAGGCGGCCCGTTCCGTCACGGACAAGGCGCCCCGGGCATCCAGCAGATTGAACGTGTGGGCTGCTTTCAGGATCATTTCATAGGCAGGCAATGTCAGTTTTTCGCCGATCAGCCGTTTGGCTTCCGATTCATAACTGGAAAACAGGGAGAACAGAAACGGTGTGTTGGCCTGTTCGAAGTTGTAGGCGGACTGTTCCACTTCGTTCTGGTGGTAAACGTCGCCGTAGGTCAGGTATTTTTTGACACCACGGTCGACCCATTCCGTCCAGATCAGGTCGTAAACGTTTTCGACACCCTGAAGATACATGGCCAGCCGCTCGAGGCCATATGTGATTTCACCGAGAATCGGTTTGCAGTTGATGCCGCCCACCTGCTGGAAATAGGTAAACTGGGTCACTTCCATGCCGTTTAACCAGACTTCCCAACCCAGTCCCCAGGCACCCAGTGTCGGATTTTCCCAGTCGTCTTCCACGAAACGGACATCGTTTTGCTTCAGGTCAAGACCCAATGCGACCAGCGATCCCAGATACAGGTCGAGAATGTCTTCCGGTGCAGGTTTCAAAACGACCTGGAACTGGTAGTAATGCTGCATGCGGTTCGGATTTTCGCCGTAACGGCCGTCTTTCGGACGGCGGGAGGGTTGTACATAGGCGGCTCTCCACGGTTCAGGCCCGATGGCGCGCAGGAAAGTGGAGGGGTGCGATGTCCCGGCGCCGACTTCCATGTCATACGACTGAAGCAGGGCGCATCCCTGCTGACTCCAGTATTGTTGAAGCGTGAAGATGATTTGTTGAAAAGTGATCATGTCCGTTTCCCTTGCCCCGTTTTTTTGTGATCTTCCCGGGTATTTTATGAATAGAAGGAAATTCTAGCGGTTTTATGCCTCAAGGGGAATGTTTCAGACCTGTTACAGGG
>ERZ1034992.492-NODE-492-length-22169-cov-10.458352_pt1 | contig 22169 bp, 23 predicted proteins | sample MGYA00520695_ERZ1034992 | MGnify/ENA primary metagenome ERZ1034992 (study PRJEB33766, sample SAMN09781778) | gut metagenome | biome: gut microbiome | host: Homo sapiens | place: Madagascar | study: EMG produced TPA metagenomics assembly of the PRJNA485056 data...
ACAACATACAATTCATTTGAAAAGTACTACCATATACATCAATAGATAGAATTAATATATTTTAGGAAATGTTTCTCAGTTCTTCATACAGAATAGGTAAGGTGGTGAATTATAATGAAAAACATAAAGAAACTGACATTATTACATTCAAATGATATGCATGGAGACTTCATGGTTGAGAAGATAGACGAGAAACTCGTCGGTGGAGTCAGCCTTTTATCTGGCTATGTCAGTAAAGTACGGCAAGAGGAACAGAGTGTTCTATATGCTGTTGCGGGAGATATGTTTAGAGGGTCTGTAATTGATACGGAATATAAGGGAATCTCTACAATTAACATTATGAACGCTCTAGCACCTGATATCGCTACAATTGGAAACCATGAAATAGACTATGGAATTGCCCATCTGCTTTTTATTGAAAAATGCGCACTTTTCCCAATTATTAATGCAAATCTATACATCAAATCAAATGGTGTGCGTTTATTCCACCCGCATCAAGTATTTGAGATTGATGGTATGAAGATATTGTTCATTGGCATTATTACTGAAACGGTGATGCAAGCTGCTAAATCAGATGAAGTAGGATCCTTTATTGATACGGCAGATGCTGCCAAAGAAATTGGTAAAATCTGTGATGCCTATAATGCCATCGATATCGATTTAACTGTATTACTTACACATATTGGTATCGAAGATGATAAGGCCCTCGCAGAGCTCATCAGGCCAGAATGGGGTATTGATCTGATTATTGGCGGACACTCCCACACGCTCATGAAAAAACCGATTGTCGTAAATCATATTCCAATTGTACAAGCATATATGGGTACAGATTATGTTGGTCGTTTTGATTTGAATATTGATACGGATCAAAATTGCCTAGATTCTTATACGTGGAAGTTAATTCCAATCAACAATGAAACATGTGTGCCAGATTATCAAATTGAGCATATTATTCAAAAGTATAAGAGTATTACGGATCAAAAGTATGAAAGAGTACTTACTCGTTTTTCTCGTGAATTAACACATCCAAATCGTAATGAAGAAACGGAAATTGGAAACCTATTTGCAGATATCTTTAAAGAGACGTTAGGAGTTGATATCGCAATGATTGGATCAGGATCGATTCGCTCGGAAGTGTTAGGTCCAATTGTAACATATGGAGATTTAGTAGAGTGTTTCCCATATGATGATTCTGTATATATGGTTAAAGTGACAGGAAAACAACTCAGACATATGATTCATTACATGCAAAGAGATGAAGCATTTGCAGGGCATACCGAATACTACCAATTTTCGAAGGGTATTAGAATGATCTATTCAAAGTCAAAGCATAAGCTTGAAAAGTTCGAACTTGATAGACAAGTTGTAAAAGATGATGATTCAAGACAGTATTCTATTTGCTTGCAGGAATTCCACTTTAATAACTTTGAAGATACATTTAACATGTCGTTTGCAGAAGTAAAGAAAAATATGAAGCCGAGAGTGATTGCGACTTCTTGCTTTACAATACTTGAAGAATATTTAACAACCCATCCCAAACTTAAGTCAGTTGTTAAGGGGAGAAATCTTGTGGTTGATTAAAAAAAGGTGTTATTTCAAAGAATGCTCAAAGAATTTTAAAGAATTGAATAAAAATGATTGACATTTCAAAAATTAAAAATAAACTATAACCATAGGCGATGATAAGAAGAGTAGCTGAGAAATAGTATCACAGAGAGTCCTCGGGCGCTGAGAAGAGGATATACGAAGGTTTAGTGAAGATGGTCTTGGAGTTGCACTTCCGAAATGTAGGGGGTGCCGGGATGTCCCGTTATAGACATAGAGTATGTTGGTACTCGATGAGGTATGTATTGTGAAGTACATATAAACTAAGGTGGTAACACGAGATTATATATCCCGTCCTTACATGTAAGTGTAAGTGCGGGATTTTTGTTTATAGATAGGAGGTAGCGATGATTGAACTAAGCAATATTATTAAAACATTCAAAGCGAACAAGGAAAACATCCATGCGGTAAACGACGTTTCTCTAACCATCAACGATGGTGAAATCTACGGTATCATCGGATATTCTGGTGCTGGTAAGAGTACGCTCATTCGTTTAATCAATCAGCTAGAAGTACAGACAGCTGGTGATGTAGTGATTGATGGTATTAACATCAAGGAACTTAGTCATAGAGAACTACGTTTGCAGCGTCAACAAATTGGCATGATTTTCCAGCATTTTAATCTCCTATGGAGTAGAACGGTTTCTGAGAATATTGAACTTCCTCTAGAGTTTGCACATGTCCCAAAAAAGGAAAGAAAACAAAGAGCAGCTGAGCTCATTGAAATGGTAGGCTTGACAGGTAGAGAGGATGCTTATCCTAGTGAGTTATCTGGCGGTCAGAAGCAAAGAGTTGGTATTGCAAGAGCATTAGCAAATTCCCCAAGAATTCTATTATGCGATGAAGCAACCTCTGCACTAGACCCTGATACAACGGAACAGATTCTTGAACTATTAAGAGAAATCAATCGACGTTTAGGCATCACGATTGTGATGATTACACACCAAATGGAAGTTGTACAAAAAATCTGTACACGAATGGCAGTGATGAGCGATGGAAAGATTGTAGAAGAAGGAACGGTTAAGCAGTTATTCGAACATCCTAAACACGCAGTTACAAGAAGATTTGTACAGAATGTGGAAGCGAATCAAACAATTGAAGAACTGGCTGAAAGCTTGAAAAAGAAGTATCCAAGTGGTAAGTTACTTCGCTTATCCTTTACAGGAAATAATGCGGAGCAGCCAACGATTATCAACGCGGCAAGACAAGTACCATTTGAGATATCAATTGTAGAATCAAATATCTCACAATCCTCTGTTGGGCCTATGGGTGTAACCTATATTCATATCAGCGGTGGCGTAGATAGTGACTATAACAAGTTTGTGACATACTTAACTGACAACAATGTCATTGTGGAGGTGCTCTAATGATAGGTGGTGTACTAAATTTAGATCAGCTATTTAAAGCAATCAACGAAACAATCTACATGACAGTCATATCACTCACATTAGCGACAATCTTAGGATTGCTGATTGGTATTCTACTGTACTGTACACAAACGGGTGGACTATTCCAAAATAAGCTGATCAACCGTGTGATTGATGTAATTATCAACGTATTACGTGCAATTCCATTTATCATCTTATTGATTATCTTAATTCCATTTACAAAGCTAATTGTAGGTTCCATGTTAGGAGCTACAGCAGCCTTACCTTCACTGGTATTTGCGGCAGCACCGTTCTATGCACGAATGTGCATCATCGCATTCCAAGACGTAAATAAAGGTACTATTGAAGCAAGTAAAGCAATGGGTGCTAGCAATTGGCAAATTATTCTGAAAGTATTACTTCCTGAAGCACTTCCATCTTTGCTTTCAGGTATCACGGTAACGGGAATTTCCTTAATTTCTTATACAGCCATGGCAGGTGCCATCGGTGCTGGAGGGCTTGGAAACCTCGCATACTTGTATGGCTTTGCAAGAAGAAATGATTTAATACTTTATACTTCAACTGTCATCATTATCATCATTGTATTTGTTATACAGTGGATTGGTGATGCAATCGTAAAACGAATCGACAAACGATAAATATATAAAAAGGGAGAAAACTTATGAACAAGATTACAAAGATTATTGCAGTAGCAACATTCGCATTAGGCTTAACAGCTTGCGGAACATCAAAGAAGGAAAGTGCATCTACAACAGATAACTCAAAGTTAACAGTGATCGCAACTGCTAACCCACACGCAGTGATTCTAGAAGAAGCTAAGTCCATCTTAAAGGAAAAGTACAACATCGACCTAGAAGTAACAATCACAGATGATTACTTCATTCCAAATGAAGCAGTATCGAACGGAGAAGCAGATGCAAACTTCTTCCAGCATGTACCATTCTTTGATAAGGAAAAGAATGAAAAAAACTATAAGATTTCTAATGTAGGTGGTATTCATATTGAACCGTTTGGAATCTACTCGAAGACAATCAAGAAGGCTTCTGAAGTAAAGGATGGTTCAACAGTTGTTATTTCTAACTCTGTAGCAGATAACGGTCGTATCCTAGCAATTCTTGCGCAGGAAAACCTTGTGAAGTTACCAGAAAACGCAGATGTATTAAACTTAACAATCGCAGATATCGACAACGACACAAACAATCCAAAGCACTTAAAGTTCCAGGAAGTAAAACCAGAATTACTCGCAACAGCTTATGAAAATGGTGAAGGTGATTTGGTAGCTATCAACGGAAACTTTGCAATCAACGCTGGTCTAAAGCCAGGCTCTGATGCATTGATTCTTGAGAAGGCTGACAAATCTAACCCATATGTAAACATCATCGCTTGCCAAACAGGACATGAAAAGGATGAGAAGATTCAAGCTTTAGTTAAGGTATTACAGTCTGAAGAAATCCGTGAATTCATCAAGAAGAACTGGTCTGATGGTTCCGTTATCCCAGCTGAATAAGAACAACGAATTGCCATGCGAAAAGTCGCATGGTTTTTGTTTGTAATCTTCAAATAATTACAAAAACACAGCACAATAGTACAATTATCATGTATGATATTTGTAATGTAATAAGAGAGTAGGAGATTAGAATGGCAGATAAAATTATCGTCTTAGATTTTGGGAGTCAGTACAACCAATTAATCGCACGACGTATTCGTGAATTTGGGGTTTATAGTGAACTTCATCCAGGAGATATGACACTTGCAGAAATCGTTGCAATGCAAGATGTTAAGGGAATTATCTTCTCTGGTGGCCCAAACAGTGTATATGAAAAGGATGCACCAAAGTGTGATCCAGCTATCTTTACATCAGGCTTACCTATTTTAGGTATCTGTTATGGCATGCAGATGACACACTTCATGAATGGTGGTAACGTTACACCATCCGATAAGAAGGAATATGGTCGTACAGAGATTACAGTAGATACAACATCTCCATTATTTGCTGGTTTACCTGAAAAGCAAATTGTTTGGATGAGCCATGGTGACCAAGTATCTACACTAGCAGAAGGATTTCATTCTATTGCAAGTAGTGATACATGCCCATTTGCCGCAAGCGCAAACGATGAAAAGAAGATCTACACATTACAGTTTCACCCAGAAGTACGTAACTCTGAGTATGGACTTGATATGTTAAGAAACTTTGTATTCAACATTGCCAAGGCTGAAAACAACTGGACAATGAAGGATTTCGTAAACCAACAGGTAGAAGAAATCAGAGCACAAGTTGGTGATGATAAGGTATTACTAGCACTATCAGGTGGTGTAGACTCATCGGTTGTAGCTGCTTTATTAGATAAGGCAATTGGTAAGAATCTATACTGCATGTTTATTGATCATGGCCTTTTACGTAAGGGTGAAGCAGAAGGTGTTATGGAAACATTCACACGTAACATGTCACTCAACCTCATCAAGATTGACGCAAGAGAACGTTTCTTAAACAAGCTTGCTGGTGTATCAGACCCTGAGCAAAAGCGCAAGATTATTGGTAGTGAATTTATCTACACATTCCGTGATGAAGTAGCGAAACTTCTACAAGGAACAGATATTAAGTGGTTAGCACAAGGCACACTTTATACAGACATTATTGAATCAGGCACAAAGACAGCACAGACAATCAAGTCACATCATAACGTAGGTGGCTTGCCTGAAGATATGAACTTCAAACTCATTGAACCATTAAACAAGTTGTTCAAAGATGAAGTACGTGCGTTAGGTACAGAGTTAGGATTACCAGAAGAAATGGTATGGCGTCAGCCATTCCCGGGCCCAGGACTTGGTATCCGTGTACTTGGGGAAATCACAGAAGAGAAGTTAGAAATCGTTCGTGATTCTGACTTAATCCTACGTGAAGAAATCCGTAATGCAGGACTTGAAAGAGATATCTGGCAGTACTTTACATGCTTACCAAATATCCGCTCTGTAGGTGTTATGGGTGACCAACGTACATATGACTACACAGTCGTTATCCGCGCAGTTACATCTATTGATGGTATGACAGCAGACTGGGCAAGAATCCCATACGATGTACTCGATAAGATTTCCACACGTATTGTAAACGAAGTAAAACATGTTAACCGTGTAGCCATGGATATCACATCCAAGCCACCGGGAACAATCGAGTTTGAATAGAAGATATTTTACTGAAAATGGCTTATTTTAAAGGCTTATAGCATATTGGAATACGCGACTGGAACAAAATTGGGTAAAGATTTCAAAAAGAATAAATCCAATAATTGTTCAAAGTGGCTTGCAATTGAATATAAAAAATTAGACCGTAGCTTAATTGTTACGGTCTTTTTGACTCTAGTGCTATTTCTGCTTGTATGTGAAGCATATGATATCGCAAAGGAGACATATTCATTAGCTGCCCGATAAACAGGGGTTTGTTAGGCTGTAAATGGTTTGAATCCATATAACAAACATTTTGGGAAGTCCATATATAACAACATTATAGATTCAGATTCCCAATAAATTCTCTAATTTGATTATATACCGGGTTATCAATGTGGGGATATGCTTCAAGCACGTTATTTGTCCATTCTGGTCCGTGCCCTCCAATATCTTTAATGAAGCATTCCAACTCCCCAACTGGAACAATATGAATGCCGTTTAGCTGTAACGTTTCGTTCAATCGCCTAAAAGCCTGAGCTGCATCTCCAGATGGAATAGCAGTTATTCCTGCCGATTTGATTGTCTCCCATTTTGAAATAGTACTAATAACTGTGCGTATTTCTTTTATTTCTCGATTTGATAAATCTTGATTTTGAGAGCCATCAATGATTCTGTTAATACTTGTTTTGGCATCATTTCTATTGACTTTTTCTTTTTGACTGTGCAAATTCCCTACAATAGTGTTGTAATCACTTTGAACGGTTGTCCAGTCGATTCCAAAAGCTTCTACAATCCCCTTAAATACTGCTTCATCATTCAGTACATCTATGTCTGCTATCAATTTTACGTCAATTTTCAATACCCGGAGTGCCAAAGCAATCTTAGACATACGCTGCTTACCGCCACAATGAATAAAAAGAGTCTCTGAATACTTTCCAGATAATTGTTTAAGGTAGCTTTCAACAATTGAATACATTTTACAGTCAGAATCACTCTCACACAAAACAACAGAGTTATGAAATAAGCTAGACATTATGTTGGAATATTTTAGCAAAGGGTCATTCCATACATCTTCGAATCTATCATTATCAAGAACCAAAAAGTAATTTGTGTCATCTTTTCGAGTAATTCTAATGATTTTGATTCGTTCTGGACAAACCTCTAATAGACCCTTAATGATTTCTTCACTATGAGTTGAAATGAAGCATTGCTGTTTGTCTGATAATGTTTGACCGATTATTTGACCCATAATGTGCGCCTGAGGCGGATGAAGAAAAGATTCAGGTTCATCAATTAGAAAGGTACAAAAGTAGTCAAGCATCAAATAGAGCAAAATCCCAGTAAAACTTTTTATACCATCTCCTTGATTTTGAACCTGTTTATAAGTCTCGAGTATATCCGCATAAGCTTCCTGCCGTGCTTGCTCATCTTCATACTCTTTATCAAATCTTACTGGTTCACCCACACAAAGCGGAATTGTAGATCCATTTAGGATATTTGGAGTAACCTCAATCCCAAAGGCTTTCTTAAAATTATCTGATATCCACTTCCGATATTTACTATCAAATGCAGCATAGTGAATAGGGTGTTGCTTGGGTGAATTTCTTGTTATACTGTTGGGTGCATTACAAATTGTTAATCGTGCAGTTGTATCCAAATTAGCCACAAATAAATTTCGAAAATCGTCAAAGTAGGGGGTTGTTAGAAAATACTCATTTGTGTGCTCATAATAAGTGAAATTTCGCCCGAGAACATTATATGAAGTATATGAACCTTGTGGTTGTTTTGGGGAAATATTATCAAGCAAATCTTTGATTTGAGTAGTATATTTTGTTATAGCAATATCTGACACAACTGTAGTTGGGATTTTTTTTGAAGACAGTGCATAAATATCTTTTAGGGATTGACTTTTTCCGGCGTTATTTGGTCCTACAAAAATAATAATGTCATTTTGTTGGATATCTACATAAGTTCCATCATTGAAATGAACTTTTGAAACATATCCACCTGCTTTTACTGCTTCCATTTATATTATCTCCTCTCTTAAATTGACTATTGTAACAGTAAAATGATTAGGGCTTATCAGTTTCCTATAGTTGCTAAAACTTGTAACTGCCTAAACTCAAATTTCACTATTATCATTTATTACATAGAAATTTTTCAAATCATAACTCCAAAATCATTTCTGGTTATGGGGTATGTGTATTACTCTTCCTTTTTATTTCTTTTCAAGAATCTTGATTTCTTTGGATAGGATAGCTTCCAATCTTCGAATTCCTCATCGGATATTTCTCCGTTATAGTGTTTCTTTCTCATTTCGTCCCATTCTACTAAAAAATCACCAAAATGCGGATTATGAGATAGTAGTGCAGTTGGCTCGCCATTTCCTGCAAGGGGACGGAATTTCATTTCCTTTTCGTAGTCAAAGATGATATGCATGATTTCAAAAATAGAATTCGGCTCATGGTCGATTAAAGCTGAAATATCACAGTTAAGTGCATCTGCTATTTTTCTTAATTGTTCCTTGTTTGGAGATCTATTTCCCAATTCATAATTACGAATTGCAGCATCAGTCAGTCCGGACATGATGGCAAGTTCTTTTTGTGTTAGTTTCCTAAACAAACGAATTTGTTTTAATTTTTTACCGGAAATCATTTTAGGACTCCTCTCTTAAAAATTTCTTTTATATTTTATCATAAATAATCACAAAACACAACATAAGTGTTCTGTTTGACGCTTCAGATAACGCCTTAATATCAGCAATAATAGAAGAGAATATTTTATAATAAAGCTTGACAGAACGAAAATGAACTACTATAATACGGATATACAGTTCAAATACGAACTGTTAGAACGCAAGATATTTAGATTGACGCTCGTCCTATCTCAAGACATGGATGCAGAACCTTGCAAAAACTATGAATTGAAAGGAGGGCTAAAAATGCAAAAGGTATTCATGACAGCAAAAGAAGTTCAAGATTTTTTAGAAGTCAGCAGAACGACTGCATATCAGTTGATAAATGAAATGAATCAAGAACTTACAAAGCTCGGCTATCGAGTACAAAGAGGTAAAGTGAATAGACAGTATTTCATGGAAAAGTATTGTTATGGAAATGAAGTTAGAAAAGAGGTGTAAAGGTGGGTGCATATAGAGATGAAAATAAAAACGGCACTTGGTATTGCAAGTTCAGCTATGTGAATTGGAAAGGGGAAAAGCTATATAAGAAAAAAAGAGGATTTTCGACAAAGAAGGAAGCATTGAATTGAGAAAAAGAGTTTCTATCACAGCAATCAGGCACGGTTGAAATGACTTTTAGAGAGTTCTTTGAACTTTATAAAAGGGATAAAAAACCTCGTATAAGAGAAAATACTTGGCGGACAAAAGAAGCAATTGTTATGACTAAAATCATGCCATATTTGGGTGACTTACTTATGAATGAAATCAGCAATGTAGCAATTATCCAGTGGCAGAATGAATTGATGAAAATTAAAGATGATAGAGGTCAAACCTATTCACCGACATACCTTCGCACAATTCATGCTCAACTTAGCAGTATTTTGAATCATGCTTGCAGATACTACAACTTGAAAACTAATGTTGCAAGAGATGTTGGAACTATGGGAGAAAAAGCAGCTGATGAAATGCTATTTTGGACATAGGAAGAGTATGAAGCTTTTATTAAGGCGGTTAAGGATAAACCGCAGTCATATTATGCTTTTGAAATTCTATACTGGTGCGGACTTCGGATGGGAGAGCTCCTTGCTTTGACTAAAGAGAAATTTGATTTTAAGACAGGTATCATAAAAATTGATGAATCTTTGCAAAGGATTGATGGAAAAAATATTATCACTCCACCCAAAACAAAGAAGAGCATTCGGAAAGTAGCTATGCCGGATTTCTTAGCTGAAGAAATCAAAATATACTTGGATGGTTTTTATAAATTAAAGTCAAAGGATTTGATATTTACATTTTCAAAGAGCTACCTTCATCACGAAATGGATAGAGGAGCGAAGAAAGCTAATGTAAAAAGGATAAGGGTGCATGATTTGAGACATTCTCATGTATCTCTTCTAATTGAACTCGGTTTTTCTACAACAGCTATCGCTGATAGAGTCGGGCATGAGTCAATTGATATTACCTACAGATATGCACATCTTTTTCCTAGTAAGCAGAAAGAAATGGCAGATTCGCTAACACAGGTGAGAGTAAAAACACAAAATGATTGGGAGGATTTATTGAAAGAGGATGAAGAAAATGTTTAGACCGGAATCTCTACAAAAAAGGACAAAGCAGATTAAAGAAAAGAAGATAAAGAACGAGAAAAACAGAAAGCGTAATCGCATCTTGAATTTCAGAGTTTCTCAGGAAGAATATGATTTGATAAATAAGCAAATTGAAATAAGCGGGCTATCAAAGCAAGAGTATTTCATACAGCTACTTGGAGAACATCAAATCAAAATTATAGCTGACTACAGAGTATTAGATGCTATATCAAAAGAGATATTTCAATTAGCAAAAGTGGTTAAAAAGTTCGGAAAATTAAATGAAGAAGAGCAAGAAGTTTTGCTATATATTTTAGAGATTTATGAAGAAATCAAACAAGAAAAAAGCCTTTAGCCAAAAGACTAAAGGCAAGATGAAAGTGCAACTTGGTATTTCATCCCTGACAAGATTATTTTATCAGGTTGTACTTCCGTCAGCAACATAAAGATTGGAGGACAAAATGATAAAAACAGAAAAGTATAAACAAAATATTCCAGTGGAATTAAGAGAATATAAACAGTGGCTTTGGTTTAAGAAAATCAGGAAAATGGATTTGAAAGGAAGAGAAAAAATTCTTAAGCTTCCTGTAAGTCCAATTACATTGAAATCAAGTGATTGGAATAATAGAGAAAACTGGGCAGACTTTGAAACAGCAGTTAATAATATAGAAAGTAGTGGTTGTGATGGATTGTCTTTTGTACTAAGCAAAGATGATCCATTTCTTTGTATCGACTTGGATAATGCCTCTCGTGATATGAGAGAAATGTTTTGCAGAGATTTTCATGACACATATATTGAAACTTCTCAATCCGGCAAAGGGCTTCACATTTTTGCAAAAGGAAAAATTGCTTATAATTTCAATAACCAAATTGAGAAAGTGGAAATGTATAAAAATAACAGATGTATTGCTATGACTGGGAACAGTGTTGATGGAACGCCAAATAACATCGTAGATAAGCAAAATGAGATTGATAAATACTATGAATACTTTGCACCTAAAAAGAGCATTAGAGAGCAAATAAAAGCATATCAATCAGATAATGATTTACTGCCTGATGCACCTAAAATCATAGAAACGATGTGCAAGCATAATACAAAAGCGAGAGGATTGTTTGAGGGAACTACATCAAGTGGTGATGCCAGTAAAGATGATTTCTTGCTACTACTATTTTTGAATAGCTACACACATGGTAATGCAGTTTTGATGAAAGATATATTTCTAAAATCTGCCTTAAATCGAATTAGTGATAAGAGTAAAAGAAAGAATGAAGCAGCTTACATTAGATACTTAGAAGACAGTATTAAAAAAGCAATCCAGTATGGAAATCAAAGATATTGGGATTATAACTATCACAGAAAAAGTGTAGGTGATAGTCGTGATTGATTGGTTGAAATTTAATGACGATGAACTGTCAGATTATCTTAATAGAGATTTAGAATACACAGATAAGGGACAAATAAAGAGTAACACAACCAATATCATCACGGTGTTAGTAAATCCACTATTTTGCAAAGAAGAGCAGATAATAGACGGAACAATTTTCTTTGATACTTGTAGCATGACGGTCAGGTTTTTTGGAACTTTAAAAGGTGAAAAGCAGAAAGAAAATGAGATAAGAAAATGGAACGATCACTTAACCAACCTTTTAGGTATAGAGATAGAAAGGGAATTTGGGATTAAGTATTCTAAAAATAGAATGGATGATGCCATAACTTTTATTGCTCATAAAAGGGCTATAAATCTTCCTGCTATGTATATGAAGTCGCTTGCGTATGATGGTGCAAGTTATATATCTAAATTGCTTCCAAAATACCTTGGAACAGAAGATACAAAATTAAATGCATGGATTATGGAACATATGTTAGTTGGTATGGTAAAAAGAGTTTTCAATCCCGGATGCAAATTTGATGAGCTTATGGTTCTTACGGGAATTCAAGGTGTAGGCAAAACCAGTTTTATAGAGAAACTGGCATTGTTTCCCGAATGATATTGCTCATTAAATAATATCAAAGGCAAGGATGCAGTCAGTAATCTTGTTGGAAAAGTTGTAGTGGAATTGGAAGAATTTGTAGCTCTTAGAAATGCGAAAAGTGCTGATGAAGCTAAGCTGTTTATATCGGCAAGAACAAGTACGGTAAGACTTCCATATGAACGGTTTTCTGCTGATGTAAAAAGAACTTGTATTTTGATTGCTACTACTAATGATGCGACTTTTTTAGGAGACTTTTCTGGAGAAAGACGATATCTACCTGTGAAAGTGAATAGCGAAAGTATTGAATTACCAATCATGTATGATATAGAAAAATTTCCTGTACTGGAAACTATCACAAGAGAAGAGCATCATAATATTGTTCAACATGATTTTGAAGGTGCTATTGCAGAGACCGTGTATCTTTATGAAAACAAACTTCACGATTTCTATTTGCCTAAAGAGCTAAGAACGGATTTGGATTTTGTTATTCAAACGCATAAGAGTGAGAATAGGCATGTACAAAATTTCTTAGACTTTATGGAATGGAAATCTACAAAATCAGATACTCAAGATTTATTATGCTCTGCAGAATTTACGAGCAGATATCCTGAAACCAACGAAAAAGTATTTTCGGAACTTATGGCAAATGAAATGGCGAGCGAGTGGACATTGGAGCCATCTGTTAAAAGTAAGAAAGTGAGAATTGACGGAGTGGTTAGAGTCAGCAAGAAGTTTTATAAGAGAAATGAAAATGCGGATATTATTGAGGTTAATGCTGAGGATATACTATTCTAAGAGTTTTGAAAAAGTCCGCTACCGCTACTTTGCTACCGATAAGGAAGGTAGTGAGGTAGTGGTAGCGATAATTTTTAACTTTTATAGAATTTACCGAAACGCAGAATAGAGTATTCCTGTGATAGTTAAAAGCGTGCAGAAGCTTTATAAATGGTATGTAACGTTAACTTTAATAGCAAGCACAGTAAGTGTGTGTGTACACTTACGGAAAAATGACTTTAAAAATAAAATCGGAGATTTAATTTCGAACAACATTTTCAGCTTGTTAGGGAGAACCCTAAGACCCCAAAACTTAATAGAAGGAGGATATTTGAGATGGAAAATAGAAAAAGAAATGTAAGGTTGAGATTTGATTTAACAGATAAAGAAAAAGAATTATTTGAAAGGAAAAAGGAAGAAAGCGGAGCGAAAAGTATGAGTCATTTTATACGAAAAACAGTTTTAGAAAAGAAAATTTATGAAGTTGATTTGGAGCCTTTGAGAGATTTATACGGAACATTATCCGTTGCCATAAACAAATTAAATCAGATTGCCAAGAGAGTAAATCAAACAGGCGTGATTTATAAAAGTGATATTGATGATATGAAGAAATCTATTGAAGAGTTCTCAAAAGAGCAAGGGGCTCTACATTCGTTGTTGCTGAAGCGGAAGAAGTATTGATAAGCAATTAGGCATTGATAACTTCTTATAGCTGTATATTTTTACAGTTGTAAGAAGTTATTTTTTATGATATAATATTAAAAAATAGGAGGTCAACATTATGGGTAAAGAAATTATATTTTTGATAGATGATGTGCTTAGCGAAAAGAGTTTAAGTAAAAATTGGCTGGAAAAAAACGCAAAGTTACAAAGACGTCAGTTAAACTCCTATGCAAATAATAGAGTTAAAAGAATAGATCTTGATGTATTAGCAAGAATATGCATTGCGTTGGATGTTGAGGTTGGAGATATTATGAAAATTCAACATAAAATCGGAGGAAGATAAATGGAAACGAAAGTGATAATTATTCCGGATGGTAAAATCTGTGATTATATTGATGGTAAATTTAGAAATGATACGCCAGAAGAATATGTAAGACAAACTGTTGAAAAAAGACTTGTCAATGAACATAAATATTCAAGAGATAGAATATGTGTTGAATATACTGTCCAAATAGGTTCTGGGAAGAAAAGAGCTGGCATTGTGATTTTTCCTGATGAAGAAACAGATAAAAAACAGGAAAATATTAAGATAATAATTGAATGTAAAAGTGAAAAGATAGAAGCCAATAATGCTAAGGATGGCGTGACGCAATTAAAATCATATATGTCCGTTTGCCCTAATGCTGAATGGGGAATGTGGACAAATAGTAAAGAAAAGTTTGTTTTTAAAAAATTTACTGATGATAAAGGTGTAATTCAGTTTATGGATTACAATGATATACCATCTGCAGATGGCAATATTGATGATATCAATCGTCCGAAGAGAGCTTCACTTAAGAATGCATCAGATGATAATCTTTTATTTACATTTAAGACTTGCCACAATCACATTTATGTAAATGAAGGAATGCAGAAACAGCCAGCATTTTTTGAGTTGCTTAAAGTTATTTTTTGCAAAATTGAAGATGAAAGAAATATCCCAAAGGCTCTTGAATTTTACGCAACGAGTGAAGAGCGCTCTAATTCAGATGGACAATTAACGGTTAAAAATAGAATTGAAAAAATATTTGACCGCGTAAAAAAAGAAAAAAAGAATGCAAAAATTTTTGATCCTAATGACACCATAAAACTTAACCCCAGAACATTATCATATATTGTTAGTGAGATTCAAAAATACAGCTTACTTAATACAAGAATTGATATTAAAGGAAAGGCTTACGAGGAAATTGTTGGTGCAAATTTGCGTGGCGATAGGGGAGAGTTTTTTACACCAAGAAATGTTATGGCGATGGTAGTAGAAATGATAAATCCGACTATCGATGAAAAGGTATTGGATTCTTCTTGCGGTACAGGCGGGTTTTTGGTAACTGCAATGACTTATGCAATGAAGCAACTGAAGATAGAATTTGAAAAAGAAACTGGCAAATTAAAATCTGAATGGGACGATTTTGAAAAGAAAGCCTTTCAAGACAAAATTTCAGATATGGCTATGAACAATTATTTTGGCTTTGATATAAATCCTGATTTAGTTAAAGCTACAAAAATGAATATGGTAATGAATAATGATGGCAGTGGTAATATTTTGCAGAATAATTCTTTGCTTCAACCACATGAATGGACAGATGATTTTAAAACAAGATTGTCAGCAGCGTTGCAGATAGATAAGAAAACACTGATTAACAAAGATAGTATAGGATATTTTGATGTTATTGTTACAAATCCACCGTTCGGAAGTAAGATTCCAATTAAAGACCATGCCATATTAAGCCAATTTGATTTGGCGAAAATTTGGAAGCAAGATAAAAAAACTGGTAAATGGACTACTACTGATAGATATCAATCTTCAGTATCGCCAGAAATTTTATTTATAGAACGTTGCTATCAATTTTTAAAACCAGGTGGAAGAATGGGAATTATACTTCCTGATGCCTTACTTGGTTCACCGGGAACAGGTTATATAAGAGAATGGTTAATCAAAAATACTAAAATCATTGCAAGTATTGATCTGCATGAAGATACATTCCAACCAAGGAATGGTACTCAAACTTCTGTGTTGATTTTACAAAAGAAAACTGAGGAAGAAATTTCAAGAGAAGAAACAACCGGACAAATGGCAGATTATAATATCTATATGGCTATTATTGATAAAATTGGACATGATAAGAGAGGCAATACACTATTCAAGAGAGATAATGACGGAAATGAGATTATGGTTCCGGAAAAACAAAACATATATAAACTTGATGAAACATCATCAGGATCTAAAACCGCTCAAATGGAAAGTAGAGAAAAAGTTGTTGATGATCAAACAATACTTGTTCCAAATATTTTTAGAAAATGGAAAATAAATGAGGGAATATCATGGTAAATTCAGCAACAAAAAAATTAGAAAAAGAATCTATAGAAATAGTTGATTTCCCTAAAGATGATATAAGTTGGTCAAGTGTATGTTTAAGTGAAATATTAGAAAGAGATTATAGGCTTGAAGCTTCAACTTTTAATATAGATAGAGCTCATTCGATACAACTTTTAGAAAATAGTAAATATGATTTGGTACTTTTAGGGACAAAGGAAATTGGCTTTAAGGATTGTTTTTATGGATCAAGAGCAAAAAGAAACTATTTGACCAATATAGATAGCACATCAATAGGATTTCTTGGTAGTTCAGAGATGTTAGACATGTATCCAAGTCCTGTTAAATTTGTTTCTCATGATAATTCTATGGTAGATTCTCTTTCTTTAACTGAAGGAACAATATTAATATCTCGCTCAGGGACTATAGGCAATGTAACTTTTGTTGGTCAAACATTGTCAAAATTTTTAGTAAGCGAGCATGCAATTAGATTGGTTATGAACGAATTCCCAGGGTTCGTGTATACTTATTTAAAAACTGATGTCGCACAAAATTTGCTCCATGCTGAAAAATTTGGTTCAGTAATTTTAGAAATAGAGCCTGATGCCTTAAAAAATATGTTGATTCCCAATGCACCTGCCTTAATTAGGAAGAAGATACATGATTTAATAATGGATTCGTATGCTAATAGAGATGAATCAAATCGTCTTATAGATGAAGCTACCAAAATAATGATAGAAGAATTAGAACTTCCACCTATTGACGATTTAAAGAAAGAAGCTTTTTCATACAGTAAGGAAATTAACTCTTTTTCAACTAAACTAAGTGATTTAGATGGAAGATTAGAGGGAAGCTATCATATTCCTTTAATCGAAGTTATTGAAAGATATATAAATAAAAAAGCAATTGTAAAAAAATTGAATAGTGAAGATATTACAGAAAAAATAATATTACCAGGAAGGTTCAAACGGGTTTATGTGGAAAAAGGAAACGGAAAAGTATTTTTAGGAGGAAAAGAAATAAATCAGCTTGATCCTAGTGGTAAAAAATTTTTATCTATAAAACATTATTCAGATAAATTGATTAGAGATATTGCGATAGAAAAAAATGATGTTTTAGTAACGAGAAGCGGAACTGTTGGTAGAGTTATGATTGCACCAGAACATTGGCAAAATTGGATTTCTAGTGATCATGTTATTAGAATTTCGTCCAAAGAATCATATCATGGGCTGATTTTTACATGGTTGGCATCTGAATATGGAAAAGAGTTAATGAAAAGGCAAATATATGGTTCTGTTGTAGATGAAATTACGGATAAACAATTGGGGGATGTAGTTGTTCCTATTTTTAAAGAGGATATTATAAATAACTCAATTTTAAACTTAATAAATAAAGCAAATGAATTAAGATATCAGGCTTATAGGCAAGAGCAAAAAGCAATTGAGATAATGAATGTAGAAGTCTTAGGCTTGTAATGAAGTTGGAGGGTTTAAAATGGGTAGATCAATAACTAATGAGTTGCTTGATAAATCAAAAGAAGCAATGGTATCTGCTGTACAAATTTATAACAACCCTTTAATTAAATTTAAGTCTGAGATGTTTATTATCACTGCTATTATTTCTTGGACATATCTTATGCATGCTTATTATAGCAAGAAAAGTATAGACTATAGATATTTTCATATGAAAGGCAAACGGAAAAGATATGATAGGACTAAAAATGGTGCATATAAACATTGGGAGTTAGAAAGGTGTATCAATGAACAAGGTTCTCCATTAGATAAAGGTACAGCAAATAATTTGAGGTTTTTAATTGGGATAAGACATGAAATCGAACATCAAAAAACTGATAGTATTGATGAATATATTGGAGCTAAACTACAAGCATGTGCATTAAACTATAATAGAGAGATAATCAAAATGTTTGGGGATAAGCATAGTATAAAAGATAATTTGAGCTTAGCAATTCAATTTTCTCCAATATCACCCGAACAGGAACAGTTATTAAGAAAAGAATCAACAAATGAAATACCGACTAATGTAAGGAATTTTATTGCAACATTTGAATCTGAGTTGGATGATGAAGAATTGAAATCATTATACTATTCTTACAGGATTGTATATATTCCAATACAAGTAAATCGAGCTAATCAAGCAGATAAAGCAATAGAATTTATTTCTCCAGATAGTGATAAAGCAAAAGGTGTAGAACGTGTGTTAGTTAAGGCTGTTGAAAAAGCAAAATTTTTGCCTAGTGATATCGTGAAAATGATGAATGATGAAGGTTATTCTACATTTAGTATGCATTACCATACTCAATTATGGAAGGTAAAAGATGCTAAAAATAAAAAATATAATTATGGAGTAAAAGTTTCTAAACAGTGGTATTGGTATGAAAACTGGATTGATGTAGTTAGAGATTATTGCCAAAAGAATAATTTTTAGCTTAACTATGGATATATCTGATGCTGGAACTGGGACTGGAACGGGTAAAAAAATCTTAAAACAGGCTTAAATTAGACTAATTTCCCAGCACACAACAAACGTGAAGCCTTTATTTTGAACTGTTTTGGATGAAACGAATAGTAGAAAAAGAAGAGTGGGAATAATTCCAAAAGTTGAGAAAGTCCTTTATTCAAGGACTTTTTTAATGTCTTAAGTGGCACTGAAAACATTTTGAAAACGCTTTTTATGTTTGGTGCCTTAACCAAAGGCTTTCAGAGCGCCCCAAAATTGACGTTTTTTCAAAAATTCAGGCAAAAATCACGAAAATTGACTACTTTTTGGGTCGGAATAGGGTGATTTTGGTCAAAAATAGTCCAACTTGTTAACCGGAGGTTAACCACGGTTTACTGGTTCGTAAAATATTAAAAAAGCCTTTAAAATAAGGCTTTCGTGAGTGTTTGCTTAAACAGGATAAACTTCTGCTTTTCCTTTTTTTCGCATCGCAAGTATCGTTTTTAGTGTTAATTCAAGCATTTCAGCATCATTTTCATCTTCCAATCCTTTGCCATACAGATCGATAAACTTAATAAGTTCATTTTGTAGACTTCTAAATACATAGGGATTTCCATAAACTGTTACTTCTTTTCCTAGTATAGAGTTGATTATAAATTCTTGTTTTGTGAGTCCTGAAATTAGAACTCTACGATTTAGCAGATCAACTTCTTCTTCAGATATTCTAAATCCTACAACTACGTTTCTAAGTCTCCCATTTTGATCCAGGTTCTTTTTGCTCATTTTTTTCACCATTTCTTGAAATGTTTAATTTTTTGGTAATCATAAGATCTTTATTAGGAAACATATGTGCTTATCGATAGGGGTTACTTTAACACTTTCATGTCCTACACGATTTGCGATATCTACAGCACTAAATCCCATTTCAATCAGCATAGATACGTGAGAATGTCTTAAATCATGGACACGTATTCTTTTGACACCGGTTTCTCTGCATCCTCGATCCATTTCATGATGAAGATCAGATTTAGTGATTGTAAAGATACGATCATCAACTTTTAAGTAGGGGAGTCTAGAAATGTAATCTTGCATTTCATCGGCTAGAAAATTAGGAAGTGTTAATACACGATTACTTTTTTTGGTTTTAGGTGTTGTGATAACATCTTTACCTTTAATATGCTGATATGATTTGTTGATTCTTAAAGTTTTCTTTTCAAAATCAAAATCTTCAGCTGTTAAGGCAAGCAGTTCACCAAGACGTATGCCACACCAATACAAGATTTCAAATGCATGATAACTTTCTTCTTTATTCATCATTGCTCTAGAGAAGGTAAGATATTCTTCTTTAGTCCAGAATTTTATTTCACTAACTTCATCTTTACCCATGTTGCCAGCAAGTCTAGCAGGATCGTTTTTTAATCCATAAAATCTAACAGCATAATTAAATAATGCACTGAGTTGATTATGGATCGTTTTAAGATACGTTTGTTTATAGTTGTTATCTTTCATGACTTGATCTTGCCAATGGATAATATCTTTTGGTGTAATTTCATCTAGTTTCATTTCACCAAGATCGGGAACGATTTGATGATAAAAGATATACTGTTTAGTCATCAACGTATTTTCTTTAATACGATGTTCCATTGACTCTAGGTAGATTTCAACAAAGTTCTTAAATAAGATATCAGTGCTATCTTTCTTTTTGTCAATGAATAAGGATTCATATCTTTGAGCATCATGTTTAGTTCTAAAACCACGTTTTGTAGTTTGTTTGACTTTGCCAGTCCAATCTTTATATCTTGTGATAACAAACCAAGTATTTCTTTGCTTATCTCTGTATACGGACATACTTGTTATCCTTAGTTTCATCGTCCTTGCCAAAGAAACGTTCATAGAAATAAGTACTAACAACTCTTCCTTTGATGATTAGATATCCTTTTTTCTCTAGTTCTTCATTTAGCTGGCAGATATATCTATGTGCATATGAATTTGATCTCCCCATGATTTCTCTGACTTCTTTTGCTGATAAAAATCTTTTTTCTTGCATAAAACATTTCTCCTTTCAATGATGTTATAGATGTTTTTGAAAACACATTCACACATGCAAACCATGTTTGTGAAGTGCAAGACTCGTTTTGATTTGATAATCAATCCTTGCCATTTGTCTTTTATCTAGTTTTGTGATTTTCTTTATTAATCGTGATTTCTCAATAACTTTGATTTGTTCTAACATGACAATGGATTGGTATTTTAAATCTTTGTTGTAGCGAATTAAGTAATACGTTGGAAGATGTGCTTTGGAGTTAACCTTACTAGATAAACACGCTACAATTGTTGTTGGACTATGTTTATTTCCTAGGTTATTTTGAATAACTAATACAGGCCTTACTCTAGCTTGTTCACTTCCATAGGCATCATTTAAATTTGCTATATAAATTTCTCCTCGTTTAACTTTCATATTCGAAACTCTCTTTCTAATATGTAAAACCAGGATTGCTCCTGGTTGATATTTAATAATTAGTATTTATCGTGTTTTCTATTTATCACCTGATTGCCCGAAAACAAGGGAATTCTATTCGACAAGATGTTCGCAATTCATCTTTCATTGGGGTCGCACCAACCCATCTTACGCGTGGACCTATCGCTAGAAGTATCATTATCTTATATATTGTCATGGCACAATCAGCATCATTGTTTATCAATCTAAAGTATCATCGCTCCGTATGAAACATCATCGCGCAATAGTGAAGTAGCTCGAATATATAAGTGATGTCTCGAATAGTTGTTATTGAGTTTTCAAAGAGCTATATGAGAGGGTGTTATTCCCTTCACCCTATGAGCCAATTGAAATACTCAATAATTGCACACTTTGCATTATTTTTTTGACTTATATACTTTTTCTAGTTTGGAAAGTCTTCTTGAAATTGTATATCTAGGAATACCTGTTATTTCAGATATTTCTTTTCCGGTATATCCTCGATACATTAAAAAGACAATGAGTTGAACTTCAAATCCAAATTCTTCTAGAGTTTGCGCAAGAGCTATACTATGAATTGAATTCACAAAATCTTCAACTGAAGTTATTTCTGTTGCTGAATTACCACATACGAATTCAAAAAAATTATCGGATGGTTGTAGCGCATGTTCATAGAATCTACGATCAGAATTAAATATCATGCGCTCATAATCATAGATAAGTTTTATTTTGTCTTCTGTCAAACTATTTTCTCTCATGAATTTTTCATCCCTTTCTTTCCATTTTTTAAATCTTGTCATTTCATCTTTCTCCTTTTAAACTCACACTTTTGAAGGAAGTAATCCTTCATATATGAGCCGACGAAAGATGACATTTATTGCAGTGCTTAAAAAAAGAAAGAAAACTTCTTCCATGAAGTGTGTGCAATGATAAAAAAATGCAGATCGTTATAAATAGGATCTGCATCATTTATTTGTGTTATCAGTTGTTTATGAGAGTTGGATCTCTGATTTTTGTCATCAATATAATTAGAATATGCTTAAAATACTTAAAC
>ERZ1034992.495-NODE-495-length-22063-cov-4.741957_pt1 | contig 22063 bp, 19 predicted proteins | sample MGYA00520695_ERZ1034992 | MGnify/ENA primary metagenome ERZ1034992 (study PRJEB33766, sample SAMN09781778) | gut metagenome | biome: gut microbiome | host: Homo sapiens | place: Madagascar | study: EMG produced TPA metagenomics assembly of the PRJNA485056 data set...
GTATTATTATATTATAAATGGAAACAGCAAGTTTGTAAACAGGATTTTTGCTTCTTAAACTGGATTTTTGATACTATGGCGAATTTATTTGAAAAAGAAAACGAGTATTGCATTTACCGTCCGGAACTGAACAGTTTTCCCGCAATTTATCTGCCCGTTTTCCCGCGTTCGCTGGGATATTACGACCGGAAAAGCGGCGAGGAGGAAATCGTGCCGTCCGGCAGCAAGAATTTTGTCCAGATTTTCTGGAGCATATCCGGAGAAAGTCAGACGTCTGTGGACGGCGAAAAATTTCTGGTGCATCCCGGCGATGTTTTCTACCGGATGCCCGGAGAAGAACATTATTTCCTGACCTCCCGGAACGGATGGCGTTACCGCTGGATCACATTCGACGGTCCCCGTGCGGCGGATTTCATGCGCACTTATCATTACCCGCGGACTCCGTTTCACGCGGGAGAATGTCCGCACGATATTTTCAACAGCTGCCGGGATCTGATGCTTCAGCGGACCCCCTACTGCTGGCGCATGATGTTCGCGGAAATCTGCCGGATTCTCGCCGCCGCCGGCGGAACCGGTGCCGAACCGACTCCGGAAAACAGTCTGGTGCAGCAGATTATTCTGCTGTGCAAGGAGCGTTTCATGGATCCCGACCTGAATGTGAATGCACTGTCATCTGAACTGAATACCGGACGCGGCAAACTGCAATCCGTTTTCAAGCAGAAAATGAATCAGAACCTATCCGATTATCTTTCCCAGGTACGGCTCCAGGCGGCTCTTTCCTTATTGCGGAACAGCCGGCGCCCGCTGCGGGAAATCGCAGTGCAGTGCGGCTTCCGCGATCTGAATTATTTTTGCCGCTTCATCCGGAAAAACACCGGCAGGCGACCTTCTGAACTGCGTTGAAAAGGAAAAACCGCCGGTAAGCGGAAATCATGCCCCGGCGGTTCATAAATACAGCGGAAATTATTCCGCGGACGTAATCAGGAAAACGGTGTCTTCTTCAACGCCGTCGGTCATCAGATCAACCGGAGTTCCGGCTTGAAGTTTCGCCTTGTTCTTGACATCGGCTTTGGCACAGCCTTTCTTGTCCTGCGGCAGTTTGACATGTTCCGCCGCTCCGCAATTGGGACTGCCGTTCTTCGGACACGGCTTGACTTCTTTCCCCGCGAATGTGCAGCAGCCTTTCGCCGCCGCGGCAGTGTCCTGCGTACACATCATCTTGCCGTTCTTTTTGCATTTGAAGTGTTCGGCAGCCGGACAGTCTTTCCCGTTCTTCGGACATTCCTTGACCGGTTTCACACAAAGCGTTTTGCCGTCCTTGGTCTGCCAACATTTGGCTGTTTTGCAGGCGGAGCCGTCGGCATTGCACGGCACGGCTTCCGCATCCCATTCGGCAATGACCAGAACCGCTTCTCCGTCCGGTGTAACCGCCTTCATCGGTTTCTGTACCGTCGGTGCCGCCGCTTGAGACGCGGCGGTGTCCGATGCCTGACAGCAGTTGCATCCGGTGAGAACGATGGCGACGGCGGTGCAGACCGCCCACAGTGTGACTTTGCTTTTCATGCTTTACCCCCCTTGTTTATATGACGCGGATTCCTGACCGCCGCGTTTTCGGTCTGCTTTTACCATAACGCCGTAAAAGCAGATTGTCAAGAGAGAAAAAACAGATTTTTTCAAAAAAAGAACGCCTCCAAAATTGTCTTTTAGTATCTCATATTCAAGATATTAGACGAATTTTCAGAGGCGCTGTTTCTGCCGAAAAACCAGGATGTTCATACTCCGGATTCCCGACAGTGAAAAAGCCGTATCACTGTTTTTTTGCCGCGGCGTCCTTGAGTCTGGCGCTAATGCGGACGGAACAGAAATCCGGACCGCACATCGTGCAGTATTTGCCGTCATGCGCGGCTGCGGCATGTTCGGGCGAACTTTCCCGGATGGCATCGGCACGGTAGGCACGGGCGCGTTCGGGGTCGATGGCAACATCGAACTGTTTTTCCCAGTCAAATTCCGCACGGGCATCGCTGATGGCATTGTCGCGTTCGCGCGCACCGGGCTTGTTCAGTCCAACGTCCGCCGCATGAGCCGCAATCTTGAATGCGACCACGCCGCGCCGGACATCCTCATTGTTGGGCAGTCCGATATGTTCTTTCGGGGTTACATAGCAGAGCATCGCCGCGCCGTAATACGCACCGAGCATACCGCCCATGGAAGCGACCAGATGGTCATATCCCGGCGCGCAGTCAATCACGACTGGACCCAGAATATAGAACGGCGCATCGCCGCAGACTTCCTGTTCGCGTTTCATGTTCATTTCGATCTCATTCATGGGAACGTGTCCCGGACCTTCGACCATCGCCTGAACCCCGGCTTTGCGGCAGCGGAAGACCAGTTCACCCAGCACATCCAGTTCAGCGAACTGCGCTTCATCGCTGGCATCCGCCAGACAGCCCGGACGCAAACCGTCACCCAGCGAAAGCGTAACGTCGTATTTCAGACAGATCTGCAGAATTTCATCGAAAAATTCATAGAACGGGTTCTGTTTTTTGTGTTTCACCATCCAGGCTGCCAGCAACGAACCGCCGCGGCTGACAATCCCCATTTTGCGTTTGAGCGCGAGCGGCACATGACGGTCCAGCAGTCCGGCATGAATGGTCATGTAATCCACTCCCTGCGCAGCCTGTTCTTCCATGACCTGAAGCATCAGTTCACGGCTGATTCCGTCGGCTCCGGCGCGGGCGACCATTTCATAGACGGGCACCGTACCCACGGGAATCGGCGAATGCGCAATCAGGTTGGCACGGATTGCCATGATATTGCCGCCGGTGCTGAGATCCATGACCGTATCCGCACCGTATTTGATGGCGGTCGCCAGTTTGTTCTGTTCCTCTTTCGGACAGCTGGACAGCGTGGAATTGCCGATATTGGCATTGATTTTGGTGTAAAGTTCCCGGCCGATTCCGACCGGAACCAGGTTTTTATGCATAACATTGGCGGGAATGACAATCGTCCCGTCCGCAACTTTGGCTCGAATCCATTCGGGGTCGCGGCGTTCTTTTTCCGCAACGGCTTTCATCTGCGGGGTAATCGTTCCCGCTTTGGCAAGCAAAGGCTGTGTAAGCACATTCATATCAGATTTTCCTCCAGTATGGTGATGGTTTTCTTCAAAGCTCCGGCATGAACGGCAATGGCTTTCGCCGCATTCCTGCCGAGAGTATCGCGCAAACCGGAGTCTGCGCCCAGTTTTTCAATTGCTCCGGCAAGCTCCGCATCCGAAGACAGCCGCATGACGCCGCCGCCGTTCAGCAGTGCGCCAAACGCCTGTTTGAAATTCCGCATTTCCGGTCCGGTTACAATCGCCTTGCCCAGCACGGCAGGCTCTATCACATTCTGTCCTTCCGTGTTGCCGCCGAACGTCTTGCCCATCAGCACAATGTCCGCGGACTTGATGAATTTCAGCAGTTCGCCCGTGGTATCGGCAAGCAGACAATCCACTTTTCCGGACAACGTTTTTCCGCTCGTGCGCCGATAATAAGACACGCCCGCCGCCGACAGCAGATTTTCGATTTCCGTTCCGCGTTCCGCATGACGCGGCACAATCACCAGTTTCAATGCCGGATGATTTTTCCGGGCTTCCAGAAACGCCTGAAGCATCACCTTTTCTTCCGGTGCATGGGTACTGCACGCCAGCACTGTCAGAAAATCATCGCCGAAAAATTCATGCAGATCAATTCCTTCGAGATCCGCAGGCGGAGTCTGATCGAATTTGATGTTCCCGGTTACGGTCAGATTCAATTCAGAAGACACTGCAAGAAAACGTTCCTTGTCCAGTTCCGTCTGGACACAGATGCGGCTGAACTGTTTCAAGACCGGAGCGAAGAAAGAGCGGAACCGGCGGTAGCCTCCCGCGGAATGATCGGAAATCCGGGCATTGACCAGAAAAATTTTTGCTCCGTGTTTCCGGCTCTGCAGAATCAGATTCGGCCAGATCTCCGTTTCCAGAATCACCAGCGCGGACGGTTCAATCAGCTTCAGAACTTTTTTTACAAACGGCGTGAAATCAACGGGACAGAAAAAAACTTCCACTCCGGCGGGAACTTTGTTCCAGGCAATTTCCTGCGCTGTGGTCGTCGTCGTGCTGAATACGAATTTGCGGTCCGGGGCGGCTTCCTTCCACTTTTTCAGCAGAGAAAGCGCAACGTTGGTTTCACCGACACTCACGGCATGAATCCAGACCGAGCCTTTCATGGCACCAAGAGCTTTTCTGCGTTCCGGGCTGAATATGCCCAGCCGTTCCGCATAATTCTGTTTGCGTCCGGGACGCCGTATCAGCTTTACCAGCAGACCGGGGATGAAAAAAAGAAACACCACCGGAAAAAACAATCTGTACAGAAAAACCATAAAAATCCTTATTCCTACTTTAAACGGGAATAATATACTCCGTATGGCAGTATATTCAAATCGGAAAACCGGCATATACGGTATTTTCAAGCAGAAAAACAACGCACCGGTTCGAAATCTCTTCCGGACCGGTGCGTGTTTTCAAAACAGGACTTACAGCGTCTTCGCCATGGCATCCTGTCCGAGCTTGTAGGCTTCGGAATTCATCTTGACAATTTTCTCTTTGCCGCTGAAGCATTCCGCGAAACCATCGAACGCCGTCTGGTCAAACGCGGCGGAATCCGCAGCGGAAAGATAATTTTTCTTGAGCACTGCGGCCAGCGCACCGAGCATCACTGCATTGGCGCATTTGAGGTTGCCGTATTCTTCCGCAATATCCGCGCCGTTGAGCGCATAGGCTTTCTGACCCGGTTTGAGCGCAGGAATGTCCTTGATGGTGGAACTGTCATACAGCAGAATGCCGTTGTCCGCCAGTTCCGGCAGGTATTTTTCCAGAGACGGGCGGTTCAGCACGATCAGCAGATCGCAGTTGCTGTCCACGATCGGGCTGCCGATGGTGCCGCGGTTGACAATCAGTGCGCAGTTGGCAGTGCCGCCGCGCATTTCCGGTCCGTAGGACGGAAGCCAGGAGACATTGAAGCCGCTCTGTTTGCCCATGGCAGCCATGACCAGCCCCAGACTCAGCACACCCTGTCCGCCGAATCCGCCGATTTTGACACGCAGTTCCTTGTCGAAGATCGGGGAATCACCTGCCGCTTTCGCAGCACCGTCTTTCTTTTCCTCCACTTCACGGTAAATGGCTTTGACCACGGAATCACGGTCGTAAACCGGAGTCGGGCGAACCACTTTTTCGCGTTCCGCCGCAACATCCTTGTAAACGCCCAGCGGGAAAATCTTCGTCATTTTTTCGTCGATGAACTTGTTCATGTCATCGGTTTTCATTTTCAGATTGACCGGGCAGCCGGAAAGCACTTCGACGAAAGAGAAGCCTTTCTTTTCGATATTGTTCTGAATTGCCTTGCGAACCGCCATGCGGGCGCGCATGATGTTCGGAGTGGTGGTCAGAGCCACGCGTTCCACATAAATCGGGGCTTCCAGCTGGGAAACCATTTCGCAGACTTTCATCGGGTACCCTTCGGACAGCGGATTGCGTCCGTACGGGCTGGTAACCGTCTTCTGTCCAATCAGAGAGGTCGGAGCCATCTGACCGCCGGTCATGCCGTAAATTGCATTGTTGACGAAGAACACGCAGTAGTTTTCACCGCGGTTCGCCGCCTGAATGAAGGCATTGAAACCAATGGCGGCAAGGTCACCGTCTCCCTGATAACCGATAATGATGCTGTCGGGATTGGCACGGGTCAGTCCCGTGGCGGCCGCGGCGGAACGTCCGTGCGGAACCTGCAGACCGAAGCAGTCAAAATAATAATAAGCGAAAACCGAGCAGCCGACCGGAGAAATCAGCGTGGTTTTATCCTGAATGCCGAAATCCGCAATGGCTTCCGCAATCAGTTTATGCAGCACGCCGTGTCCGCAGCCGGGACAATAGGACATGTTTTTCTTGATGCTGCCGGGACGGCGTTCAAAAGTTTCAAAGAAACCCGCGGGACGACCGAGTTTAACTCTTTCGGACATGATTATTTCCCTCCTTTTGCGAGCTGACGGACATGAGCGGCGACGGATTCCACGCTGGGCAGGTTGCCGCCCATACGGTTGACCAGAGAAACAGGTTTGGCACATTCAATGGCAAGCCGGATGTCGTCAATCATCTGACCATTGTTCATTTCCACGGACACAAACTGTTTGACCATGCCGAGTTTCGAACGGAAAGCCTGTTTCGGGAACGGGAACAGAGTGATCGGACGAATCATGCCCGCCTTGATTCCTTCCGCCCGCAGACGATCCACGGCAGTACGGATGATGCGTCCGCAGATGCCGAATCCGGAGAGGATGTATTCCGCGTCGTCCGTAAGATATTCTTCCGCACGCGCTTCTTTTGCTTCGATCTGCGCGTATTTTTCATTCAGATGAATGTTGACCGCTTCCAGATCGTTGGCTTCCATATAGATGGAGGTCAGATAGTTGGTGCGCGGATTGACTTTGAAGTCCAATGCCCACGGAGCGGAGGGATGACGTCCCAGCGGTTCAGGAAGCGTAACGGATTCCAGCATCTGACCGATCACACCGTCGGTGAGAATGTAGACCGGTGTGCGGTAGGTGTCGGCAAGGTCGAATGCCAGACGCGCGAAATCGCACATTTCCTGCGCGGAAGACGGAGCCAGCACAATCACTTTGTAGCCGCCGTGTCCGCCGCCTTTGGTAACCTGATTGTAATCAGACTGTTCCGGAGCAATGTTGCCGAGTCCCGGACCACCACGCATGACGTCGACAATCACGCAGGGCAGTTCCATGGTGGCGATATAGGAAACGCCTTCCTGTTTCAGGCTGATGCCGAGACCGGAAGATGCAGTCATTACACGGCGTCCGGCGGCGGCTGCCCCCATGACCATGTTGATGGATGCGGTTTCGCATTCCGCCTGAAGGAATGTGCGGCCGAGCTTCGGAAAATATTCCGCGGCAGTCTGCGCAATTTCACTGGCGGGAGTGATCGGATAACCGAAGAAACAGTCGCAGCCGGCAAGGAGCGACCCCAGCACCACTGCCTCGTTGCCCTTCAGCAGCAGTTTGTTACTGTATTCCATATTTCAATCCTTCTGTTTTCAGTCTTCGGTGATTTCGTAAATGGTGATGGCTCCCGGTTCCGGGCAGGTGTAATAACAGGCGCCGCAGCCGACACAGCCTTCTCCGGCATATTCCGCATACGGAACGCCCATGAAATTCAGCTTGGTACCCAGCTTCAACAGTTTTTTCGGGCAGGCACTGACGCACCGTCCGCATCCCTTGCATTCATCGGGAGCGGGCGCCACACGATACTTCTTTTTTGCAGTTTGAGTCATTTTTCCGTTTCCTGAAATGTTACCGTAACATGATCATTTATTAAAATATTTAATATACACCCAAAACAGACAAATGCAAGCCGGATGTTTATTTTCTTCCGCACTTGATTTTCTCTCGCAGTACTGTATATTCTCCTGTCAAACAGAATAGCGGAAGGAGATCTGAATCATGAAACCCGGTAATGAATATTTGTGTCCCCATTGCGGGAAAAATTCGTTCCTGAAAAAGGAAACCGTCATGGACGGCTGGACCAAAAAGGGGGATGTACTGAAATGTGCATCCTGCGGAACGCTGGTCTGCGAACTGAAGGAACATGCCAAAGAAAATTCCGATCCGCTGAAAAGTTCGGCGGCGGATAAATTCAAAAGTCTGCTGGGCGAAAAGGATTTCGTGCCGCGTCCGAAAATCGAACTGTCCGAAACCGACAGTCATTTCTGCAAGGACTGCGCGTTTCTGATTCCGCATCCGTTCGTGACCCGCTGCTCCAAAACCGGAAAAGATGTCAACCCCATGGATGACTGCCCCGATTTCAGCAGACGGAAAGAATGAGTCCGGAAAAGGTTACATCCCCTGCCCTTCCGGCTGCATTCTGTCCCGGAAGGAAAATTCACATCCGCAGAACGCCTGCCGGTAAAAGCCGTATTGCCGGGACAATTCCAGAGATCGTTTGAATCCGTCTTTCTTCTTGAAATCGTATTTTTCGAAATGCGCCCAGTGTCCGCCGATTTCAAACAGCAGACGGGAATTCTTATGAGGACTGACCGTCAGGGATGTGCAGAAATTCATGCCGCGGCGGGCGGCTTCTCCGGCGGCGCGTCCCAACGACCATTCAAAACATTTGCCGCAGCGCAGTCCGCGTTCCGGGAAAGCCGCGTAACCGGGCAGAGTCTGCTGCAGATGTTCCAGCCAGGCGGAATGATTGTACGCATCCACAATCAGTTCCAGATGATGAATTTCCGCCAGCCGGCGCACCCAGAACAGGCGGCGTTCAAATTCCTCCGCCGTTCCAATATTGGAATTGGAATAGTACAGCGCAACTTCCCGTTCTTCCGCCAGCAGACGTTCCACACATGCCGAAGCACAGGGAGCGCAGCATACATGCAGCAGAAGCGGTTTCATTTTTCCGGCGACATTCCTTTGAATGCGGCAATTTCTTCCGGTTTGAGCGGAGCGTAAGGACCTTTTTTCACTTCCAGAAAAGTTGTTCCGGATTCATGAAAAACGCAGTTATGCCAGGTGCCAGCCGGAATTTCCAAAGCGGAAACGGAATTTCCGCCCGGAGCCATCTCCACGGCTTCCGCAACTGAACCGTCTTCATTGTACGTATAGGAAGTGAGCGAACCTTTCAGAATAATCATCAGCTCCCACTTGTCCAGGTGACGATGCGCCGGAAAAACGGTGTCCGCCTCGCCGGTAATGCACAGACGCTGAATTGGGTCATCCAGCTGTTCATGCAGATTGTAATTGGTGCGGCGGCGCGGATTCTGCTCCGCAGTATGCTGAAGTTCTGCCAGAATTGCGGCGGTAACTTTTTTCATGAGACATGGTTCCTTTTTTCGTCAGATAAATTCTTATGACAGGAGAACAATTTTCTTTTCCCGGCGGGTCGCCTTCAGATCAATCAGACGCTGATTGTCCGAACCCCGGAATTTCAGGGAAATATCCTTGCGGCTTTCGATGAACGGACCATCTACCAGCACATCCAGAGAATCCAGGATTTCCTCTGTGACTTCACAGCAGGCGCGTCCGCCGGGAATCAGATCCCGGTCATACACATAACCGCTGTATCCCCAGATGTTTTTCTGCGGCATTGCCGTTCCGATTCTGCGGATCAGCGGCAGCAGTGCACGCTGGTTCTCCGGCTCGAAAGGCTCGCCGCCCAGCAGAGTCAAACCGTTGATATAAGCCGGTTTCAGCAGCTGCATGATCCGGCTGATCACCGCGTCATTGAATGGTTCTCCGGCTGCGAAATCCCAGGTTTCGGGATTGAAACAGCCCGGACAATGATGAGTGCATCCCGCCACGAAAAGCGATACGCGCACCCCTTCGCCGTTGGCGATGTCCGTCGGTTTGATCGAACAGTAATTCACAGCACTGCTCCTTCTTCCGCCCGCTGCTTACAGATGCAGCACCCGGTCGCGGATTTCCTGCGTACGCCCCTGATTCCAGAACTGCGAACCGATATAGCCGCAGGTTCGGCGCGCCACATTCATCTTGCTCTGATCCGTGTTGCCGCATTTCGGACAGCGCCAGATCAGTTTGCCGGATTCATCCTTGACAATCTGGATTTCACCGTCGAACCCGCAGACCTGACAGTAATCGCTCTTGGTGTTCAGTTCCGCATACATGATATTGTCGTAAATGAACCGGATGACCTGCAGAACGGCTTCCAGATTGTTCTGCATGTTCGGCACTTCCACGTAACTGATGGCTCCGCCGGTGGACAGGGACTGGAACTGCGCCTCAAACGAAAGTTTGTGGAACGCATCAATCGGTTCCGTCACATGCACATGGTAGCTGTTCGTGATGTAGTTCTTGTCCGTTACGCCGGGAATAACGCCAAAACGTTTCTGGAGTGTCTTAGCGAACTTATAAGTTGTTGATTCCAGTGGAGTTCCGTAAATACCAAACCCGATGGTCGTTTCTTTTTTCCATTTGTTGCACGCCGCATTCATGCGCTTCATGATATCCAGCGCCAGCGGGGTTGCCTCCGGATCGGTGTGACTCTTGCCGGTCATGTAGCGTACACATTCGCACAGTCCGGCGTATCCCAGCGAAATGGTGGAATAACCGTTGTACAGCAGAGGGTCGATGGTTTCGCCTTTTTTGAGACGGGCGATCGCTCCGTGCTGCCACAGAATCGGCGCGGCGTCGGAAAGTGTTCCCTTCAGACGGTTGTGTCTGCACATCAATGCCTTATAGCAGAGTTCAAGACGCTCATCCATGATTTTCCAGAACAGATCCAGGTCTTTTCCGCTGGACAGGGCAACGTCCACCAGGTTCAGGGTAACCACGCCCTGATTGAATCTGCCGTAGAACTTGTATTTGCCGTTGGCGTCGCGCCACGGAGTCAAGGCGGAACGGCAACCCATCACGGGGAAGCAGTTGCCTTCCTTGAGTTCCTTCATTTTCTTTTCGCTGATGTAATCCGGCACCAGACGGCGCGCCGTGCATTTCGCGGCAAGACGCGTCAGATAATAGTATTCGCCGTCTTCGGTGATGTTGTCTTCCTCCAGAACATAGATCAGCTTCGGGAATGCCGGCGTAATGAAAACGCCCGCCTCGTTTTTGACTCCCTGATAACGCTGTTTCAGCGTTTCCTCGATGATGATGGAAAGATCTTTTTTCTCCTGTTCGTTCCGGGCTTCGTTGAGGTACATAAAGACCGTGACAAACGGCGCCTGCCCGTTGGTTGTCATCAGCGTAACAACTTGGTATTGAATGGTCTGCACACCGCGGGCGATTTCATTGCGGAGACGCTTTTCCACAACGGCGTCGAAGAGTTTCTCATCCATTTTCTGTCCGGTCATTTCGCATTCTTCGCGCAGGTCGCGGCGGATGCTGTTCCGGGAAATCTGCACGAACGGCGCGAGGTGCGCCAGGGAAATGCTCTGTCCGCCGTACTGATTGCTGGCGACCTGTGCGATGATCTGAGTGGCGATGTTGCAGGCGGTGGAAAAACTGTGAGGCTTTTCAATCATGGTTCCGGAAATCACGGTCCCGTTCTGCAGCATGTCGTCCAGGTTCACCAGATCGCAGTTGTGCATGTGCTGGGCAAAGTAATCCATGTCATGAAAATGAATAATTCCCTGGTCATGCGCTTCAATAATTTCCGGCGGCAGCAGCAGACGCCGGGAAATGTCTTTGGAAACTTCCCCCGCCATGTAGTCGCGCTGAACGCTGTTGATCGTCGGGTTTTTGTTGGAGTTTTCCTGTTTGACTTCCTCGTTGTTGCATTCAATCAGGGACAGAATCTGGTTATCGGTGGTGTTCGCCTGACGCACCAGACTGCGGACATAACGGTAAGTGATATATTTTTTGGCGACGTCGAAAGCGCCTTCCTCCATGATCCGTTTTTCCACAATATCCTGGATTTCCTCCACCGACAGCGAACGGTCCAGCGCAGCACAGATTCCCGCAGTATATTCCGCAATCGCATTGATCTGCTGTGCAGTAAGGGCGTTGGTGAATTCCACTGTCTGGTTGGCTTTGGTTACAGCCGACCGAATCTTCTCTATGTTGAAATCCTGTTCCTCTCCGCTACGCTTCAAAATTTTCATAACATCCTCACTTTTAAAATTTTATATTTCCCATCCTGCGCTCTCTGAAATCCTCTTATACTATAAATGCCGTGACTGGAAATGCAACAGGAAACAGGAAATTATTTCAAAAAAATTATTTAAAAATCTCTTCTTCAGCATATTATCAAGGATATGCGAAAAACCAAAAAGTCGTAACTGCGCAATCTGCTTCAAACCTTTTTTTTGACATTCCGCGCTTGACACGGAAAGGATTCCGGGTTATATTCATATTCCGAACAGAGCGGGGCGCGTACATGACCGCCGCCGCATGTCCGTCTGCACGTGTTTTCACTGACGATAACAAAAAGGAGACCACCATGGAACTGAAAGGATCAAAGACCGCCGCCAACCTCGCGTATGCTTTTGCCGGAGAATCTCAGGCACGGAACAAGTACACCTACTTTGCCAGTGCCGCCCGCAAAGAAGGATATGAGCAGATCGCCGCAATTTTCGAAGCGACTGCAAACAACGAAAAAGAACATGCCAAACTCTGGTTCAAAGCCCTGGGCGGACTGGGAAACACTCCAGCCAACCTGCTCGCCGCGGCTGCCGGCGAACATGAGGAATGGACCGACATGTACAAAAAGTTCGCCGAAGAAGCCAAAGCGGAAGGTTTTGACGAACTGGCGGCTCAATTTGAAAAAGTCGCCCTGATTGAAAAACGTCATGAAGAACGTTACCGCAAACTGGCGGAAAATATCGAAAAGGGCGAAGTCTGGGTCCGGACCGGCGAACGCCGCTGGGAATGCCGCAACTGCGGTCATGTCTATATCGGTGAAAAAGCGCCGGAAGTCTGCCCGGTCTGCAATCATCCGAAGGCATTCTTCGAAATCGAAGCACAGAACTACTGACCGAAACACAGAGTTTCTCTGAAAACACCAAAGCCGCAATCTGACTTTTCAGCCGGACTGCGGCTTTTTTCAAAAAAAACACCTTCAGCGCAGAATCAAGTTCCGGTAATCATTCGGCGAACACTGGAACATCTGCCGGAATGCCGTGCAGAAATAAGCGGCTGATGAAAAACCGGATTGTTCGGCAATCATCTGAATGGTGTAATTGGAACGCGCCAGCAGACATGCCGCATACAGCAGACGGAACCGGAGCAGACACGCCGCCGGAGTCATGCCGGTTCCTTCCTTGAACAGACTGCGGAACCGGACTTCGCCCAGACCGGAATGAGCGGCAGCCTCGTCGACACCGATATCACTGCGGAAATTTTCCCGGATGAATTTCAGAGACTGCAGAATCCGTTCATCCCGGCAGCCGGGCATTTTCAGACGGAAAGAACCGGTTTCTGCCGTATCAGCCATCATGCACAACAGCCAGCCGGACATATATTCCGCCGCGGAATCGGGATGATGCCGGAACAAGGCGGCAATCCGTTTCACCCCCCGCAGCGCGGCATCCGGGTCGGTCAAAGTGATGAACGGACTGTCAAAACAGGCAAACGGATTTTCTCCGCTGAGATTTTCCGACATGGCATGACAGATCAGATGAGAACAGCTTTCACAGCCTTCCGCGATTTCCACGGAATGCGGTTCAAATTCCGGAACAATGATTCCGTCTCCGCGCCGCAGAATGCGTTCCTCGCCGCGAACCGAGGCACGGACTTCGCCGTCTTCCACGAACAGCAGAAAATTATCGCAGATGCGGCGTTCCTGAATCTTCCACGGAACGCGGCAGACCCATCCGGTTACATTCAGCACCACGGGATGCACATTTTCCGAAATCCGGGACATCTGTTCTGCCGCATCATCGGCGAAATAGCCGTCGTACAGAAGTTTGCGCTCACTGCCATAATCATTCATTGCCGGAAACCTGAATTCCTTTGCCGTATTGATTTTCTGCTCAATATACCCTGTCAATATACACTGATTCCGGAAAAATGCAAGCAGAAACACACGCAGCCTTCAAATCCGGCGTACAAGCCGCGTTTTTTCCCGTAAAACCGGCAAAACGAGGCGTCCGCGCGCTTGAACATTTCCGAAAGAGATTTATATTGTCCTCATCAAAAATAAAAAATCAGACAAAACAAGGAGAACTGCTGATGCCGGAAATCAAGAAACGTTCCGAACTGAATCCCGCTATGACCTGGGATCTCACCCCTCTGTATGCCTCCGATGCGGAATGGGAAAAAGATTATTCCACCCTGGACGCCATGCTTCAGAAATTTCTGGAAACCAAGGGACACCTGGCGGATTCACCCGCGGTCCTGAAAGCGGCATTCGAAGCCGATGACGCTCTGTCACTGGTCATGGAACGGCTGTTCGTTTATGCTCATCTCAAAGCAGATGAGGACACCGGAGACGCCGCGGGGCAGACCCGTCTCGACCGCATCACCGCCAAAAGTGCGGAACTTTCCGGAGAATGCGCCTGGTTCCAGCCGGAACTGCTGGCTATGGATGAAAAACGTTTCCATGAATATCTCTGCAATGAAGAACTGGCATTCTACCGCCGGACTCTGACCGAAATCGGAGAGGAACGCCGTCATACGCTGTCCGAAGCCGAAGAACGCATTCTGTCGCTGGCGTCCGATGTGCTTTCCACTCCGGATAAAGTTTTTTCCCTGCTCAACGATGCCGACCTGCGTTTCCCGGAAATTGACGGGGAAAACGGGGAAAAAGTGGAAGTTACCCACGGCAATTACATTAAACTGCTGGAATCCCCTGTCCGCGAAGTGCGGCATCAGGCATTCAACGCCGTGTACGATACCTATGCCGGAATGAAGAATACGCTGGCGGCTTTGCTGGATGCTCAAGTCAAAACCAATGTGCTGGAAGCACGGCTGCGCTCTTTCCCGTCGGCACGGGAGGCGTCCATGTTTGCGGATAAAGTTCCCGTTTCGGTTTACGACAGGCTCATCGACTCCATTCACCGCGGACTGCCCGCCCTGCACCGTTACTTCCAGCTGCGCAGCAAAGTGTTGAAGCTGGATCGTCTGGACATGTATGACATCTATACGCCCCTGCTCCCGGAATGCCGGCTGGAAGTTCCGTGGCAGGAAGCGGTTGCACAGGTTTCCGATTCTCTGCGCGTATTGGGAGAGGAATACCACTCCGCCATCGGGCAGGCTTTCACCAACCGCTGGATCGACGTCCCCGAATGCCGGGGCAAACGTTCCGGCGCATATTCCAGCGGCTGCTACGGCGCACCGCCTTATATGCTGCTGAACTATGCGGATACGCTTGACAGCATGTTCACGCTGGCGCATGAGCTGGGACACTCCATGCACTCTTATTTCTCCGACCGCACACAGGCGTTCCATTACGCATCCTATAAAATTTTTGTGGCGGAAGTCGCCTCGACCACCAACGAACTGCTTCTCCTGAATCACCTGCTGAATCAGGCGTCCGATCCCAAAATCCGGGCTTATCTGCTGAACCATCTGGCGGACCAGTTCCGCACCACGGTTTACCGGCAGACCATGTTCGCGGAATTTGAACGCGACATTCATGCGCTTTCCGAAGACGGCACTCCGCTGACTGCGGATCTGCTCTGCGACAATTATTTCAAACTCAATGCGGAATATCACGGCAATGCCGTTACCCCCGATGAACGCATCCGTTATGAGTGGTCGCGCATCCCGCATTTCTATTACGATTTCTATGTCTATAAATACGCTACCGGGTTCTCCGCCGCGGCGGCTCTGTCGCGCAAAATTCTGGCAGGCGAAACCGAACCGTACATGCGTTTCCTCAAAGCCGGCGATTCCCGCGATGTGCTGGACATCATGAAAGACGCCGGAGTGGATTTCCTCGAAGGCGATCCGGTCGGGGAAGCACTGACCCTGTTTGATGAAACCGTAACCGAACTCGAAAAAGCCATGAATGTGCTGGCGGAAGGGAAATGACATGCTGACTGTACTGCTCCCGAATTACCGGACTCCGGAACTGACCCGGCTTTGTCTGCGGTCTCTGCGTCTTTATTCCGACCTCAGCCAGGTCAAGGTCATTGCCATTGACAACGCCTCCGGCGACGAATCAACGGAATATCTGCGTTCCCTGCCCTGGATCCGTCTGATCGAACGCACGCCGGAAGAAGTCGCGCCGCTGGCTCCGGCGGATATGCATTCCACGGCACTGGATCTGGCTTTGAAGGAAGTCGATACCGAATTTGTCATTTCCATGCATACCGATACCATTCTGCTCCAGTCCGGCTGGCTGGATTACCTCATGTCCAAAATCAACCGCTCGCCGAAAGTGGCGGGAGTCGGCAGCTGGAAACTGGAATATGTCCCGCCGCTGAAACAGTTCGCCAAAACCCTGGAGGATTCCTTCAAGCAAGCCCTGGGATTGAAGAAGAAGGAATTCCGTTTTCTGCGCAGCCACTGTGCCTTGTACCGCACGGAACTGCTGAAAAAACACACCCGCGGCTTCGGCGATGGAGAATGTGCCGGCAGTTCCATTCATAAATGTCTGCTCAATGCCGGTTATGAACTCGATTTCCTGCCGGTCAGCGAACTTTCCAGATATATGGTCCACATGAACCACGCCACCATGATCCTGAATCCCGTGGGCGGTTCCGGACACAAGACCAATTCCCGGAAAGCCTTCCAGTCGCTCTGCCGCAAAATGCAGACTCTGGATTTCATCCGCATTCTTGAAGACGATTCTCTGGACGGACGCTGAACGCACTGTCAGTGCATGAAAAAGCGGTCATTCCGCAGTCGCAGGACTGGAACGGGATGACCGCTTTTCCGTATACAGTTCAGACGTCAGCGCAAGCCGACTGTCTTCCGGACTTCATCCAGAGTCTGAGCCGCAACTTCATTGGCTTTATCCGCGCCTTTGCGCAGGACTTCGGCAATGTAGCCGGGATCTTTCTGGAGTTCTTCACGGCGTTTCCGCATGGGCGCGAAGAAATCCATGTACGCCTCGAACAACGCCTGCTTTGCATGACCGTAACCGAAGTTGCCGGCACGGTAGCGCGCCGCCAGCGCTTCGATCTGCTCCGGAGTGGAAAACAATTTGTACAAGGCGAAGATGTTGCATTTGTCCGGATCTTTCGGTTCTTCCATCGGAGTGGAATCCGTCGGAATCGACATGATTTTCTTCCGGATGGCTTTTTCTTCGCCGAACAGTTCAATCGTGTTGTTGTAGCTCTTGGACATCTTCTGTCCGTCCGTTCCGGGAATCACCGCCACGGATTCGCTGATCAGCCCGTCCGGAATCCTGAACACATCCTTCTTATACATCTGATTGAATTTAATGGCCAGGTCGCGGGTGATTTCCAGATGCTGTTTCTGGTCTTTCCCGACCGGGACCAGATCGGATTTGTAGATCAGGATGTCCGCCGCCATCAGCACGGGATAGGAAAACAGGCCGTTGTTCGGCACGAATCCTTTGGCGACTTTATCCTTGTAGCTGTGGGCGCGTTCCAGCAGCCCCAGTCCGGTGATGGTGTTCAGAATCCAGGTGAGTTCGCAGACTCCGCTGATGTCGGACTGCCGGAAGAACGCCGTTTTTTCCGGGTCAAGCCCGCAAGCCAGAAAATCCAGCGCGAGCCGCTGAACGCGGGAACGCAGATCGTCCGGATTCGGGTTGACCGTCAGGGAATGCAGGTCGGCGATGAACAGGAATGTGTTGCCGGGATTCTGTTCCTGCAATTCGATCGACGCTTTCATTGCGCCGAAATAATTGCCGATGTGCAGAATGCCGGACGGCTGAATGCCGGTCAAAATACGTTTGGACATTTTTATGCCTTTCCGATCGAAACTTTGCAGGACTGACCGTTGAGGTCGCACTCATGTTCCGCTTCGCCGGCGGACAGGGTTTCGGACAAGGTTTCGTTCTTGATGTAATCATTGAATTGTTCCAGCGCGGCGGCGGTTTCCGGCGCGGTCTGGTAAACCGTGTGAATACGGTCAACCACATCCAGCCCCATTTCCTTGCGGAGATTCTGGACTTTGCTGACGAATTCGCGGGCATAACCTTCGGCGACAAGTTCCGGGGTCAGGTCCGTATCCAGCGCAATGGTGACGCCGTCTTCGGACGCCACGGAAAGCCCCGGTTTTTCTTCGCGCTGAATGCTGAGATCGTCTTTGCCCAGTTCCAGTTCCGTGCCGGATTTCAGGGCAACGGTCACTTTTTCACCGCGCAGGACAGCCGCGACCTGCGAACTGGGGAGCGTCTGAATCAGAGCCGCCGCTTCCTTCATCTGCGGACCGAGCTTTTTGCCCAGCGTCTTGAAATTCGCCTTGGCGGAGAGTCTGACCAGTTCCTCTTCATCCGCCCGGACGTCAATTTTCTTGACGTTCAGTTCTTCGGCAACGATGTCGGCGGTTTCTTCCAGCATCTTGCGGATGCCGGAATCCCCGGAGACCAGCACAGCGCGTTTCAGCGGCTGGCGCACTTTCAGATTCCGCTGGGTACGCAGGAAACGTCCGAGCGAAACCGCTTTCATGGTAACATCCATCTGTTTTTCCAGCCAAGTATCGCGGCGCGCCGTTTCCGGCTGCGGGAAATCACACAGATGCACCGACTCCGGCATGGATTCCGTGCGCAGGGTGCGGTAGATATCCTCCGTGATGAACGGGATAAACGGAGCCGCACACTTGACAAAGGTCAGCAGAACATGGTACAGCGTGGCGTACGCTTCATCCTTGTCGGCATCGTTCTGGCTCTTCCAGAAACGGCGGCGGCTGCGGCGGATATACCAGTTGGTGAGGTCTTCCGCAAATTTTTCAAAGCGGTTGGCTGCCTTCTGCAGCTGGAACGCATCCATGGCCTCGCGGATTTCCGCAATCATGTCGGACAGCGAAGACAGAATCCAGCGGTCCAGCGGATTCGCCGGATTGGCGGGAGCGGCACCGTCCGCAGACGGCTGCCAGTTGTCCACGTTTGCATAAGTGGTAAAGAAACTGAAGGAGTTCCAGACCGGCAGAATGACTGCGCGCATGACTTCCTTCACGCCGTCTTCCGAGAATTTGAGGTCTTCCGCACGGACCACCGGAGAACCGAGCAGGAACAGACGCAAGGCGTCCGCGCCGTAGGTTTCCACCACATGCAGCGGATCCGGATAGTTTTTCAGACGTTTGGACATCTTTTGTCCGTTCTCCGCCAGAACCAGACCGTTTACCACCACGTTCTTGGCAGCGGGTCTGCCGAACAGCGCGGCAGCCAGCACGGTCAGGGTGTAGAACCAGCCGCGGGTCTGGTCCAGCCCTTCCGCGATGAAGTCCGCGGGGAAATGTTCCTCGAAGTGTTCCTTGTTTTCAAACGGATAATGTTTCTGGGCATACGGCATGGAACCGCTTTCGAACCAGCAGTCCAGCACTTCGGGAACGCGGGTCAGCACAGTGCCATTTTTGCCCGGCAGAGTGATCTCGTCCACGAAATGCTTGTGAATGTCGGTGATCTTGCGTCCGGAAAGTTTTTCCAGCTCCTCGATGGAACCGACACAGACCGTTTCCCCGGTATCGGCGTTGCGCCACACCGGCAGCGGACAGCCCCAGTAACGGTTGCGGCTGATCGCCCAGTCGCGGGCATTTTCCAGCCATTTGCCGAAACGGCCTTCCTTGATATGTTCCGGGACCCAGTTCATCTGCTCGTTGGCGGCGAGCATTTTCGCCTTGATCGGTTCGATGCTGACAAACCAGGTGGTAACCGCCTTGTAGATCAGCGGGGAGTCGTCGCGCCAGCAATGCGGATAACTGTGCCTGACCGTGCCGCGGTGAACCAGCTTGTGTTCTGCTTTCAGACGTTCCATGATCGGCTTGTCCGCATCTTTCACGAACATGCCTTCATATTCCGGAATCAGCGAAGTGAATTTGCATTCCGCATCAATGGGGCAGACACCGGGAACACCGTTGGCTTTGCCGGCGATGCAGTCGTCTTCACCGAACAGCGGAGCGGTATGAACAATACCCGTACCGTCTTCCGTGCTGACATAATCCGCGTTGATGACCCGGTATGCGCCGTTGGCGATGAAGTCGAATCCTTCCTTGACCTGCTGATATTCGCTGCCCTTGACCAGATAGCCGCCTTTGGCTTTTTCGCCGAGGAAGTACGGGAAGAGCGGTTCGTAACGCATTCCCAGCAGATCTTTGCCTTTGCAGCGCGCCGTGATTTCCGGCATGGCGTCTTTCTTGTAATATGCACCGAGACGCGCTTCCGCCAGAATGTAGAAATCATCGCCGTCCTTGACTTTGACATAGTCAATATCCGGTCCGGCGGCAAGCGCCATGTTGGACGGCAGAGTCCACGGGGTGGTAGTCCACGCCAGAATGTAGGTGTTCTCTTCGCCGACTACTTTGAACCGGATGGTAACGGCGTTGTCGACAACTTCCTTGTAGCCCTGATTGGCTTCGAAGTTGGACAGCGGCGTGGAGCAGCGGGCGCAGTACGGCAGAATCTTGTAGCCTTCGTAGATCAATCCTTGATCCCAGAGATTCTTGAACACGTTCCAGATGGATTCCATGTACTTGGCGTCCATGGTGCGGTATCCGTTGCGGAAATCGACCCAGCGGCCCATGCGGGTTACGATGGATTCCCATTCGGAGGTGTAACGGAGAACAATGGAGCGGCAGGCCTCATTGAATTTGGCGATGCCGTAATCTTCGATCTGTTTTTTGCCGGAAAGATGAAGCTGTTTTTCCATTTCATATTCAACCGGCAGACCGTGGCAGTCCCAGCCGAAGGTGCGGTCGCAGTATTTGCCCAGCATGGTCTGGTAACGGGGAACCACGTCTTTAATCGTACCGGCAAGCAGATGTCCGTAATGCGGCAGTCCGGTGGCAAACGGCGGGCCGTCGTAAATGACAAACTCATCTTTGCCTTTGCGGTTCTCCAGTGATTTCTTGAACGTCTGATTCTCTTTCCAGAACTCCAGAACATCATGTTCGAGTTCCGGAAACTTGACCTGTCCGGTTCTTGTTTTGAACATTTTCACTTTTCCTATGTTAGTCAATAAAGATTTTTCATCAACTTGGTAATATACACCGGATAATGAAAAAGTCGAATGACAGAATCAGAAAAGATCAGGTTTTTCACGCAGCATACGCCGGTAATTGTCGTAAACGCCGGCTTTGGAAACAAATCCGATGTATTTGCCGTTCTCCGTAACCGGCAGATTCCAGATGCGGAGACGGTCAAAAAGTGTCGCGGCGTCGCTGAGGGAATCGTTCGCATCCAGCACTGGACCGGTGTCCGACATCACGTCGTAAACCAGAATCATGTCATACAGTTCCGCATTGAGAATGAATTTGCGGATACTGTCCACCCGCACAATCCCGACCAGTTTGCCGTCTTCCGACAGCACGGGAAAAATATTGCGGTGCGAATGCATGACCGCTTTCAGCAGAGTCCGCAGCGTGTCGTTTTCATGAACCGGCGAATAATCCTTTTCCACCAGATCCCGCAGATGCGCACTCATCAGCAGAACTTCATCATCGCTCTGTTCCGGAACTCCGCCCTTCATCACTATCATGGATTTGTAGACATTGTGCTTGACCAGCCGTTTGCTGATGAAACTCGAAAATGCCACCACAATCATCAGCGGCACAAACAGCGTATAGCCTCCGGTCAGTTCCGCAATCAGGAACATGCCCGTCAGCGGCGCGTGCATCACTCCCGCCAGAACTCCGCCCATGCCGACCGCAATGCAGTTGACCGGGTCAATGACCGTGATTCCCGTCAGATTCAGAAATTTGGAAATGAAATATCCCAGAAACGCGCCGGTGAACAGCGACGGACCGAAAATGCCGCCGTCGCCGCCGCTTTCCACGGAAAGAGCGGAAACAAACGGTTTGACAAACATCAGAACTCCAGTCAGCAGAATCAGCGACCACGGACTCCGGAACAGGGAAGCCAGAATGCCGTGATCGGTCATCATTCCTTCCTTCCCCTGAATCAGTGCCGAAATAAAATTATACCCTTCCCCTTTCAAGGCGGGCAGCAGCAGGAAAAAGACATACAGAACAACACAGCCGCACAAGCCTTTCACCCAGACATTCTTCTGTTTTTCCGCCCGTTTGGCAACCAGAACCGAAGTCCGGATCACCAGCGCGGAAACCAGCCCCGCGGCAATGCCGATGAACATGTAATACGGCACATTGGTCACGGTCCAGCCGGCATGAAGCTGAATGAACGGACTGGTAGAATTGCACAGTTCGGAAATCACCGCGGCGGACGCCGACGCCATCAGCAGAGGAATCAGCGCAGGAACAGAAAAGGAGGGCAGCAGAATTTCACACGCAAACAAAGCGCCCGCCACCGGACTGTTGAATATGGCGGAAATGCCGGCGCCGCCGCCGCACGCCAGAAGCAATGTCCGGGATTCGCGTCCCAGACGGAACAGTTTGGCGAAATTGGAACCGATCGCCGAACCGGTCAGCGCAATCGGAGCTTCCAGCCCCGCCGACGCCCCCGCCCCCACCGGCAAGCTCGCCCGCCTGCGCGGCGCCTTTGTGG
>ERZ1034992.497-NODE-497-length-22026-cov-4.759820_pt1 | contig 22026 bp, 17 predicted proteins | sample MGYA00520695_ERZ1034992 | MGnify/ENA primary metagenome ERZ1034992 (study PRJEB33766, sample SAMN09781778) | gut metagenome | biome: gut microbiome | host: Homo sapiens | place: Madagascar | study: EMG produced TPA metagenomics assembly of the PRJNA485056 data set...
ATGTGCCGGTGTAGACCGAGCGGTCGGTGAAGTGAGTTACTTTCCGGTGTTCATCGGGATTCTTGATTTCCCCGCGTTCGATTTTCTGCATTTCCGCATGAACCGCCGGGAAACGTTCCGCCATCTTTTCTATGTCGGCGTCTTCGAAGTTCATTCCGGCGAAATTCACCTGAAAACCGCTTTCTCCGTCAATGAAAGTGTACTTGTGACAGCGGTTGATCCAATCGTTCGGCAAACCCATTTTTTCTTCTCCTTATTAACAGATGAAATAGTGTCTGTAATATACTGCATTTTTCCAAAATATCAACAACGAAATCCGTAAAACTTGCAACAGCACCAGCCGGACGCATCTGGTGTCAATCCCATTTTTTTCGGCTTTTATCATATTTTTGTTTGAAATATGTTGAAGCCGTGCTATTTTAAGAAAATTTTCATTAATATAAGGGAACAGAAAAATAATGAGGATACGTGTGTTTACCGGATTGCTGGCCGCAGTCTGTTGTATATTGCTGACAGCGGTCCGTATGCTGCCGTGGGATTGGGGTGCGGGTTTGACACTGCTTGCACTGGCGTTCGGATTGCCGGCAGCCGGGAAAAAATCAGAGCCGCAAACCGCCGCGCTGGACTTGCCCCGGCTTCCGGATGGCCGAATGGCGTTTATACGCAAATGGCTGGTTCGTATTGTAGTCTGCGCCTCATTGATCTGCTTTTGGGCATCCTGGTCTCTGGCATTTCCGCCTCATTCCGCAGCTTATGATTCGATTTCTCTGGATTTGAATTCTCCGCAGGAACTGGGGTATACCCGTAAAGTATGCAGCGACGATGGGTTGTGGAAAATTCATGGAAGGTTCAGCCGCGGGATGGTTGTTTATGGAAACGGCAGACGGCTGTCGCCTGCAGCTGACCGCGCCGCAGTGTTCAAAGATTCCAGCCTCTATTATAATGGCAAAGTCTATATCGAAGTGTCGAAAGACATCCGCAATTTGACTGCATTCGGGAAACGCAGTATTTTCCGCTGGCTGTCGCAGCCATGGTGGCTGCTGGCTGTTTTTCTGCTGATCTGTCTTTGGAGTTCTCTCTGCGAACGCGGACTGATTGCTGCGAGGCTGGCACCGTCGTGTTCTTCGGGAAAATTACTGACCGGGCTGTTTGTCCTGGCTTCTTTTTGCATAATTGCTTATATGTATAATGAACTTCTGCCGCTGAAACACGCGGTGGATGGTCCGCATTATTTAGGATTCACGGAAGGAAACACGATAGAGAAAGCGTTGTTTTCATACCGGACACCGGGATATCCGCTGCTGCTGAAATGGACGGCGGCATTTGCTCCGTTGAGTTTCAATTTTCTGATTGTGGTTCAGTACGGGCTGTTTTTCCTGGCACTCAGCTGGCTGCTGCTGGAACTGCACGCCATGCGGCTTTCTTCGGCGGCGTGTTTTGTACTGTTCATTATTTTTTCCCAGTACATGTTCTGTTATCATAATTTCATGCTGGCGGATTCACCCGGTCTTTCGGGAATTATTCTGCTGCTGGCGATGGGGCTGATGCTGTTCCGGAAAATATCCTGCGGGGTGAGCTTCGGAAAATTGTTCCGTCTGAATGTATTTGCCGCGCTGGTGGTATTTCTGCAGCTGATGATTAAACCGTTTCCCGGTACGGTCTTCATTCCTGCCGGAATGCTGTTTCTGCTGTATGCCAGGCGTCTGGAATGGAAAAAAGCATTTCAATATGGAATTCTTTTTTCTGCGGTATGCCTGATTCTGCCGCTGCTTTTTTGTTCATACCGATACATGCGGACAGGTGATTTCAACTTTGCCTCGCTTTCTTCCTTTCAGATGTCGTCGACAGCGATTATTCTTGCGGAGCCATCGCGTTTTTCGGAATTGAAACCGGAAATCCGGCAGTCGGTGGAGTTGATTATTTCCGAAACTCTGGCGCAGAATCCGGATCTGAAATGGCCGATTCCGCTGGAAGCTCCGGATTTCAAGAGTTCTGATTATGAAAAATACGCCAACCGCATCATGTATCATCCGGGATTGAGGAACGGTTCCTGGCTCAAACCGCTGAATATGTCCCAATATCCTTCGCTGGATGTCGGGCTGGAGCTGGAATGCAAAAAACTGTTGAAAGAACTGCTGCCGGCAATCAATCTGCATAAATTTTCTCTGCTGCAGAAAAAGTATCTGGAAGAATTGTGGTCTTATCTGAAATACCCGCGAATCAGCCGGGAACTTTTTGCGGAAAATTCTCCGTTCGGAAAAACTTCGCGGGTGTTGTTCCTGTTTCTGATTCCGCTGTCTCTGGCAGTGTATTTTGCCCGTTGGACCGGCGACAGATCTTTCTTTACGCTGCTGTATGTTTTCTGCGCGGTTGCATTTCTCGGCGCGTGCGGGACAGTTTCAACTTTTCTGCTGGTGACTCCGTTCATAGAAGTCAGGCGCGAGATGATTGGTTTGTTCAGTGTGTATTTTGGAACTTTCGGGCTGATTGCCGCAAGTTTCTGGCTGTTGTCATGCCATATTTTCCGTGCTGCTCTTCCTGTGTTGCAGCATCTGCTGAATTTTTATACGGTAAAGGAATCTTCCCATGAATGAAAAAATGCTTTCTCTGATTTTGCTGTCTTATTACAGTCAGGACCGCATCGAAAGATGCTATGACCGGGTTTCTGAACTGCTGAACCGGGAAAACATCCCGTTTGAATTCATTGTCATGGACGACGGTTCAAAGGACCGGTCTTATGACATGGCTCTTGCTCTGGAAAAGAAACATTCCAATGTGTATGCTTACCGGCTGAGCCGGAACTATACCAGTCATTATTCCATATTTGCCGGATTGTCTGTCTGCGCAGGAGCCTGTGCCATGCCCATGGTCGATGACGAACAGCAGCCGTATCAGACGATAGTGGACATGTACCGGTTGTGGGAACAGGGGCATAAGATTATCATTCCGCACCGGATCAGCCGGGATGATCCGCCGGTGAGCAAGTTGTTTTCGCAGCTTTATTATTCGTTCATGAACCGTTTTTCGGAAGTGAAGTATCCGGAGGGCGGAGCCGATCTGTTTTTCATAGACAGGGAGGTGATCGACATTCTGAACACGCGGATTCACCCGATCAACACTTCTTCGATTTCCGAAGTTCTGCGTCTGGGGTTCGATCCGTATTTTTACGGCTATGAACGTCCTCTTGGGTTGAATAAAAACAGGAGCCGTTGGACATTCCGGAAGAAATGGCGTTTGGCGAAGGACAATTTCTTTTCCGCTTCCACGGCGCCGATCCGGCTGATTACTTTCCTTGGTGGCTTTTCGTTTGCTCTGTCGATTGCCGGGTCGGTGTTTTATACGTACATCGCATTGTTCGGCAACCATCAGTTCTGGGGAAAACAGGTTCCCGGCTGGACATCCATCATTTTGCTGATCGCATTTTTCGGCGGTATGATCATGCTGTCGCTGGGGATCATTGCCGAATACGTCTGGCGGATTTACGAAGAAGTCAAGGCGCGTCCCGGATACATTATCCGAAAGAAGGATGACCGGAAATGACCCTGCTGAACCGAATGAAAAAAACAGCGGTGCGATTCAGCGGATTTTCGCTGATCGGGCTTGCCAATACTTTTCTTTCCATGCTGCTGATCTTTGTGCTGAACCGGATTTGCGGAGTTCATTATCTGATTTCGTATGCAGCGGCATATGTCCTGACTGTGCTGCTTGCATACGCGGCAAATGCTCTCTGGGTTTTTCATGTCGGTCTGGCTCTGGCTGATTGCATTCGTTTTGTCATGACCTATATTTCAGGGATGCTGCTGGGAATGGGGCTGCTGCGGCTTGGCCGGTATGTTTTCCCCTGTCTGGATGAAACATTGTTGAGTTACTGTGTGATTCCCGTGACAACGGTCTGGAATTTCTGGTTTGTGAATAAAGTATTGTCTGGCAAAAAGAAAGAGGTGTCTCATGCCTGATTCTTCTGTTTTTGTTCATCCGCAGGGCATTGTCGATGAAGGTGCAAGCGTCGGCGCCGGGACGCGTGTCTGGGCTTGGGCGCATGTGCTTTCCGGTGCGAAAGTCGGTCGCGACTGCAACTTGTGCGATCATACGTTCATCGAAGGAAACGTGGTGCTGGGCGACCGGGTTACGGTCAAATGCGGCGTATATATCTGGGATGGAGTAACCGCAGGAAACGATGTGTTCATCGGTCCGTCCGTCACGTTTACAAACGACAAATTCCCGCGCAGCCGCCAATGGCCGGAGGAATATGGAAAAACGAGGATTTGCGATGGTGCTTCGATTGGAGCGAATGCCACGATTCTGCCGGTTACGATCGGGGCTTGCGCCATGGTCGGGGCAGGGGCGGTGGTGACCAAAGATGTGCCGCCGTATGCAATCGTGGTCGGCAATCCGGCACGCATCGTCGGTTATGCCAATGCTGTGGACATGTCCGCCGCTGCTCAGGAAAAAACAGAAAAACATGTATCCGGCGGAGAAAGCAAGACCGGTGCCAGACTTTATTCTCTGCCTCATTTTGCCGATTTGCGCGGTAATTTGTGTGTGCTGGAATTTGAGAAAATTCTGCCGTTTCCGGTAAAACGCATATTCTACACCTACGGCGTCAAATCAACGGAAGTCCGCGGCGAACACGCCCATAAAAAATGCGAACAGTTCCTGATCGCCGTTGCCGGTTCTCTGCATGTATTGGTGGACAACGGAACATACCGTGAAGATTTCGTGCTGGATTCACCCGCACAGGGACTGCATCTGCGGTCCGGCTGCTGGGGAATTCAGTATAAACATTCGCCGGATTGTGTCCTGCTGGTACTGGCGTCGCGTGAATACGAGGCGGATGACTATATCCGGAATTACAATGATTTTTTACAATATAAAGGGCTTCGATAATGCAGTTTCTGGACATGCTGGCTCCATACCGCGAGCTGAAAAATGAATTGGATGAAGCGTATTTCCGTTTCATGAACTCCGGCTGGTACGTACTGGGCCCGGAAGTGGAAAATTTTGAGAAACACTGGGCCGATTTCTGTGGAACCGGGTACTGCGTCGGCGTATCCAACGGACTGGATGCCCTGTGTCTGGGATTGGAAGCGGGCGGTGTCAAACCCGGAGATGAAGTGATTGTGCCGTCCAATACCTACATCGCCACCTGGCTGGCAATTTCACAGATCGGCGCCGTTCCTGTTCCTGTGGAACCTTCATGGCAGACTTATAATCTTGACCCTGCGAAAATCGAAGCTGCCATAACGTCCAGAACGACAGCCGTTGCCGTTGTGCATCTTTATGGAACTCCTGCGGATATGGATCCGATTATGAAAATAGCGGAAAAGCATCATCTTTTCGTTCTGGAGGATAATGCACAGTCGCAGGGCGCATGGTATCACGGACGCCGGACCGGCAATCTGGGGCACGCCGCTGCATTCAGTTTTTATCCGGCGAAAAATATCGGCGCATTTGGGGAGGCTGGCGGTGTTACCACCAATGATCCCGCGATTGCCGACCGGATTCGGGTGTTGCGCAATTACGGCTCCCGCATCAAATATCATAACGAAGTCAAAGGTTACAACCGCCGTATTGATGCTCTTCAGGCGGCGTTTCTGTCGGTCAAAATTCCGCATCTGGATGAATGGAATGCACGTCGCCGGAAGGTTGCGTCTGTATATTTCGAGGGTCTTGCAGATGTGCCGGGGGTGATCCTGCCGCCGTCCGCCCTGGAAGAAAGTGTATGGCATCAGTTCATTATCCGGGTGAAAAACCGGGATGATGTCCAGGTCAGACTGAAAGCGGAAGGAATCCCGACCATGATTCATTATCCGATTCCTCCCCATCTTTCGGAGGCGTACGCGGATATGAAATTCAAACGCGGAGATTTCCCGGTTGCGGAGGAAATGGCGGATACGTTCCTCAGTCTGCCCATTGGACCGCACATGCCGGAAGACGATGTTCATACGGTGATTCGCGCCGTGAAAAAAGTTCTTGCCTGAAGAATGGAAACTTTCCCGGCTGACTGTACGCAGCATCAGAAATTTTCGCGGAGAAAATTGCATGACAGATAGAATACAGATCGCAATTCTGGGGGCAGGGGCGATGGGCTGTCTCTACGCGGCATACCTTGCACGCAACCCCGCCGTTCAGCTGACGCTGATCTGTCATTCTGCCGAAGAAGCCGCTCTGCTTCGCCGCCGGGGCATTCTTATCACTGAAAACGGAAAACAGACCGCCATTCCGGTTCAGACTGCGGTTTCCGGTGTGCCGCATCCTCCGGCAGACTTCCTGTTCCTGTTTGTCAAGGCACACACCACGGCGGCGGCTCTGGATGACAATCCCGGTCTGATTTCTCCGCAGACAATTGTCGTTTCCCTGCAGAATGGACTGCTTTATCCTGAACTGGCGCAGCGTTTTGCTCCGGAACAGCTGGTCGTCGGCATTTCCTGTCACAACAGCACCCGTCTGGAACCCGGCAGCATTTTTCATGCGGCGGAAGGTGAAACGCGTTTCGGCTCTCCCGCAGGATTTGCAGCCTCCACGGAAAAAACATGCAGTCTGTTCCATGGCACCGGGCTGTCCGTCACGGCGGATTCCGATGTCCGCCGGACCATCTGGCGCAAACTGTTTGTCAACATGGCAATCAATCCGCTGACTGCGCTGTTTCAGGAGCGGAACGGCTTCATCGTCCGGAATCCGGTTTGCCGGAAATGGGCGGAGCGGCTGACGGATGAAGCATTGAAAACGGCGGCAGCCGAAGGTTTTGCATTTGACCGGACGGAGATTCTGGCGCATATTTTCGCGGTGGCGGAAGCAACTGCCGCCGGACGTTCCAGCATGTTTCAGGATCGGCTCGTCGGACGCCGTACGGAGATTGACTACATCTGCGGCGCAGTGGCCCGTCTGGCGGCGCTTCACGGGTTGGAAGCTCCTTGCAATGCCCGGTTGACCGCTTTGGTTCATGACGTCGAAAACGGCGAAAGCCCTGTCCCCGGATGGGAAAAATTCGCCGGAAAAAATCCGTAAAATGAAAAAAAACGGTTTTTTGACGTCAAAACCGCAACTTTTTACTAAAATAATTGTGTCATCGACTTGACAGATGGCTTTCCGGAATGTATTGTGCCGATGTTGCAAATGTGCGCCACGGAAACCGCGCACGGAAATGGAAACGAGAGCAATATGAAAATTCGTTGTTTGTTGTTGATGCTGGTTCTGGCTTTTGCCGGAGGTGTTCTGTCTGCCCAGACATCATCCCGCTCAGGAGCCGGAAAGGACGCGTTCGGCGTACCCGCCGATTCCATTACGGTCGATATTTCCCTGCAGAGAGCTCCGGTCTATTCCGTGGACAGCAAACGGACCCGCCTCGGCGCCGGCAATGTTCCCGACAATGCGAAACAGTGGCTGGTCAATGATATTTCCTTCCGCTTCAATTCCCGTTCCGGACGCGACGCCGGACCGGTTCTCCTTTACGGTTTGAAAGTGGTTCTGTGTCTGTATGTCCCCGCTTCCGGCGGCGGACGCGGTGATTCCCAGCTGTTCTTCGGGATGCAGGAACTCCATTGTGTCCTGGTTGATCCCGCCGCCAGAACCCGCCGTTACTGGGCTTCCCTGTTCATGCCCCCGAATTTCGTTTACGCTTTCTTTCCGGAAGACCGCAACGGAAAATATAATCTCAGAGCCCTGGAGGGCGCGATCCTGATCGTGGACCGCAACGGCGTGATCCTCGGTCGCAAAGCCTTCGCTTTCAAAGGGAAAGTGTCGAACAAACAGGCCGCTGCTCTGCTGGATGCAGTGGAAAAATTCAATAATGCACCGGGTTCCCGTCCCGTGATGCTCTGGCCGCGGGAAAAAACCCCGTGGGCATGGGTTGACGCCGACCGCTACGAGCTGCCGGCTGTCAACTTTTCTTTCAGTAACACTGGACGCACTGTCAATTAAGTAAGGAGTGACAAGACGCATGGCGACACAGGATTTAATGCTTTGTATTGATATCGGTTCCAGCAGCATCAAAGCTGCCGAGTTTTCCTATACTCCCGAAGGGGAAATGCGCATGGAGCGTTTCGCTTTCGAAGAGTATGCCATCCCGGAAACTTCCCTCCAGGAAGTCGTCGAAGGCGATACACATGTGGAAATGCTCGAAGCTCTTTCCCATATCCTGAAAAACAACGAGTTTCAGTCGAAAAAAGTCAGCATCTCCCTTTCCGGTCACGATGCCTATATCCGTTTCGTCAAAGTCCCTTCCATGGTCAATGACGAGAAAAAAATCAGACAGATCATCGAATTCGAAGCCAGAAGCGCCATCCCGTATGAAATGAATGAGGTCGTCTGGGATTCGCAGCTGCTCAGCGTCGCAGACGACAGCGGCGAAATCGAAGCAATGTTCGTGATCGTCAAAAGCAATGAAATTGAAAGTGTTACGGAAGTGGTGGAATCTGCCGGAAAGCGGATCGATTTCATCGAGGTGTCGCCCACGGCCTGTTACAACGCGGCACGCCTCAACGGCATTGGCGACACAAACTGTGAACTGATTCTCAATATCGGTGACCGCTGTTCCACTCTTCTGTTTGTCGACGGCGGACGCCTGTTTGTCCGTGTCATCCCGATTGCCGGTCATGCCATTACCCTTCAGATCAGCAAGGAATTCGGCATTTCTTATAAGGAAGCCGAGGAAATGAAACGCAAACATGGCTTTGTTGCTTTGGGCGGCGCGTATGAAGAACCGGATTCCGAAGTTGCTTCCATCGTTTCAAAAATTGTCCGGAATGTCATGACCCGGCTTCACGGCGAAATCAGCCGCTCCATCAACATCTACCGTTCCCAGCAGAAAGGGCGCAAACCGGAAAAGCTTTATCTTGCCGGCGGCAGTTCGGTCATGGGATACACTCCGCGTTTCTTTGCGGACAAGCTCCGCATTTCCGTGGAATATCTCAACCCGTTCAAGAACATCGCCATCGGCGCGGAAGTCGATAAGGAACGCCTGGCGGATATTGCCCACATGTTTTCCGAACCCATCGGGCTGGCTTTGCGGCACGGAATGAATTGTCCGGTTGAAATATCCCTGGTTCCGCTGTCTCTCCAGAAATACAATGAATTCAAATCGAAAGCACCGTATTTCTATGCATCGGCGGCTTCGCTTCTGCTTTGTCTGCTCGTGACTTACGCAGGTTTCGCCAAACAGGAGCATATCGCCGTGGAAAAACGCGAGGTCGCGGTCAATCTGCTTGATAAAACCAAACGCGTGGTCAAGAATCTCAAATCCGCTGAAAACGAATTCAACTCTGTGCGTTCGGAGTATGAAGACGCCGCCAAGCTGCTGGATGAACGGGTCCGCTGGCCCGAACTTCTCAATGAAGTGCAGGCGATTCTTCCCGACAATGTCTGGCTCACCAAATTTGAATTGTCCAACACGCTTCCCGGTCAGAAAAATGCTCAGAAAAAAGAAGAAAGTGACGGTTTGTTCGGCGGTATGGTCAATATGGGCGGTTCGCAGCAGCAGGTTTCGAAGGATTATGTTTCCGTTTATCTTGAAGGCAACGGCTGGGTTTATGACCAGCAGTTCGCCGAACGGTTTACTCAGCGTCTCAGCGAATCCAAGTATTTCGAGTTCAACCGGAATACCGATTCCATCGACACTCTCCGCAACGGTGTGCTTCAGAGAGGCGAATACAATATTGCCACTTTCGAGCTGACCCTTAAAATGAAAAATGTGATCAAACAGTAAGGATTCGGATATGAATTTTTTCAAGAAGAATATCATTTTCACCATCGTTGCGGCGATTACTCTGCTGGGGTCCATCCTGCTGATTTATCTGGACTGGACCAAGCATGATGCCGTAACTGCTGCCAACGAGCTGACACAGAAAAGCGAAAACGAATTCAATGCCGCTTTCCAGAAAGGCAACAAACCTGTCGCTCTGAATATTCAGATGATTAAACAGGATACCGAAGTGCTGCGTGCCAAAACCACGGAACTTCAGCGTGTTTTCGGCAAACCCTACCGCAAGGCACTTCAGCAGTTCGCAGCTTCCTTCAAAGTTCCGAAAGATGACAAGGCTCCCGCAGAGGGAGAGGACGGAAAGCCCGTTCCGGAAGAAAAGGTTACGGAAGATGATCTCTACCGGATCATGCGCGAACTGTTTGAGAATGGCGAGAATACAGTCAAGACCGCGGATGTACTGATTCCCAAATTTTTCGCCGCACTGGAAAAGGAAAAACGGCTCAAACATGATGATGTTATTGCCTCATACCGGAAATTTCTTTCGGATGTTCAGCTGGAAACAGTGGAAGATTTCCTGACACTGGAAGCCGGTTATGATATTCTGGGTGCAGCGCTGGGACTTCCCCGTACCATGAGTGCTTCCATGGCGCATGTGTATCTCGGTCAGATGCAGCACAAAATCCGCAATCAGCGGCTGATTCCCGGCGTAACCACACTCGGAACGGTGCAGAAATTCACCTTCGACCAGTATGTGGAGTCTTTCCCGTCCGTTGATGCCATCCGGGATATTCTGGATACCATGCCGATCTTTGAAGATATTTTCCGCCGCATGACTCGTGCCAGACTGACCAGAGTTGAGGATTTCACCCGTGAAAATGTCGTGAAAGTTTCTGACAAATATACGGTCTACAATTTCAAAACCACTGTCATTGGACCGATGAAAGCCGTGCGCGAGTTCTCCAACAGTCTGCTGAATGCTTACAAGGACAACCGGGTGTATGCCATCACCTGGGTCCTGCTCACGTCCGAAGATTCCGCCAATGAAGTTGAAAGTGAACGCAAGCTGCTGTTTCCCGACAGCGGACGCAATGAACAGCTGGAACCGGAACCGGTGTTCGGACGCAATCCGCGCAGCCGCGGACGCGTCCGCAATAATGCTCTGCGCCGCAATGCCCCCGCTCCTGCCGCCGGTGCTGCGCTCCGCCGTCCTCCCAGCGAAATGGAAGCGGAAATGCAGCCGGATTACGGCAGCACGGTCATCGGCATCAGCAGCAATGTCAAAGCTGAAATCAAATTCAAATATTACGTTTTCACCGGCGATATACTCCAAAAGCAATAACAGGCGAGGTTCAAGTTGAAGGCATTTCTGAAAAAACATTATGAAAAAATTCTGCTGGCGTTTCTGCTGGTCGTATTTATCCTTCTGCTGCTGTTTCAGCTGATCCTGCTGGGCGCCAGCGAAAAAATTCAGGTGGATAAGCTCAAGCATTTTCGTGAGCCGCCCCCGAACTACACTCAGGTCAAGTTCGATGTTCCTGAATCGCCTTACCGCGTACTGGAACGTCTTCCCGAAAAACCGCATTGGAACGAGGCTCGCCCGCGTGGCGTCAATGCAGTGCATTTCACTGATTTAATGATTCCGTATCCGATGGCTCTCTGCCCGTATTGTCTGCGCATCATCCCCGCGGATTCCTATCCCGCACCCAATACTCTCGACAGCGGAAAATGTCCTTTCCGCGACTGCGGCAAAACTCTTCGTGCTCCGTACCGTTCCGCCGTGGCACAGAATCAGGACAGTGACGGCGACGGCATTCCCGATAAAGAAGAGACTGCCATGGGGCTGAATCCGCAGGATCCCAGCGATGCCGCGGTGGACAGCGATGATGACGGTTTTTCCAACTACGAGGAATATCTTGCCAAAACCAAACATAAAGATCCCAAGAACCGTCCGCCGTATCATGAAAAAATCCAGGTGCGTTCCGTTACGCAGGCTCGGCTGCCCTTCCTGTTGAAGAACGTTTCGTTCAAGAGCGACAAGAGCAAGAAAAATGCCGAGATTCAGTTTGAAGTGGATTTGCCTGCCACCCGCGGCAGACGGCCTTCCAAAAACATGTTCCTGAAAGTCGGTGAGTCGTTCCCGACTCTGGCGGGACAATTCCTCATTGAGGACATTGTTTCTTCCGGTGATGAAGTTCAGGTGGTTCTCAAAAAAAGCGACAATGGCGAACGTATCACCGTTACGCAGAACAAGCCGGTGCTGGAACCCCGGATCAAGGCGGTTCTCTCCATCAATCTGATTAAGGACGTTCTTGAAAAAGAAGTCTATGACGGCTCCAAATTTACCATCGGCTCTCTGAAAACCAATGTCGATTCGTATGAAGTTGTCAGTATTGACCGTGAAAAGAACACGGTTACGCTGAAAGATACACGGGATGGAAAAACTTACGTGATAGAGCAGAAATCCATGATTCAGAAAAAGATTGATGCTGTCCGCAAGCCGGTTCCGCCCCGTCGTCAACCCGGAAATTCAAAACAATAATATATAAGGACAAAAAAGATGAGCGTGAGAATATTCCGACATGATGGAATGAACAAGCTCCTGCCGGTATTATGTTCGGCAGTGCTGGTTTCTTTCGCGGTTCAGGCGCAGCAGCCTTCCAATTTCGAGGAGGAACTGCCCATGGAGGCGCAGAGTGATGAAGTCAAAAAGCGCAATGCGGTTCTGGAAAACAATGTGTTTCCCCTGGAACTCCTGGGCGACCGTCTGACCAAAGAACAGAATTTCGAGCGAGCGTATGAAGCGTATGCCCGCGCGTGTCAGGTTTTTGAGAAAGCCGGACTGGGCGACTCCGAATATGTCAACTCGATCCGGGTGAAACTCAAAGCCAAAGTGACTGGTGCCCGCAAGGCATGGGGTGCCGCGGTGTTTGCCGAGGCAAAGAAAATTTATCTGCCGTCCCTGACCATCAAAGATGCCGAAGCGGCGGTCAAAGGATTCCGCGATGCCAAAAAACTGGCGCAGGATTCCATCGCTCCGTATTACGCCGGAGCAAAAACCGGCAAGGTTTCTCCGACGACTCTCGATGTGCTCATCAAGAAAGATCCTGCGTTCAATGACAATGTTCAGGCGTTCATGATGGACTGCGACAAAATGGAGGATGCCTACCGGTTCCGTGAAGAAACTTCACTTTCCGCCGTAGATCCGGATTATTCCCGCCGGAATAAAGAAATCAGTTTTCTGCTGCGTCAGGCGGATATCTATTACAAGAACCGTGAATATGCCAAGGTGCGTACCGCCGCCGAACGTGTTCTGGTGCTGGATCCCTACAATCAGAAAGCCATTTCCCTGCTGAACCGCACATATAAGAAACTGGAAGCCATCGGCATTGCCCGCAGTGAAAACGATGCCATGGAACAGATGGCGGAAACCGAATGGCTCTGGAATGAACCGATTCCGCCGATGGATGCCGACAGCGAAGAAGCCGCACCGAAGGAAATGACCGGTAACCGGACTGCGCTGTATGACAAACTTCAGAAGATCATTGTTGACAAAATTGAATACGAATCCACGGATATCCAGTCCATTCTGGAACATCTGGTGCGGATCAGCAAACAGCAGGATCCCACGGGCGAGGGCGTCAGTATCATTCCGCCGTCCAACCTGGAACTCCGTACACGGAAAATTCAGTATCTGGAATTGGAGCAGATGCCCCTGCTGGACATTATCCGTTATGTCTGCGAGATTGCGGGTCTGAAATATAAAATTGAAGACAAAGCGGTCATGGTAGGCGTGAAAGCCGCCGGCGACATGGAAATCGGATTTTACGAAGTGCGTAAGACGCTGATTCAGCGGATTGCAATTGAAGCCGAACCGCCGGGAAAGGAAGAGAGTTCCAGTTCCAGCAACAGTTCGCTCAAAGACGGAGACAAATTCTCTGATAAAAGTCTGACCGAAACGGTGGAAGATGAACGCAAACTGCCGGAAGTTACGCAGGAAATGCTGAAGGATTATTTCATCCCGATGGGTATTCCGTTTGACGAAGGCAGCACGATTTCCTATGATTCGCGCAACGGCAAACTCATTGTCAAGAACACGCCGGAAAACCTGCGCCGTCTGGAAGCTCTTCTGCGTGAAGTGGACATTCCGCCGCCGCTGGTGCTGGTGGATTCCAAGGTCATGGAAGTTTCCATGAACACGATGGAGGAACTGGGTTTTGACTGGATGCTGACCTACACCAACACGGAAACCGATCACAAAGTATCGTTCTCCGGTCTCAGTTCCAGCAGTTTCTATCGTTCCGATGCTTCCAACTATGTGGTGAGCGGTCTGAAACTTATCCCGAATTTTGGCGGTGATCATCAGTTTGATCTGTCGCTTTCGATCCGTGCTCTGGATCAGAAAGACCGCGGAGAAATTCTGGCGACTCCGCGTCTGCTGGTCGCTTCGGGTTATCCCGGCACTCTAAAAGTGGCGGAAGAACGCTACTTCCCGGATGACTGGTCCGATGCCGAAGTGGAAATCGTCAACGGTACATCTTACACGTATACCGCGCCGACGCCGGAATTCGGCGATGCCACTCCGGTGGGTACCATCTTCAAAGTTACGCCGACAGTCAGTTCCAACAACTACACGGTGCAGCTGAGCGTGGATACCGACATCACGCGCATGACCGGCTGGTCCAACTACGATTACAGCATCATCATCGGCGATCTGCTGAATTTGCCGGCGGACCGTTCTTCGACGAACTTCCAGCCGAAGATGAAAATGCCTGAATTCTCCAAACGGCACTTGAAATCGACCGTGAAGATTTACGATGGCGAAACCGTGGTAATCGGCGGTATTCTGGAAGACATCGCCTCCCGCCGGGAAGACAAAATCCCGGTTCTGGGCGACATTCCACTGGTCGGACGTCTCTTCACTGATACGTCATCCGCCTCGGAAAAAGTCAACCTGATGGTCTTTGTGACGGCGCGATTGATGAAAGGCAATGGCCTTCCGGTGCGCGAAGCCCGCAAGCAGGGACTTTTCGAATTCAACGACAGATAACCCAGAATGGATGTGATGAAGATGAAAAACAGTAAAATCAATGAAATGATGATTTGCGGCGTATCTCGGAAACATTCTGTTCCGGGTTTGACGGCGGCTCTGCTGCTGAGTGTCTGCTGCGTTTTCGCGCAGGACGACAAGGGAAAGAAAGCCGCTGTTCCGGAAAACGCCCCGGATGCCGCTGAACAGAAAATCGAATACCGGAACAAGGAAACCGTCCGGCTTCAGGGTATCGAGAAGAAAATCGACGGCATGGTGGCACAGGCGGGTAAATTCTATCGCAGCAATGAGTTCGACAAAGCCATCGACCTGTATCTGGATGCCCGGAAACAGCTGGCTGATTTGTATGAACTGCATAAACAGCCGCGTTTCCAGGAAAAACTGGATCTCTGCACTGAAGCTGTTTCCAAAGCCTATTATTACTGGGCGCAGCAGATTTACAATGATGCGGTCAATTCCGCGAACCTGGCGGATTTCGATAAAGCCATCGAAAAATGTCAGAAAGCAATGGAAATCTATCCGCCCTGCAAGGAAAAAATGGAGAAAATCATTGCGCGTTATCAGCTTATGAAGGATGGTGTGCAGGTCCGCAAGGATCTGGAAGAAGCCAACCCCGACCCCGCTGAAATCCGCGAAAAGAATGTTCTCCTGCGTCAGGGACAGGTTCTCTATGATACCAAACAGTGGGATAAAGCCCGTACGAAATTTGAGGAAGTGATTGCTCTTGATCCGTACAACACGACGGCGATTGACTACATCCGCCGCATTAATCTGCGGTCGATGGAGGCGGCGCGTCAGCGCACCGGCGTGATGCGCAATGCCCGCAATGCCCAGGCAACTTGGGAAATGGTTACTCCGCTGATCAAGCAGGAACCTTCCGATTCCCAGCTTCCGGAAAACGTCATCTCGAAAAACAGTCAGAATGAAAAAATCGCTGACAAACTCAAAGAAATCATTATTGATAAAATCAGCTTTGAAGAAGTTTCCATTGCCACGGCAATCCGGTATCTGCGGCAGTGCAGCAAAGAAAAAGACCCCGAAAAAATCGGCGTCAACTTCGTGCTGCGCGGCAAAATCAACCAGCCTCTGAACCGCGATGGCGAATCCGTGGAGAGCGAAAGCGACAAAACCGCCAATGACAACCGCGGCGGCAACAGCAATAATAACAACAAAGATGCGGAAGACGCCGGCGACATTGAGCCGCTGACCATGATGCTGGAAAACATTCCGCTGGAAACGGTCATCAAATACATTTGCCGTCAGGCGAACCTGAAATACCGCATTGACGACAATGCCGTAGTCATTGCATCCAAGGATGTGCCGCTGGATGATGTCCAGACGAAAGTTTATCCGGTGGAAAAATCTGCAATCACACTGCGGGACGGTCAGACCGTGCAGGAATTCCTGACGGAAAAAGGCATTACTTTCGATGCCGGTGCTTCGGCAGTGTACAAGGAATATATCGGCCGTCTGATTGTAACGAACACGCCGAAGGAACTCCAGCAGGTGGAAACGCTGCTGAGCGATATGAACAAGGTGGATCCGCAGGTTCTGATTCAGACGAAGTTTGTGGAAATCAAACTGAATGACCTGGAAGAACTGGGTTTCAAATATCAGCTGTCGCGCAACAATTCGAACGTGGGATATTTCTCCGCGACGAGCGACCGTCTGACTGCGCTGGCGCCGGGTGAATCGTTCACCTCCAAGGATATTTCGAATATCTACACGAGCACCAGCGATGCGAACTGGCTGCAGTATAATTCGACCGTGAACGGCAATACTACGTACACGAACAATACAGGCAGCACGATTTATTACACGAAAGCTCCGCTGCAGAAGAGTTCCAGTTCCTACACTGTCGGCGGCGGGGACATTATCCGCACGATCAGCAGAGCCAAGACACTGGAAAACAATACGCAGGACGGTCTGGCGACTGATTTCTCGGTCTACAATAACAACGGATACCGCTTCAACGCGCAGCTGTATGCTTTGGATCAGGCAGACTCGGCGGATACGCTGTCCTGCCCGCGGGTGACGACGATGCACGATACGCCGGCGACAATTCAGCTGGTGACGGAAAAATACTTCCCGACCGACTGGGATGAATCGGAATATACGATCATGGGAAACAACGTGCCGGTGTTCACGGGTTCCGTGCCGAATCTGGATGAGGAACAGCAGCTGGGTATCTCACTGGATGTTACGCCGATTGTAGACTCGGACAACTACACGATCCATGTTCTGATGCGTCCTCTGCTGCGCAAATTCACCGGATGGGATGATTATTCCTATAATGTGCCGGTGAAGCTGAACGACAATTCCCCGGCGGTGAACATTCCGAATACGATGATCATGCCGAGGATTGAAGAACGCACGGTGGATACCCAGGCGACCTGCAGCGATAACGGCACAATCGTGCTGGGCGGGATGATCCGCGATGAAGTGACTGTGGTTGATGACCAGTACCCTGTGCTGGGCGATCTGCCGCTGGTCGGCCGGTTCTTCCAGAGCAAAGGCCGGACGTCTTCGAAGTACAACCTGCTGATTTTCCTGTCCTGCCGTCTGGTCAATCCGGACGGATCGCCGCTGCGCGAACGGGAAAGCCGCGGACTGCCACCCTTCAAATATTGAGGCGGTGTCTTCAACCGATATCAACGTCTCTGGTTTCGGCCGGAGGCGTTTTTCTTTTTTGCCGAGGCGAATATGAAGAAATATAGTGTAATTCCGCCAGCACTGCACACATCGGGCATTCAGGTGGGAGTGTTGACAGGTGCGCATTTTCTGGTGGATATGCTGGGCGGACTGCTGCCGGGTTTTTTGCCGGTTGCGCTGGTGTATTTCGACATCAATCTTGGTCTGGGGGTGGTGATTCTGAGCAGCGTGAGCATTGGCTGCAATCTGATGCAGATTCCGGCTTCGCTGCTGGGACGTGCCATGCGTTCGCCGACACTGCTGACCGTCGGACTGGTGATGGCGGGACTGATTGTTCTGCTGGGCGCCATGCCGCGGGAAACGCCGGTCTGGGTTCTGTGCATTCTGATGGTTACGGTGGGATGCGGGATTGCGCTGGTGCATCCGCACGGCTTGCGCGGGACACAGCACGCACGGAAAGTTGCGGTGAGTGTATCGACACCTGTATTCATGACGGGCGGATTCCTGGGTGGAGCTGTCGGTCCGTGGCTGAGTTCACTGCTGGTCGGACATTACGGCCTGAAGGGGCTGAGCTGGCTGATCCTGCCGGTGGTGCTGGTGATCGGCGGTTTGTGGCTGACTCATGTGAAGCTGACGCCGGATCAGCCTGTGCAGAAAACACCGGACGAACCGCATACGGAAGTTCAATCCGGTCCGGAAAGTCCGTGGGGTTTTGCGAATCTGTGTCTGATTGCGACTTTGCTGAACATGGGTACGACGACGATTCAGGCCCTGCTTCCGTCGTATCTGAATACACTGAAGTATTCGCTGTCATTCGGCGGGTTCTGTTCGATGCTGTTCGGAATCGGTTCGGCGGTAGGTTCCATTTCGATCGGTGTGCTGGTGCGGAAATACCGCTGTACGCCGTTTGTGCTGGGCGGACTGCTGCTGGGTGCGCCGGTGATGCTGATTTATTTCCTGCTGTCGAAATACAGTGTGGCGTGTCTGCTGATCCCACTGGGCGGACTGCTGGCAAGTTCGTGTTTCCCGCTGCTGGTATCGTTGTCACGCAATGCGGAAGGCGGTTTGTCCACAAGTGTGCGCATGGGATTGATTGTCGGCGGAACTTGGGGGTTTGCCGGCGTGGTACTGCTGGTGATCGGACAGATTGCGGCGCGAATCGGTTTGGCGCCGGTAATGCATCTGAGCTGGATTTTTTATGTCTGCGCACTGCTTGCGGCTGTGTTTACCCTGAAAAAAAGACGTCCGCCGGGAAAGACGGACGCCCAGTTGTAACTTCCTGGTGATCAGCTGATAAGTGAGCTGCGCAGTTCTTTGAGCAGCTGCACGGCAGAGCAGATGTCGGCATCCTGTTCCGGACCGGGAAGAATTTCGCGTTCGATAATGAGCGGACCGCGGAAACCGTTGTCTTCATAGAGTTTCCGCAGACATTCCGCGAATTGAGTATCGCCTTTTCCGAGAGGCGTTTCCTTGCCTCTGGCGGACTTCCCGGCGGCGTCGGCGGTGCTGTTTGCGCTGACGGCGGCGGGTTTGCCGGGACGGACCGCATCCTTGCAGTGAACTGCCATGACGCGGTCGCCGAGGAGATCAAGAAATTCGAGCGGTTCGGTCTGGTCGTAGATGAGGAGATTGGCGGGGTCGAAATTGATGCCGGCATTGGGTTCGCCAAGCTGTTCGAGAAATTCCTTGAGAACGGAGGCTGGTTCGGGACCGGTTTCGAAGAGAAAGTTGGCGTTGAATCCGGCGGCGAGACGGCAGAACTGACGCATGTCCTTGACCCAGCGTTCATACGCGGGAGTGCCTGCTTCCGGGAAAACTCCCGCATGACAGACAAACTGGCGGACGCCGAACTGTTGTCCCCAGGCAATCTGGCGCATGGCGAACAGCAGACGTTCGGCGCGGTGATGTTCGGGGGTGATGCCGCATTCTTCGGGCGACCACTGCATGTTTTCGAAAAAGAGGAACATGGACGGGACGGCAAGCCGGTTGCGGAAGAGCGATTCTGCAAGGATGGCGGTCTGGTGTTTTCCGTCGCAGCCATACATGTAATTTTCGCCGATCCGGCAGAGCTGGCAGCATTCCATGCCGACTTCCCGGATGAAATCGAGCCGGGAAACGGGGTCGGAGCCCAGACGGACCATAACGCCGATGGGCAGAGTAGGTTCATTCCTCATGATTCTCTCCTTTATGAAGTTTCGAAAATGAAAGGTAACGCGTGTTACTTGTTGAGATAATAATACCACATTTTTGAAAAAAGTCAAGCTGTTTTTATGGGGAAGAGGCAGTTTTCATCCGGGATTTTTCCAAAAATCAAATGCCAGACATTCCGCGCCCGGCGGTCATCAATATGGCTCTGCATATTTTTTCCTTTACTTCTGCTGTGCTGGCATGAAATCTGCTTATTTTTATAGAACCGTCATGAACGCAGAATCAGGTACAGAAGGAGAAAGACCATGGCTGATACGCTGGAGAATTCTATGCAGGACTACATCAATCAGCAATTGAACAGACGAAGCCGTCTAAAAATTGATTACAGAATTTTTGACCGCAAAACGAAATCATTTATCTGTAATCCATCAAAATTTGCGCTGTCTCTGGCAGAAAATGATATTGTTCAGGTGAATGGAAAAGCTGTTCCGGACAGCGATTTCGTGATTCAGCAGTATGCGGGAGTCAAAGACTGCAAAGACAGAAAAATATATGAAGGGGATTTCCTGCAGACGAATGAAGGCGGCTGGCGGGCATTTGTTGTTTTTTCAGACGGAATATTTACATTGGAAGATCCTGACGGCGGGTACAGCACGCTGCCTGAATGGCATAAATGCGAAATTATATCCAATATCTGCGAAATGGATGGACATACGCATGATTTTATTCGGAAGAAAGAGAAGTATAAAACATCTCTTTCAAAATGAATATACCGCATTTCTTCAGGAATTGTCAATTTTTTGAATCATCCTGCCAATGACGCCGATACATCGCAGGCTGACGCGTCTTGATGTCCAGCACGTCAACCGGATCAATCCGATCCCACTGTGTGAATTCGGATTCCAGTTCCGGTTGAACCTGCAAGGCGTAAACCCAGTAGTTGAAGGGCCAGTCGGCATGAGGCATGGCGTTCATTTTCTTTTTCAGGTGCGGCTGCCGGTTCAGCAGAGTATCCCAGTGATACGGGAGCAAGGTTTCGATACGGATTCTGTCAAAGAACTGCGGTTGAGTACACAGCAGATATTTTGCCGCCAACCCCGTAATGACTGAAAAATCGCAATGCACCGCCAGTTCCGGACGATGCTGAAGCAGGTCAGACCAGCAGAAATCCATTTCCAGCAGGTTCCAGTCTCTGAGGTCGAAATAACGGACCAGCTGCGGCTGCGCTATCAAAATATCTTTTTCTCCAACTTTGTACAGCAATCCCTTTGGAAGACGTTCGATGAACTGCGGGTGTTTCCGCAGCAGACGAACCCACTTTTCCGAGGTCATGCTGCGCCAGTCAAAGCGGTCTGCCAGCGCGGGATTGCGCAGCAGGTGTTCGAATGGAACGAACCGCAGGTATTTGCGGACGGTGGTCGCTGACACTCCGAGGTGCTGGGCGGCAAGGTCGACATATTCCGTCTCGCGCATGACCCGGACAATCCGTACCCGAATCTGTTCGTAAATATTGTCCGAGCATTTTACGGCGGCTGTTTCACGGCAGTGCTGAGTGTGTTTCCATATTTCAGAGGGTTTCATGTGTTCTGTAATCTCCTTTCTGCGTGACACTTATTCACATTGAGCGGCTTTTCCCAGACAGAGCAGAGCTTCATCATTATCGTGAAGATACTGTCTGTACCATTTAGCGAGTAAATACCAGTCGCCCCGCGAAAATGCGAATTTTTCCGCTGTACGCAGAATCCGGCGCAGAGTGGCGAGGTCATCCGGCATGGCGAGTTTCCAATCGGGAAGCAGTTTGGATCCAAAGAGAGCTGTTGTTCCCATGTGTTTTGCCCGGTTCAGCAGATGTTCACGCTGTGTTTTGCGGTACAGGCGTATTTTCTGCCGGGCGGAACTGATGCGTTTTTCGATTGCAGGGATATGCTGCTGCATCAGAAATTCCAGGTCTCCCCCGGACATGGCGATTTTCAGGACATGCACCCTGCGTTTCTTATATCGACAGTTGAACTTTTCAATATCCTGCGACAGCTCTTTGAGGAAAGGGAAAAGATCGTCCGGAGCGTCAATTTTCCATGTCGGACTTTTCATCGCCGTTTTATACAGGTGCGGCGCGTCCTGATAGAGTTGATTCTGCAGTTCTGGTTTCATGATTCTGTTTTTCCGTATTTCATCCGACGGAACAAATCCTTCGGTTTTCAGCTTTTGTTTTTAATCAGCAAGTATCATGCCATGTTTTTTTATGCAGAAAGATTCGGAAAGTTTTGCTTCTGCCGAAGAAAAAAGAATCACCCTGTTCATTTATTGAACGGCAATGCCAGGGGCGGGGGAGGGGATTTTACATGCGGAAAATAATTGGTATAATTAGTGTCTGCTCAATAAGGCATGATTTTTGCGGTGGATGCAGAGATTCAGCGGAAGGGAGGGCGCTTTTGTCATGCCTGAGTTATATGGAGCGGCTCTCTGTGTGCATTTACCG
>ERZ1034992.498-NODE-498-length-21934-cov-22.112985_pt1 | contig 21934 bp, 20 predicted proteins | sample MGYA00520695_ERZ1034992 | MGnify/ENA primary metagenome ERZ1034992 (study PRJEB33766, sample SAMN09781778) | gut metagenome | biome: gut microbiome | host: Homo sapiens | place: Madagascar | study: EMG produced TPA metagenomics assembly of the PRJNA485056 data...
AGTTAGTGGGTAGATTCACTGCCTGAGTGAAGTCCACTACCTGGGTATCATTTTACATGAAGTATTTTTTTTAATTACTTTAATAATGGTGATACACGCTTATATAAGACAAACGTTAAGACACTAATAATTAAACCCTTAACAAGATTAAATGGTGCTGTACAGAATAGAATTAGTGTCCATAAAGAATTAACATTGGCATTGATTGCGCTACCCATACCAATAATAGCTTCTAATGGGAAATTCATAAACTTAACATAAGCTGGAACCATTAAATAATAATTAGCTATCATACCCATTAAAGTTAAGGCGATTACACCACATAATAATGAAATAATAGCACCCTTCTTATCATGTTTCTTTTGATAGATAAGACTTGAGACAAAGACGAATGTTCCATCCATTAAAAATGCTGCAAACTCACCCACAAAAGCTGTTTTAGTACCATCTAAGACAATAGAAATAAGTACTTTAACTAAACAAATAAGTACACCTGCCATAGGTCCTAAGCCAAAACCACCAATCAAAGCTGCCACATCAGATAAATCAACCTTATAGAAAGGTGGAGCTATTGGAAGTGGAAACTCCAACAACATTAAAACACCTGACAAAGCGCCAAGTATTGCGATACACACTATAAAATGTGTTTTAGAATTAGTCTTCAACATAAAAAAATCTCCTTCCATCCAGACTGTACTGTCGCCACTTGAATCACACAAGTTCAGCTTACGCTCGTGGGGTATAACCACCGATCGGGAATCTAACCCTGCCCTGAAAACTAAATTTATTATAGTACAAAAAGAAGACTACGCAAGCCTTCTTTTTGTGTATATATAATTAATCAAATTGTACGCCAATATTGCCGCAATAGAACCAACAATCAAACCAGCTAAGACATCACTTGGATAATGAACACAAAGATAAACTCTTGAACATGCCATGATAATTGGATACAACAGCACAACCCAATTTATTCTCTTACGTTTACTTATTAAAAAGAAACCAAGTGAGGCTGCGCTAGCTGCAGTTGTATGGCCGCTAGGAAAAGAAGAATCGACTTCTGTCGCGCAGCCTACAAACTCCCACCATTGTCTAAATTCCAAAACGTTACTTTGATAAGGTCTCATTCTAAAGACAATAGGTTTAACAGCTAAATTAGTCAATATTGCCCCAAAAATAATAGAAGTAATCATCACTATTCCATACTTTCTATATTTAGGAATAAACAATAAGATTACTCCAATATATAAAGCTATTAGAAAAGGTACATTACCAGTAACTGCCAAAAACTTACTAATAGGTGTTAACACATTACCAGCTATTAAAGCTAATTCATGGAACAGCTTTAAAAAGAAATAATCAAATTCATAAAAAAATGTATCTAAAAATAATGCCATACCCTTATTCTATAAAAAGGAGTCTACTTACCGAAGCACGTAAACCCTTCACTCACAATTTATCATGCATTTAAAATCATTTCAAGCTTTAGCAATAAAACTTAATTTTTGACCTAATACCATCAAAATACATCACGTTTAAACATAATCACAATTGAATTCTATCATTTTCAATCGAATACAACCATCATTTCAATTATGCCTATTAGATGTTATTGTAGTATTAAAATAATCTATGCAAATTCATATTCTACTCAAAGCTTATATTTAAGATGAATTCATTGTATGTATCACCAATATTCGGCTCAAGAGAATCTATTTCTATTACAACAAACTTTTCACCCTCCTTAATATTCAACAAATGGACATACAAACCATTAGTTCCAACAAGCACAATATCAATAACTTCCTTATTGCCAATTGTAAAATAATCGCCTGTATCTATATATCTATCATCCTCTTTGTAAATATTATGTATATAATCAGCAAAATCATTTCCTGTCAATTTTTTGAACTCATTAGACACTCTTTTAAAGTTAGTAGCCCAAAACGTTGATGATCCATCAGGAAGCGTAAAGATTAGTGCATTTATATGATTACCGTCATCAATTTCAAACTCATGTGGGAAATACTCCCAACCATCGTTCACATAGTACTTTAAACCTTGGAGTTCAAATTTAGAGTCATTAGATGAAAAAGAATAATATTTTGAATCAAGCTTAATGGTGTACAAATTATTTAAAGAATAAACTTCAGATAAAAATTCCTTTAAGACTTCATAATTTTTATTAAAATATTCATTATAAGTTGAAGTTAAACTGCCAGCACTATGAACCTTTGCAGTTCTATAATAATCTGTGGAATAAAGAATTTGCTCACTGACACAAGATAAATTAGTCGATGAAAGTAAGCTGTCACTAAAATGTGTATTCTTTATCTCATATTCTGACATTGTTTCGTATTCACTATAAATGTATGGATACTCGGACATACCTATTTGAAAATAAAAAGCGCTAATTGTAGAGTTAGACAGTAAATCTCCAGGTTTAAAAATCCAAGCTAAATAATAATCATAAACATAACTAAAGTTATATATGCCAATGTTACGATTTTTGTTTTGTTCAGATAAACTAATTAATGCTATTTGTCCACTATCGGGTAAGTAACAAATATAAGCATCAGTTTCACTCTCATCTTCATCTAACAGATAACTAGTCCTATAGGCATAAGCTATTGAATCATTTGGCGAAAAAGCAAAGATAATTTGTCCCACATTATCAGTGCCATCATTGTTCTTATAACACGCATATGTATCCTGATTTTGAATTGTACTTACAAATGAATCAACGTCAAGATACTTAAGAATTTCCAAATCCGAAGCATCAACATCAGCTTCCAAAGTGCTTGCTTGATAAGGTATTTGGTCATTATTCTCTTCCCAGCCATCACTGCTGCCACAGCCACATAAAAGAAGAAACGAAAGTAATAAAGTTATCATTTTTTTCATAATCTTACCCCTTATTGTTTATTATATATATATATATTCAAATGGAATAGTAATTACACATTAAATCTTATCAATCATATCCATCGTTTATCTCGTAATTTCAACTACCCCATCAACCAATCGCGTATATAATAGCTGTTTTAAATCCTGGTCATAAAATTCAATAGAGAAAGACCCATCACCACAAGCTACTATATTATAGCCATTTATAGATATGCTGGTTTCTTCATTAATTGTTTTAATGGCATCTTCAGATCCAATTTCGAATGAAAATTTTGCACCAGGATATAGTTTTACGGTCACTATTTCTGAACCTATATCAGTAGTGGCTCCCATATATGAACTATTGCTTGCGTAATATGCAGCTGCCTTAACACTATATGACCAAGAATTTATATCATCACCATAAAATTGCTTTGCATTATCTATGGCGTATGATTCGTTTTCTTTAACCCACTTTACAATTTCATTATCCGAATCGTCAGATGAAGAAAGGTCAATGTCGGCCTTTACACCTTTTTCAAAATAATAACAATATCCATATGGTACTGGAATGCCAATAATGTCTACTTTTGTTTTATGAGGGAAAATAAAATATTCGCCACCATATTTTTTTTGATATTGTTCAGAAATAGGATCACCAATATACCAACCTTCTTTTATAGTATAACCCTCGTATTGAAAGGCTTTCGTAACATAAACGGCGTTATCTTCTATATTCTGTTCATCGTAGTCTGGTTCAATAACTTTCCCATCAATACCATTGACCTCATTAAAATCTTTTAAATACTTTGTGTAATCATAATAATCATCTTGTGCTGCAAAGAATTCTTCATCAGACATTCCACCGTTTTTCCATATTATAAAAGGGTAATTCCATTGTTCGTTCCAATCAAAAGCAAGATGGCATAAATAATCATCAAGAGATTCTTGATAATAAGAGCAATTAGAAACCGCTTGATTTATTTTAGCATTAGCAATAGTTAATTTGTTTCCAATGTCATTAAACAGAATCAAAGAATCATCATAAGTTAAGTCTGAACTTTGCAATTGCGTTTTCATATCTTCGAGATCAGACAATGTACTAGAAGCTTCATCCAAATAAGTAGTGAAATAGTAATCAGTCATTCCATCTATAGCTTTTGCGTTTAAAATTTCACTAGTCAAACCAGATGTAACATCGTATCCAGCGTTTAATAAATAACTTACAGTATCATTGTAATAATAATCTTTATTATAAGAAATTTCTTGATTAGCAAGTTCTAGATTTACTTTAGCGGAATCAATTTGTTTTATGTAACTTTCAACATCTTCCTGAGACACTTTTTGTTCTGTTTTACATCCAAATAGCATTAGTCCAACTAATAGAAAACTCATTAGTACATATTTCTTTTTCATGACAGTCCCTCTTTTAAATTGATAGCAATATTATAACAACAGAACGAATGTTTCCTAAAAAGAAAAGCAACTTCCTCAAAATTTCATACGATATTTAGAACAAACTTGTATCTCTCATACTGGGAAAGGCTCACGTGTTCATGACTTCCGTCACACCTATCGTGTAAATCTTTTACGCAAATGGGCAGATGAGGGAAAAATCTTGTCACATATCTCCCTTACATGCGAACAATACTTGGACATGAAGAATTTGAAGAAACAGCATATTATCTCAAATTAACAATTGAGCGTTTTCCATATATAAGAAAGGGATGTTAAATACATCCCTTAATGATTCTTAACCTTAACCCATAGTTCAGAAATAGTAGCTAATTGCTTCTCATTATTATGGAAAACCTCATCATGACTATTCCTATCACGAGGAATATAAGCCTCATTACCATCAAAATCACCATCCGGTAAAGTCAAATCACGTAAGACTTCCTTATTAACAGAAGCATAACCTACATACAAACTATTCTCAAAAGCTGCATCATAGTCTGTAATATAATTCATAAACTTATAAGCATTCTCAACATTCTTAGCACCCTTTTGAATAACCATCGCATCAACGAAATAGTTAGTGCCCTCATCTGGTGCATAATACCTCATATTCTCATTCTCAGACAAGATATAAGCCGCATCACCTGAATACATAAATCCCATAGCCTTCTCACCATAAGCCAAGCCATCAATACACTCATCAGTCGCATAAGCTGGAGCCATAGTTTTAGCTACATCTACCAACCAGTTATAGGCATCGTTAATTTCCTTTGGATCATTAGTACCCATTGAATAGCCCAAATCCTTAAACGCAACCATGAAAATATCTCTAATAGAATCATACATATAGATTTGACCCTTATACTTAGTATTCTTAAGTACTGCCCAGCCTTCAGTTTCTACATCTTTAGAATCAACAATGGTACTATCATAAACAATACCACCATTGCCCCAAAAATATGGAACTGAATAATCATTATCAGGATCATAATCCATATTCTTCACACCATCATATAAGTACTGCAGACATGGAAGCTTAGACTTATCTAACTTTTGAAGCATATCCTCATTAATCAATCTTTCAATCATATAATCACTTGGAAGAATGATGTCATAACTTGAAGTATTAGTTAATAACTTTGTATACATTGATTCATTTGTATCAAACAAAGTAATCTTAACCTTAACCCCATATTCATACTCGAATTGCTCAACTACCTCATCACTGATATACTCACCAGGCATGAAAATATTCAATTCACCATTGTTGTAATTAGTTTTAACACAAGCACTCAATAATATTAAAACCAACAATAAACTACATAACTTTCTCATGTTTTAGTCTCCTTTGTCTTAACATCGGAATCACATTAACCACTATAAGTATAACGGTAATACCTAAAACAATCAAAGTACTTAAAGCGTTAATACTAGGATTAATACGCTTACTTGTAGAATAAACATAAGTAGAAATATTATTGATTCCCGGGCCTGTAGTAAAGTAAGAAATTACGAAATCATCAAAAGACATCATAAATGCTACCAAAGCACCAGAGAAAACACCCTCTTTAATTTGAGGAAGAATAACCTTAGTCAAAGCCTGCAAAGGAGTACAGCCCAAGTCTAATGCTGCCTCAGCCAAATTATCATCAAGCTGTCTTAACTTTGGTGTAACTGACAACATTACATAAGGAATACAGAAGGCAATATGTGCCAACAACAAAGTCCCAAAACCAGTTGGAATTTGTAAACTTGAGAAAAACAACATAAAACCAATCGCAGTAACAATATCAGGATTAAGCATAGGAAGATTATTAACCTGAGTAACCACTTCCCTAATTAGTCTTTTAGACTTACTTAAACCAATTGAAGCCAAAGTACCCACAATAGTAGACACAACAGTCGCAATAACCGCAATAACTACAGAATAATAGACAGACTCCATCATGCTACGAGATCTAAACATCTTCTCATACCATCTTAAAGAAAAACCTGTAAAAGCAGTCAAAGATCTAGATGAATTAAAAGAGAAGAAAATTACATATACGATAGGCGCATAAAAGAAAATAATAATCAAAGCTAAATAAAGCTTCTTAAAATCAAACTTCTTCTTCATTAGCGATTCTCCTTATCATAATCTAGTTTTCTAGTAAAATACATACTAATCAAAATAACCACAGTCATAATCAAACTTACAGCCGCACCAAAATTCCAGTCACCAGTAGTAATGAAATAGTTCTCAATCAAATTACCAACAAGAACATAAGAACCACCACCCAACAACTTAGGAATAAAGAAACTACTTACAGCTGGTAAGAAAACTAGAGTAATACCTGAGATAATACCAGGAACACTTAATGGTAAAGTAACCTTTAAGAAAGCCTTAACACTATCACAACCCAAATCCATAGCTGCTACCAACAATGACTTATCCATCTTAGCCAAAGAAGTATAGATTTGAAGAATCATGAAAGGCAAGAAGTTATAAACCATACCAATATAAATCTTCAACTCAGGACCAAAGTTAGTATTCAATAAAATACCACGCCAAGCATAAGTTCTAACTAGCATATTGATAAGTTGAGGCAAAGTAACCAAAAGCACCATCAACGCCTGTGAATTAGGCTTTAAACTTGAAATAAAATAAGCAGCAGGATAGCCAATCAAAATACAAATAACTGTTGTAACTAGAGCAATCTTTATACTTCTTAACAACACATTAAAGAAGATAGGATCACTAAAGAATCTTACAAAGTTATCAAAAGAAAATTTAACATTCAAAACACTATTACCATCAATTGTGAATGCATAAAATAGCATAATCAACATCGGCAAGACAATAATGATGAACGCCCACACCATATATGGGTAAACAAGTCTTCTAAAACTCTTCATTAGTAGATACTCTTTTCCATTACATGAATTGCATCTGGCTCAAAATCAATAGAGACAACACTGCCCTCTTTTTGAACACTAGTAGTATGAATCTTATAAGTTCTACCCTCAGTAACGAAAGTTACATCATAATCACCAGCGGTAATCTCATTTGGATCAAAATTGAAACGAACATCATCAATCTCAACCTTCTCATCTGTATCCAAATACCATGCATAAGCATCAGCCCAAGTTTGTAAGTCATATGAAATTGCCATAGACTCTTTAATTTCATCGACAGACTTATAAACATCAAAAGCCTGAATACCGATATTATCTTCCTTATCCTTATTTACACGAGGAACAACAACAGAAACATTAATAGTAATACTTGTACCAGCATCAGTCTTAAATGTTACAGGATAACTACCAGCCTCTTCCTTGATCTCACTTTCAACAGTACTAATCAAAATATCCTCATTAGTATCTGGATTCCATGCTTGGGCATTGGCTCTTTGAATTAATTCTGAATCATTTAAAGCCTCAACGTCCTCAATATCCATGATGAAATCAGTAGCATGCATATTTTCATTTGCCTCGCTATTAACAACATCCTTATCATCAAAAACATGTAACTTAATAGTCTTAGCTGCACCACGCTTAGTTTCTACAATTACTTCATAATGAACACCCTTGAATAATACTGAGATTACTTGGCCATTCATCTTACCCATATTTTTCTTCTTAATCTCGATATCCTCAGGTCTAATAACGACATCAACTGGTTCATTTGGCTTAAAGTCATAGTCAACACACTTGAAATCTTCATTATCAAAATTAACAAGATAATCCTTCTTCATAATGCCATCAACTATATTTGACTCACCAATAAACTTCGCAACATACTTATTCTTTGGCTCATTATAGATCTCAGTAGGAGTACCGATTTGTTCAATAACGCCATCCTTTAAAACCACAATCTTATCAGACATAGTTAAAGCTTCTTCTTGATCATGTGTAACGAAGATGAAAGTGATACCTACTTCTTGTTGAATACGCTTTAATTCTTGTTGCATCTCTTTTCTAAGCTTTGCATCCAAAGCACTTAAAGGTTCATCTAGCAACAATACATCTGGTTCATTAACCAAAGCTCTAGCAATCGCAACTCTTTGTTGTTGACCACCAGACAATAAAGTAACATCCTTGTTTTGGAAACCATCAAGACCTACAAGACCAATCATTCTATTAACCTTAGGTTCGATTAGGTCATTAGGAACTTTCTTAATCTTTAAACCAAACGCAACATTTTCATAAACATTTAAATGTGGAAACAACGCATACTTTTGGAAAACTGTATTAATAGGACGGTGATATGCTGGTGTCTTAGAAATTTCTTCACCATTGAAAATAACACTACCCTCATCACAATCCAAAAAACCGCCTAGGATTCTTAATAATGTTGTCTTACCACAGCCTGAAGGACCAAGCAAAGTAACAAACTCGTTCTTATAAATATCAAGGTTAATACCCTTTAAAACAATTTGACCATCAAACTCTTTGACGATATTTCTAAACTCAATTAATTTTTCCATTTTCTCCCCTTAAAATAACGGTGGTGTTGTGATCCATATGATCTCTGCCACCTGCTTTGAATTATTAACAATCTTATGACTAAAATTGCCCTTTAAATAAAATGTTTCACCTTTTTTTAAAGTAATCTTCTTCTTTCTATTAAGATCAATCAAATCCACCTTGCCTTCCAAAACATAAGCGAACTCTTCTCCCTCATGAGGTTCTATCTCACCTGACTCTCCCTTATACTGTAAAGTCAAATGAATAGGCTCCATCTCATTCTTTTGTGCATTAGGAACTAACCAAGTAATTGTCGACTTATCCTTTTCATCCACAAAATAATCATCTGAATTGAAATGTATCTGTTCCTCTTTCTCCTCTTTAAAAAAAGTTTCTAAGCTAACACCCAACACCTCGGTAATATCTTCCAAAGTGGAGATACTCGGGGACGTTAGATTATTTTCCAGCTGCGACAAAAAGCCCTTGGTAAGCTCGCATCTGGAGGCCAACTCTTCTAAAGTCAAGCCACTTTTAGTTCTCAACGCTTTTATTCTTTTACCTATATCCAAGCAATCCCCCTTCCCTAAGTTTAGTGTTACTAAACTAATTGTTTTATAGACAATAACCTTATTATAATAAAAAAATGCTAGCAATCAAGTAGCATTTTCATATTTTTATATTTGTGACTTTAAATAAGCGAACAAGAACTTCGAAATATCTCCATCCATGACCTTATTTATATTACCCTCTTCCTCATTAGTACGATGATCCTTCACCAATGTATAAGGACAGAAGACATAAGATCTAATCTGAGAACCCCACTCAATCTTCTTTTGTTCACCCTTTAAAGCACGCTTCTCCGCCTCTCTTTCCTCAATCGCTCTTTGATACAACTTTGACTTTAATACAGTCATACATCTTTCACGATTAAGAATCTGACTTCTCTCAGTTTGTGAGAAAACCACAATACCAGTTGGAATATGTTTAATTCTAACAGCACTATCGGTCTTATTAATATGTTGACCACCAGCACCACTAGAACGCATAGTATCAACCTCTAAATCCTTATCATCAATAGTAATATCAATCTCATCATTAAATTCAGGAGTTACCTCAACAGAGGCAAACGATGTGTGCCTTCTACTATTGGCATCAAATGGTGAAATACGAATAAGACGATGCACTCCACTTTCACCCTTTAAATAGCCATAAACTAAATCACCTTTGATAAGAACACTACATGACTTAAGTCCTGCTTCATCACCATCTTCATAGTCGATAACCTCAAAACCATATCCATTTTTTTGAGCGTATCTTTGATACATTCTAAATAACATTAAAGCCCAGTCTTGAGACTCAGTACCACCAGCACCTGGATGAATCTCTAATATCGCATTAGCATGGTCATAGTCATTAGACAACAGAACTTGCATCTCAAAATCTGCAAACTGCTTCATTGCACCATCATAGTCATCTTCCACCAGAGCCATCAAATCTTCATCATAGTCCTTTGATAGTTCATCAATAGAGGCACTCAAATCATCTAAAGTCTTCTTATTCTTATCATAAGTACTCAATAGATTCCTATCGATATTGGCTTCTTTAATGATTGTCTGAGCCTTCTTAGTATCATTCCAGAAATCCTCAGCCTCTTGTAACTTATCTAATTCATTCACTCTTTGACTTAATTTAGCTAAGTCAAAGTGAACTCCCAAGCTCTAAAAGCTTTTTAGAAGCGGCATTTAAGCCTTGCTTCATCTCATATAATTCCATTATGCATCCTTCCTTTCAATCTTGACATTGTTGCAAAAAACAACAACTTGATCAGAAATAGAATTCATCATTGTCTCAAACAACTCATAACCCTCTTCAACATAAGCTTGTAAAGGATTATTTTGAGCATAACTTCTAAGACCGATACCATCTCTTAATTTAGACATAACATCGATATGATTTACCCAAGCTCTATCTAAAGTTCTTAAAACCATAGTCTTCTCAAGTGGCTTAATTTGATCCTTAAACTCTTCAATTTTCTTATTATAAGCACCAAAAGTAATCTCAACTAAACGATCAATACATTCATTTGAATCCAGATTATTAATATCATCTTCCTTAACCTCTGAACCAATTACCTTAAGTGAATCCACGATACCTGCATAATCAACTACATCCTTCTTGCCATCATGACTTGTATGTTCACTCACAATACGAGACATAACTCTCTTATACATATCTTCGATTACTGAATGGATATCATCATGTTCAAGAATATAGTTTCTTTGTTCATACATCGTCTCTCTTTGAAGACGCATAACATCATCATAATCAAGTAGAGCCTTACGAGCATCAAAGTTAATACCCTCAACACGCTTTTGAGCACTGGAAATAGCCTTAGAAACAGTCTTATTCTCGATTGGCATATCACCCATTTGATTAAATAATCCCTGCATTCTATCACTACCGAAACGAACCATCAATTCATCTTCTAAAGATACATAGAAACGTGAATAACCAGGGTCACCCTGTCTACCGCTTCTACCTCTTAACTGATTATCTATACGTCTAGATTCATGTCTTTCACTGCCAAGAACCGCTAAACCGCCAAGTTCCTTAACGCCTTCGCCTAACTTAATATCAGTACCACGACCCGCCATATTAGTTGCGATAGTAACAGCACCCTTTTGACCAGCATTCTTAATAATCTCAGCTTCACGAGCATGATTCTTGGCATTTAATACTTCATGTCTAATTCTTCTTTCCTTTAACATCTTAGAAAGAAGTTCACTAGTTTCAACTGAAATAGTACCAACTAGTACTGGCTGGCCCTTTTGATGAAGCTCGATGATTTCATTAATCAAGGCATTATATTTAGCCTTCTTAGTACCAAAGATTAAATCAGGCTCATCTTTTCTTGCCACTGGTCTATTTGTAGGAATCTCTACAACACGCATGTTATAGATTGATAAGAATTCTTCTTCCTCAGTCTTTGCAGTACCAGTCATACCAGCAAGCTTGTTATAAAGTCTAAAGAAATTTTGATAAGTGATAGTTGCCATAGTAACTGTTTCACTCTTAATCGGAACATTTTCCTTAGCTTGAATAGCTTGATGTAAACCATCAGACCATTCTCTACCTGGCATCTTACGACCAGTATTTTGGTCAACGATAACTACTTGATTTTCTTCAACTACATAGTCAACATCATTATGCATGATATAGTTAGCTTTTAAAGCTTGAGCAATATAGTGTACTAACGCTGTATTTTCAGGGTCATAGATATTATTTACCTTGAATGCTTTTTCAGCCTTAGCGATACCTTCCTCAGTTAATTGGATATTCTTGCCCTTGATATCAATTTCATAATCTTCATCTTCATGAAGTCTCTTTACAAATCTATCGGCATTCACATATAAGTTGGCTGTTTGTCTTTGGCTACCTGAAATGATTAATGGAGTTCTTGATTCATCAATCAAAATAGAGTCAACTTCATCGACTAAGGCAAAGTTTAATTCTCTTAATACTCTATCTTCAACACGAGTAACCATGTTATCTCTTAGATAATCAAAACCAACTTCAGAACATGTTGAATAGGTAATATCACATAAGTAAGCTTTTCTTTTTTCAGCTGGAGTCATAGATCTTAAGTTAACCGCAACAGTTAAGCCTAAGAACTTGTGGATTTGGCCCATCCACTCAGCATCACGTTGTGCCAAGTATTCATTAACAGTAATAACATGAACACCCTTGCCACTTAGTGCATTTAGATATACGGCCATAACAGATGTTAAAGTTTTACCTTCACCTGTTTTCATTTCAGCGATATCGCCACGATGTAAAACACAAGCACCTTCTAACTGGCAAAAATAAGGGAATTCGCCAATTACTCTTTTGGCTGCTTCTCTTACTACCGCAAAAGCCTCACACATAATGTCATCAAGTGTTTCACCCTTAGCTAGTCTATCTTTAAATTCTTGAGTCTTAGCCTTCAATTGTTCATCACTTAATGCTGCCATTTCATTTTCGTAATTTAATGTTGGCTTTACTTGAGCTTCGACCTCAGCTAAGATTTTTTTATCTGTATTAAATAATTTATCAAATATTCCCATACGAAAACCTCTTTTACCGTACTATTGTATCATACTAGCCTAATTTCCTTATTTATACGAGTGCTAATAAGAAAAAAAGATAAACCTAAGTCTATCTTTTAGCCATGATATAAAACCTAATCTACTTTCTTTATATTATGGGCTTGAAGGCCTCTTTCGCCTTCTACCAAGTCAAATTCTACCTTTGAACTCTCTTCTATAGTCTTAAACCCGTCCATGACTAATTCAGAATAATGGAAGAAAGCATCTTGACCATCATCACATGTGATAAAGCCAAAACCCTTAGTCTTGTTAAAACGTTTAACTACTCCTTGCATGAGAATATCCCGCTCTCCTTTTCTTAATTATACAATAATTTTCAAAACTGAAAGCGTTTTCTTAAACCTTTGCTAAAACTAAAGCATTTATTACATTCGTTTTACATTTGAATGCTTTATAAATTCCTAGTAGAGTGGAACCGGTTGTACATACATCATCAACAATCAATAATTTATCTATTTGACCTCCATCATAGTAATAGTTATCTATCATTTGTTTTCTCTCACTTAAACATTTGCCTTCTTGGATATACTCATGCTTTTTTTCAACCTTCACGACTTCAAAGCCTAATCTATCAAATATCAACTTCAAATGATCAAAACCTCGTTTGTTTCTTTTTTCCTCGCTGCTTGGCGCATATACCACCTTATATCCTAGATATTTTAGTTTTATTAATAATTCTACTTTGTATAAAAATACATCACGCAAGGCCTCATCGTAACATTCTTTATATTGAAGTAATAACGTTTTAAACAAAGAATCATATTTATATAAACAAATACATTCCAAGTCCTCAACCTTAAACTTTTCTATCTTTAAATTTAGTTCCTTACGGCATGTATCACACAATAAATCCTTCTCTATAAACAAATCATATAAAGAGTAATGGTTAATTACCTTATCACAATACAGACAATTCATATTTTCTATTAGCCTCCTTTATATCATCTATTGCCAAGGTAATTTCTTTATCAAATACACTACTAAAGATATAAGCTTCCCCATATGGATTATTGAAGTTTCTGCCTACTCTTCCAAGCATTTGAACCAAACTGCTCTTATCAAATACTTGTTTATTAAATATCAGTACGACCACAAAAACATCTTTAATGGTGATTCCTCTTTCTAAAACTGTAGTCGCAAAGATAAATTGATACTTCTTATCCTTAAAGTCCATAATGTTCTTATCCCTATCTTCCAAATCAGAATAGACATAGGTACAACTTAATAGCTTTTCAAATAACTTAAATAGTAATAGACACAAGTGTTTACTAGAAATAAAGATTATGCATTGATTCTTCATTTTCTTTAAATAAGCATATAAAGTAATTAGTAATACAATCTTAAAATTATATTTAACAGTAGGCACTATTAATGGTTTAAGACTAGGCCTTACAAATAAATTAAGTTCAATATAATCCCTGTCCTTGAGTATGTCATTTAAGAAATCATTAGTAGTCGCTGTTGAGAAGATAATATGGCCTCTACAGCTATTTAAAGCTATATGCATAAGTTCTTTATTACCTGATAAGGGAAAGGCATCAACCTCATCTAGAATCAATAAATCAAAGTTTTGATAGTATCTAAACAATTGATGGGTTGTACATATAATCAAATCACCATAAATCTTCTCATGATGGCCACCATACAAGGCAACTACATCAGCATTATTAAAGATTGTCTTAAATCTTTGATGCAAATCAATAACAACTTCCCTTCTTGCTATGGCGTAACAAACTTTCAAACCTCTTTTTAAGTAATTAGAGATACTTTCTACAACGATTTCCGTTTTACCAGCTCCACAAACCGCTTTCAACAAAACATCTCTATATTGGACATTAAACGCGCATTTGTCACTAATATCTTGTTGATAAACAGTTAAAGGATAATCAAAGTTGTACTCATAACTATCTTTAGAAATATCATAGTCATAAGAAACCAAATCATCTTCAAGTAGCATTCTTTTAAAAGAAACACACTTTCTACAATAATAGCCTCTTGAACCATAATAAAAATATCTTGGATCTTTATTTCCACATCTTTTACATATCATCACTATATAATTGACGACAAAATCTAAAATTCCTACCTTTTTCTTCTAAATAATGGATTAGTTCTAAAACGTTCCCCATGAAATGGAGATCTTTCATTATTTTGATTCTTAACTGACATACCAGCTACAAGTAAGAATATGAATATTAAAATAATTGCGATAATCATATCTTTATTATAAGCACGAAAAAAAGCCTTTCACAAGGCTTTAATTGATTTACATGGTGGAGCATAGCGGGATCGAACCGCTGACCTCCTGCGTGCAAAGCAGGCGCTCTCCCAGCTGAGCTAATGCCCCAAGTAAATATTTAAGTTTTTTTTGGTGGGCCTGAATGGACTTGAACCAACGACCTCACCCTTATCAGGGGTGCGCTCTAACCACCTGAGCTACAGGCCCATCGCACTTCTCTTCATCAGTGCCTATTAATAATACCATACCCACAAAATAATACAAGTACTTTTTAAACTTTTTTTAAAAATTTTTCTAAAAACTTCAATAACGACCATTTTAGGGCGCTTTAGAACTAAACATTTTTTAAAAAAGGTAGCCACCTTTTACAAATGACTACCAATATTTTTCCTAATATTCTAAATTATTTAAAGTATCCTTAGAGAATACATGACATGTATTACCAGAGAAAGTAATCTTAACTGTCTTCTTACTAAATGCTTCATCAGCACCTTCAGTAGGAACAATAACGATCACATCCTTATCAGCAACCCTTAAGTGTAAGTGTTCACTAGCGCCCATAAGCTCAGCCACATCAACCTTGCCCTCAATACCACCTTTTTCAGCTAAAGTGATATGATCTGGTCTTACACCCAAGATTACATCTTGTTCCTTAACATCTAATGCAGACAATCTCTTTTGTTTATCATCAGACAATTCTACAACTTCACCATAAGCATCAACTGCATACTTGCCATTTTTCTTAATCAATTTTGCATCAAAATAATTCATTTGAGGAGTTCCGATAAAACCAGCAACAAACAAATTAAGTGGATGATTAAATACTTCTTGAGGAGTACCAATTTGTTGGATGAAACCATCCTTCATAACAACAATTCGATCACCTAAAGTCATAGCCTCAGTTTGGTCATGAGTTACATAAATGAAAGTTGTATTAATCTTTTCTCTAAGCTTAATAATCTCAGCTCTCATTTGATTTCTTAACTTAGCATCCAAATTTGACAAAGGTTCATCCATCAACAACACCTTTGGATCTCTAACGATTGCTCTACCAATGGCAACTCTTTGTCTTTGACCACCTGACAAGTTTTTAGGCTTACGATCTAAGTATTGAGTAATATCTAGAGTTGCGGCAGCCTCTTTTACCTTCTTATCAATTTCTTGCTTAGTAGCCTTTTGAATCTCTAATGGGAAAGCCATATTCTCATAAACGGTCATATGAGGGTACAATGCGTAGTTTTGGAAAACCATTGCGATATCTCTATCCTTTGGTTCTACATCATTACATAATTTATCATTAATATATAATTCACCACCAGAAATATCTTCAAGACCTGCAATCATTCTAAGTGTAGTAGACTTGCCACAACCAGAAGGACCAACAAGAACGATAAATTCCTTATCCTTAATATCAAGTGAGAATTCTTGTACTGCTACAACACCCTCATCAGTTATTTGAAGATTAACCTTCTTCTCTTCATCATTTTTCTTAGCGTGCTTCTTATTCTTTTTCTCATCGCCAGCTAATGGATATACTTTTTTAATATTCTTTAATTTTACTTCAGCCATATTTCTCTCCTAACCCTTAACAGCACCCATTGTGATACCCTTAGTAAAGTACTTTTGGAAAATAATGAATACTACAATAATCGGAATAGATGCAAGTGTAGCACCAGCCATAATCAAACCATAATCGGTTGAGTTTTCAGCCTGCATCTTCGCAATACCTAGAGATATTGTCAAATTTCTAGTACTTGATAACATAATCAATTGCATAAAATAATCATTCCATGAACTAATAAATGTAAAGATTGCAAGAGCACCAACACCTGGTTTAATCATCGGATAAACTACTCTATTGAAAGTTCTAATTTCACCAGCACCATCAATCTTAGCAGCTTCTATCATCTCTGTTGGAACACCTTCCGCAAACTGTTTAATCAAGAATACGCCGAATGGCCAACCAACAATTGGATATATAACTGCGGACATGGAGTTATACAAACTAAGTGCCGACATCTCACGAATCAAAGGAATCAAGATAACCTGTTTAGGAAGAGCCATCGCCGCAACAATTAATGAGAAGACAACAGTTCTACCAACAAATCTCTTCTTAGCCAACGCATAACCTGCAAGAGCAGAAGTGATACATGTTAAAATCATTGCAACAACCGCCATCACAACCGTATTCAACAACCATCTTACAGCAGCAGGAACCCTAGGACCAGCTGAGAAGATAATCGACTTGCCATTATTGAAATATCTTGAGAAAGGAATAATGAATTCCCAAAGTGGAGCAGTCTGCTTAGAAAATAACTTTTGATAGTTTGTTAATACCCATTCCTTAGGAAACCAAACCGGAGTAACTGAATTTACTGCGGCAGGGGTCTTAAATGAACCTGTAATAATCCAATATAATGGGAACAAGAATGACAACGCAAAGATTGTAATGATAATAACAGAAATTATTTCATAGACCGGATTTTTTCTTTTACTTATAGAATTACTTGCAGCCATACTACTTCTCCTGTCCTAACTTATATTGAACACCAGAAATAATTGCGATAATTATTGCTAGTACAACGCCCATTGCGTTGGCATAACCATAACGATACAACTTGAAACAAGTGTAATAAATATAATACATGATTGTATCAGTTGCATGATTTGGACCACCACTTGTCAACAACTGAATTAATGCGAAACATTGGAACGAATTAATTGTTGTAATAATCAAAATATATAATGTTGTTGGCAAAATTTGAGGCCACTTAATTCTCCAGAAAATTCTTGTTCTTGAAGAACCATCAACCTGTGCTGCCTCAATCAACGATTGATCAACATTACCTAAAGCTGAAACATACAATACGATTGGCTGACCAACAGAAGTTGTAAGAAGAATCAAGATGATACACCATAAGGCAAATCTTTCATCACCCAACCAATTTATATTCTCACTAATCAAACCAGCCGACTTACCTAAGTAGTTAAAAATGCCATAATAATTATTAAACATCCATTTCCAAACTACAGTAACCGCAACTGAACCTGTAACAACCGGCAAATAGAAAATAACTCTAAATGCAGAAGTTGCCCAACCCCTTAAATCATAAATAACAGAAGCTACCCATAAAGAGAATACGCAAACAACAGGAACAGAAACAACAACGATCAAAAGTGTATTTTTAAAGGCTCTTAGGAATATTTCATCATGGAACAATTCAACATAGTTGCTTAATCCGATGAAAACATCAACAGAGTCCTTACCCATTGTTGAATCAAATAAACTTGTTACCACACACATAACCATTGGAATAATAACGAATCCAATAAAGAAAATTAAGCTTGGTAACATGAATAAATAGCCCGCTCTTGTTTCTCTTCTAATTAAAGCTTTACTTAAACTATTTTTCTTTGTCATATTATTTTCTCTTCTTCTTAAGACAATTGTAGCACCTGCAAGAGGTGCTACAATTTAGATTAATAAATTATAATAACACTACTTGTTTGCAGCTTCCACAAACTTTGCAACAGCAGTAGCAACATCAGTACCAGAACCGATTTGTTGAAGCATATTCCACCATGCAGTTCTAGCTTCAGCCCAGTTTGGAGCAACTTGATAGTAGTCACCTAACATTGGCATTAACTTATTATATTCAGCCATAACATCAGCACCGCTTTCATAAGTTACATCAACATTTCTTACAGGGAAGTAAGTTGAAGCAGCTACAGCATCAGCAGTTCCTTCACCATCACAGAAGTAAGAAATGAACTTCTTAGCAGCAGCAATCTTAGCGTCATCACCATTATTGAAAATGCCGAAGCCCCAAATACCACCACAAAGTTTAGACTCATTAGCAACTTGTGCAGGGAAAGCCATGAACAAGATATCATCGCCATCGTTTGTCTTACCAGCAGGAGCATTATCAGCATTTAATTGTTGAGCGATATTCCAACAGAATGCCATATCTAATTGACCTTGACGGAATAGAGTGATTTCTTCACCACCATTGATAGCAGCATCGAACTTAATACCCTTAGTAGCATATAAAGTTTCTAAAGCCTTGATGTTTTCAGCTGAATCAGCTGTGTACTTAGTATGAGCAGCATCAGTGAAAGTACCACCATACATATTATTAACGATAGCTCTAGTGCCTTGGTCACCACCTTGACCTGAGCAGTATAATGCAGCAACTGTAGTACTTGGATCATAAGCATTTAATACTTCAACAGCCTTTAAGAAACCATCAGTAGTCCAAGTATGAGATTCAACATCTAATACATCAGCAACTGTGATACCAGCCTTTTCACAAGCAGCAGTTAACTTAGTTAGATTAACAGCCATACAGTGAGCAGTCATACATACAGCATACTCATAAACTTCACCATTTGTATAAGTAGAAGCGGCCAATACTGAAGCATTTAATTCTTCCTTATCAGCATCATCTAACAAATCAGATAAGTCAACCATGTAACCCTTAGCACCCCAGTTAGCAACTAGACGTTCAGGGCCTTCCATAATCAAATCAGGAGCCTCACCACCTTCGATTGCAGTATTAACTTGGTCATCACCATTTGTATAATCCAAGTATTCTACTGTAACCTTTACGTCTTGATTAGCAGCTTCAAATTTAGAGATAAGTGCATTGACCTTCTCTTCATTTCCCCAACCACCGATTGGATAAGTCCAAAGAGTGATCTCAGTCTTAGCAGTTGTACCATTCTCATCATCTGCATTATTGTTACAAGCAGATAGAGTAAGAACCATAAGAACCGCTAATAGTAAAGTTAAAAGTTTCTTCATTTTATTTTCTCCTTTTTTCAACGACACTATGATATCAGTAAATGTAAACGCTTTCAAGCTTTTTAATCCCACCATTGGTTTGTGAAACTTTTGCCAAAAAAACCATAGAATTTTCACTATGGTTTAAGAGTATTTCTTATAAATTTTATTTAGAATTTTGCTTTGTACAATCGCAATTATCGCAGGTGTAATAAACAAAGATATCCAAAAGTAATATGCAAATACACTAGCCCCAATTATCATAAACGCAAACAACAATGTTACTGGAAGATGCATAATACTTAGTTTAAAACATACATTGAACAAATCTTTATTTGTATATTCATAAGAAGCTAAAGTAGGAAATAAATAGCTTATATAACCAATAAATAAGACCGCAATAACACACTGACAACCAAAGATTATCTTGCCCATCAAGACACCACCTACCATAACTTGATAAGAAATCCACATTGACCAAGCTATCAACAATCCTACAACAATAACTATCAAATAAACGATAATTCCTTGTTTAAAATTCTTCTTAATAGAATAAACAAATCCCTTTGAAATTGAAGTCGCCTTGCCTTTTAAGACAAACCTATCAACCGCATAATACAAACCTGTACAAGCTAGGCCCGTTGTTAGAATTGGAATTGAACAAAGAAACCAACAAATGCTAAGAGCGAACACATCAAAAACTAAATTTATAGTCTTTGACAATGGGCTATTCGCATTAAATATGCTGCCAAACTTCATCAACTAGCAATACTTCTTCATCGCATCATCAATCATTGTGACACATTCATTAATAATGCTTTCATCCTCACTAACTAAAGAATACAAAGGCTTTCTTACGCCACCGCAATCAACACCCTCTCTTCTTCTTAAGATTTCCTTAATCACTGCATACATATTACCCTTAGCAGAACACATCTTGAAAATAATATTTGTACAAGCATATTGAATAGGAAGTGCCTCATCATACTTATTCTCTTTACATAAATTAAAGATCTTCAAATACAAATCAATCATCGCACCATAAGTACCGCCGATACAACCATCAGCACCCATAGCTAGACCAGATACTAATTGCTCATCTGGTCCGTTAAATACCACAAAATCCTTGCCCCCAAGTATCTCAAAAGTTTCAATATCTTGAGTTGGCATACTAGAATTCTTAACACCAATAACATTCTTATTCTTAAGCATTTCCTTAAACAAGCTATTAGTCAAAGCCACACCAGCCAATTGTGGGATATTATAAATAATAAATGGCGTATTTGGAGCTGCACTAGAAATATCATTCCAATACTGAGCAATAGCATACTCAGGCAAATGGAAATAAATAGGTGGAATAGAGGCAATCGCATCAACACCTAAACTCTCTGCATGTCTAGCTAACTCTTGAGACTCCTCAGTATTATTACAAGCTACATGGGCAATAATTGTAAGCTTACCCTTCGCAACCCTCATGACAGCCTCTAAAGTTTTCTTTCTATCAGCCACTGTTTGATAAATACATTCACCAGAAGAACCGCCAACATACAAGCCCTTCACACCCTTCTTAATAAAGTATTCGCATAAAGATTCGCACTTCTTTTCATCAACATTACCTTGTTCATCGTAACAAGCATAGAATGCTGGAAAAACACCATTGAATTTTTCGTTCATTTACATTCACTCTCCTAAAGCTATTCTATTACTTTTATAATTATTTTGTATATAATGAAATCGGAAAGTTGGATTTTAATAATGAAAAAACATATTGTATGCTTCGGAGACCTGTCTTTATGAGTTGACATGCCAAAAATGGTGTTAACTGGATAAAACTGTAAATACTAGAAGAGAAATAAAATGTTGAGGTTATCTCTTTAGATAAGAGTATTCTCAACATTTTTTTCTTATAATTTGTAATTTAGAATTCTTGGGTATCCAAACTTGTTAGGGGTCTACATTTTAGGGGAATAACTT
>ERZ1034992.501-NODE-501-length-21832-cov-25.338293_pt1 | contig 21832 bp, 11 predicted proteins | sample MGYA00520695_ERZ1034992 | MGnify/ENA primary metagenome ERZ1034992 (study PRJEB33766, sample SAMN09781778) | gut metagenome | biome: gut microbiome | host: Homo sapiens | place: Madagascar | study: EMG produced TPA metagenomics assembly of the PRJNA485056 data...
ATATAACATAAAATGTAATCAATTTATCATTTTAGATCTGGGTGGTAGAAAGTTCTACTTAAATGAGTGGTACTCATTTCTGGATCTAGGTATTGTCTTAACTGGATTTATGTATATATTAGTTTACTAATATATATGTAGATCATCATAGTAGATTATCTTAATCTTTTAGTACGGTGTACAAAAGAGCATGTGAAATAGACCTCTGTTAGGTAAGTAGCATGTATAATCTATTATGATACAATACCATGATAGTTTTTACAAATTAAATTCAAGTATATACTCTTTGAAAAAGTAATTTTGATTTTGATATGAATGATCTTTTGATTATTTATGCAAATTCTATATTTATATTTTGTATTCCCCATCTTAGTAGACCGGTTGAAAGCTGCTATGATTCTTTTAAAGTATCTAATCTTATGTCAGTGGGTTCAATTTCTACTAGTGAATTAGTAATATCATGTGTTTATAAGTATAAGTCTTCCTAGCGCAAGTTAGGGTTCACAAGACCTCTTTACTTTTCATGAAATTATTAACTTTACTATGGTTGGAGATTTGCACTGCATGCTGGGTATTTTAATTGGTTGATTAGTAGGAAATACAGTCTGGATGCTGAGATCATATCAAGATATTTATATTGAATTTTATAGATAACTGCGCAAAAGATTATCCGAATTTGTATTAAATTTAAGATTATTTTGATAAGATTTAAAAGAAGAAGATGAGAAATCATCTTCTTCTTTTTTATATATTATTTTATGTAAAACTCGATATTCTATGGGAAATAAGCCGATCAACAAAGGGTTAAATGTTACTAAACTAAATAAATCTGCCATGAAAAGGTGGTGAGTACATGGCAAGCAATATCAAAGCACGTGACGTTGTAAAGGGTATGTTTTCTTCATATGCTCCCGTCACTGTGAATACAGTCGATAGTGCTAGAGAGGTTGCTTTAGATGTCAGAACTATTAGTCGACAAGTTAGCAATAGTATGCGTCAGAGTATGGCTAATGTTGATAAAAGCAATCCTGGTAGAAGGGCTATCGCTTTATTTAATGCTGCTAAAGAATCATTGAGAAATGGTTCTTTTGAAATTGAGCAAGCAAATGATGAAATGTATGATGATTATGAAAGTTATGAAAAAGACTTTACATTAGATGATATGACTGATGATGAGCGTGCTGAGACTAGTCCTGAAGAAGTAATTCTTCGTGGTAATCGAGGTATTGCAAAAACTGTCATTCGTGCATCCACTGCTCAACTTGAGGGTATGAAAGCATCTCAGCAAAAAATGCTTATGGGTACTCTTAAAGGTATGGAAGCATCTACTAAATCCATTAATGCTACTATTATTTATAGTACTAATGTATTATCTACTCAGTTAGGTATTGCAAATAATAAACTAGATGCTATTAATAAGAATTTAGTTTCATTACTTGAATATCAGAATGAAAATACTACTGGATATTATGAAAAGAATCTTGAATTAATGCAGGGCATGCTTCAGAGTATGTCTAATCTAGCTGCAATGAATCAAGGTAAGGGAGCTAGAGATCTTAAAAATTTTAATTTCAGTGATGGATTTAATATTAAAGAGTACCTTAAGCGAGTAAAGAAAGGTATTAAAAACTCCACTATGGTTAGTGGTGCTGGTACCTTTGCTAGCTTATATAAACTTGCTGAATCTAATCCTGAAATCATGAGCCCAGGTGAAATGATTGGTCAATCAATTCCTGGGATTTTATCAATGATTCCTGCAATTAGTAGTAAATTTAACAGATTATCATCAATTGATAATCGCGTTAAACGATACATTACTGAAACGATGTATAAAATTGGTGACAAGTTTAGCGGAAATATGTTTGCAGCTATGCTTGGTTTAGATTCTCTTGGTAATAAGAGAAGAACTATTGGTGGTATTAATATGAGTGCATACATGAAGGATCAACTTCCTTGGAATGGCAAAGCCCAAAAAGCACTTACCGAAGTAATCCCAGAGTTGCTTACTTCTATTGATGCTGGTATTAATAAAACTGATAAAAGATATTTTGATTATAATGAAGGAAACTGGAAATCTAGAAAAGAATTGGACAGAGATTTTGCTGATCAGATCTCTAATACAATTACTCTTGAATTTTCTTCATTAATGGATAAAGTTAGTCGTAAATTGAATCAGAGTGGGAAGAGTGAATCTGAGATTGCAGAAGCTAAAAAGAAAATGAATGATATCATTTCTGATAGAATCTATAATCAAGGGGATATTAAATCTGCTCGTCAAGATATGGCTGGTGTACTTGAAGACATAAAACTTTCTCAGAATGAATTTAGTAGTGTCTTTAATAGTATGGAAGAATCTATTAGTGCAGTTACAGAATCAATTTCTGAGTTGTATGCTAGAATTGGTTCTACTGATTCTGTACTTAGAAATATCAATAATCGTAGTGGTGGCAAATCTAGTGAGGCTATTGGTCAAAATGCTTTTCGTAAAGCTATTATGGATCGCAAGAATAATACCAATATATTTGGTATGACTTTCACTACTGATGTCAAGTCTACGATGAGTTTCATTGAAAATGAAATGAAAACCCAAGATTCTGAATTTAGATTAAGTGAGCAAAATAAGCGAGATATTATGCTTGCTATTAATGCTGGCAAATCTGATTTGGAAATTCTTCGAATGATGAAGAATCAGTATGGTAAAGAAGCTTTCCAGGATAAAGTCCAACGAAAGATTGAAAAAACGTGGGCTAAGATTAGACATAAAGAATATATTGAACCCAATCGCTTTGCGATTGATGATTCTTTTGATGATTTTGGTAATCGTGGTAATGCCGCTGATATGTTTATGCTTGAGAAAGTATATAATATTAAGACTGGCTATCGAACACATCCTGAAAGTAAATCAAAAACTGTTCAGCCTCAGAAGAATCAAGTAGGTGCAGCTTCTTCTAGAGCTACTAGAGATGCTGGCAAGACTGCTGGTGCTGGTACTAATACTCAGTCACAAGATGCTTCTGAAGGTAAATCTTTTACTCCTGAGATTGATGGTAAGACTGAAGATCTTAAATCTTCTCTTATTGACGATGCTACTCAGAATTTTGATAAAGCTATGAATAATACTGAAGGTGACCTTCAGAAGTCTGAAAATCTTCGTAAAGAAGGCGCAGAATTAGCTGAAGATATTGCTAAAGAAGGCAGTACTTCTTTAGGTGGAGCTTTAAAGAATTTTGTAGATTCTGCAGTCCTCAGTATGAGTTCTATGTTTAGTTCTTTCACTAGTTTTGGATCTCGCTTGTTTGGTAAAGAAGGTTTAATTGCTAACTTCTTTAAAAGTGAGCCTTTTAAGAAAGGTATTAATAAACTTAAGCATGATTTGTTTGATGAAAAGACAGGTGTCTTTGGTAAGCAAGTTGCTGGATTTAGAAAATGGAGAAAAGAAACTTGGGAAAAGACGAAAGATAAATTAGTTGATGCTTATGACTGGGTATATGATAAATATTCCACTTATAAGTTTTCTAATGATGATTACGAAAATTATAGAGATAATCCTGCTTGGCAGAATAGTAAACTTATGCAGTCTCTTGATATTAAATCTCATAGAGAAGCTAAAAAAGCTTTAGCTGCTAAAGAAGCAGAGGAAGCCGTTGCTAAACTTGATGAAGTTGAAGCAAATGAGAAGGCAAAAACTGAAGCTGAAGAGAATAAAACTACTAATGTTAAGCATGTAAAGTCTCATGTAGTTAAGAAAAATAAGAATGTAAAGCATGTAAAATCCTTTGTTCCTGAAATTCAGAATGATATTGAAGAAACAAAATCTTCTATTGAAGAAGTTTCTAAGGAAGCTCCTGAAGTTTTGAAGGATTCAGTTCAAAAGATTGCTGAAGCTGGTACTGAATCTGCTAAGAAATTAGAAGATTCTACTGATAAGCTCACCACTGCTATGGTTGGTGATGCTAAAGAGAAGCCTGAGCAGGTAAAGACTAAATATGCTAAGACTTTTAATGATACTATTAAGAAAGCACTACCTAAGATTGGTGCCGGTGCTATTATTGGTGCTGGTGTTGGTATGCTGAATGGATTTGGTGGTCATAGTTTACTTGGTTCCATGTTCCTTCCCACTGGTATTATTGGTGGTGGAATTGTTGGTGCTGGTTTAACTTTGATTACTCAGACTGAAGCTTTTAAGTCTCTTATGTTTGGTAAGAAGAATGAAGAAACTGGTGAAAGATCTGGTGGACTCATTTCTAAAGAATTAAAGGATAAATTTAAGAAAGCTGCTCCCATTGCAGTTGGAGGTGCTGTTGCTGGTGCACTGAAGTCTATTATTACTTCTCCAATTACTGGTGGTAAGGGACTTGGTGTGTTAGGTATGCAGTTACTCCCTGGTGGTATCCTTGGTGGTGCTATTCTTGGTATGGGTGTTGGCTTACTTAAGAATAGTGAAACCTTTAAGAATGTACTCTTTGGTAAGAAAGATGAAGATGGTAAACGTACTGGCACTTGGCTTTCTAAGTCTTATGAGGCTATGAAGAAAAAGATGGCTGGTTCATCTAGCTTTATTAAGAATGGCCTTAAGGGTGCCGGTATTGGTGCAGTTACTGGAGCTACTTTAGCTCATATGGGTGCTTTGCCTGCTGCTATGTCTATGGGTGGTCCTGTAGGTATGGGTATTATGGGTCTTGGTTTAGGTATTGCTGCATCAACTAAGAAATTTGATAGTTGGCTTTTCGGTGAAGAAGAGTTTGATGATGATGGAAAGTCTCTTGGTAGAAAAGGTGGAGTTCTTGGTAGAGTAAAGAATCTTATCAATGTCAACGTAGTTGAGCCTATTAGTACAACTTTCAAATCCGCAATGTTTGATATGATTGATTGGACTAAGGATAAGATTACCCTTCCCTTTAGAACTGCATTTGGTCCTATCATGGATTCTATTAAGGGAATCAAAGATAATGTAGTTGACTTTGTCTCTGATAAGTTTACTGCTATTGGTGATAGCATTATGAGTATGATGAAGAAAACCTTATCTACTCTCTTTAGTCCTATCACTAAATTAATTGGTAATATTGGCAAAGCTATGATTGGCGGAGCTAAAGTTGGTCTGCAGGTTGCTGCTATGCCTTTAACTGCTGGTCTTAGTGCTATGAATTTCCTTACTAGTGGTAAGAGAATGAAAGAAAATGCAAAGTTCTATAAAGAATACTATACTCAGGGTGGCTTAATGAAGAATCTTAGAGGCTACTGGGATGCTGAACAGGCTGACTATGATGAGGAAGCTGCAGCTACTGGTAAGAAAGCTAAGAGAGTTGGTTTCTTTGATAAAGCTTCTGATTTCCTTTCTGCACTTACTGGTAATGGCGTAGTTGCTGATGCTGCTCGTAAGGGCTATAATAATGCTCAGACTGATGGTGGTCAGAATAGCCTCGATTGGCGTAGTGTCTTTAGAGAGCGTAAAGAATTAAAGGCTAATCGTAGAGCACGTCATGATTCTGAGCGTAAGTGGAATGAAATTAGTAAACTCGGTCGAAATATTGCAAATAGAGATCTTCATGGTCGAAATGTAACTTTGACTGATTCTATGTATAAGAAGTATCGTGATAAGTTTGTCAAACTTGGCATTGATCCTAGTTTGATTAATAATAACGATGACCTTATGCAGTTGATTTATAATCCTCAGAAGTTTAGAGCTAATGCTGCATCTGGTACAAGTCAGAATGAATTTATGGCTGCTCTTCAGAAGTATCGCATTACTCCTGAGGAAGAAGCTGCTATGAAGGAAACTGCTAAGTATCAGACTAATGTTCAAGCTAAACTTGATGAAATTTCTAAGCAATTCTATGAAATTGGTCAAGAAGTTCTCTTTGATAGACAAACTTCTTCTTACTTTGAAGATAGAAAACATGATAAAAGAAAGTTAAAGAATCAAGTTAGACGAGTCTCTAAATCTACTCTTTGGGAAGGTAAGAGAATCAACTTTGATGATCCTGAACTTGAAGAGTATGATATTGAGGGTTTAACTGATGATGATTTAATGGATTATGCTGCAAGTAATTATGCAGATAATAACGATTTTAAGGGCTGGCTTGCTTCTATTGGTCGTAAGATGAGTCCTGATGATAATCGTATGCAGTTTGTGAATGCTAAGAGAAGTTGGCTTGGCTGGAAGAGATCTTCTGGTAAGACTTCTACTGAACCTGCTCCTGAAAAGTCTACATCTGATACCACTGCTGAACTTACTGAAGCAGTTAAAGAACAGACTGAAATTGCTGAAGCAAATATGATGGTTAATGTAGGTGGTAAGACTAACGCTAAGAAGGTCATGGATAAAGTCAAGAGTGGAAGCCTTGATGCTAAGACTGCTAATAAGTTTAGTCTTACTGGTATGATTAATAATGTCTTTAATCGTAAAGCTAAAGCTGATAAGAAAGCTGCAAGAGATGCTAGAGAAGCTGCAGAGTCTGCAGATGCTCAAGCTCTTGGTGATAAGAAAGAAACTGAAGAGACTAAAAATAATCAGAATGCTACAATCGATACCGAAAAAGAAGGTGGAGAGAAGAAGCAGTCAATCTTTAGTAAGATCTTCGGAGCACTTGGTGCTGGTGTAGGTTGGTTTGGTACTACTGCTCTTGGTAGTGCTATTTTTAAAGGCATTAAAGTATTAGGACCTCTTGCATTAATGGGAGGTATTGGATTAACAATTGCTGAATTAATTAAGCCTGGTATTTCAAATAGTATTGGTAATACTCTTACTGCTTGGAATAATGAAACACAGGAAGCTGCTGAAAATGGGACTGTAATTGATCTTATTAAATCTAAAATAACTACCTGGTTTGATGCTGCTGGTACTTTCCTTGATGAAAAGGTTCTTTCTGAGGATGGATATATTGTCAAAGGTGCCCAAAAAGTTGCCGATACAGTTCCCACCCTTATGGAAAACTTTGTAGTTCCTTCTATTACAAGGGCTTCCGATTTTATCGCAAATAATGCAGAAACATTGGTTGGAGCCGCTGGTACTGTTATTACTGCAATTGCTCCTCCTTTGGCTGAAGCAGTTGGTAAAGTAATCCCTTCAGTAGTTGGAAGTACTTTTAAAGGATTTGGATCTAATTTCTTTGGTTGGTCTGCAAAGACTAAAGGACAAAAGGGATTAACAAATGACCAGAAATCAGCTATTAAAGAAAATGGCGGATCTTATAGAACTGGCTGGGTTACAGTATCTGAAGAAGAGGCTCAACAATATCAAGCTTCTGGATACAAGGTAAAATCTAATGGTGATGGAACTTATGATGTATATATGGATTATAGTGTAGATAGTAATATTTATGTTGATAAAAATGGTAAAGACCGTAAACGCACAGATCAAAGTGCATTAGCTACTCTCGGAACTATTGCTGGAAGACTAGGTATTAATGCATTAACTGGTCGTGGAGCAGTTAATAAAAAGCTCTTACAATTTGCTGGTAAAGGCATTTTACGTGGATTTGGTTCTACTATTGGCTCTACTATGGGAATTATAGGAGGTCCTACTGGTATGATGGCTGGCGGATCTGCTGGTTGGAAACTTGGAGGATCACTTTATAATAAGCTTGGAAATCTTGGTACTAAAGCTATTAATGCAGTTAAATCTGGCGGTAGTTCTATAGCAAATTTCTTTAAGGCTATGGGTGGTAAAGCAGTCAAAGAAACTGCTGAAGAAGGTAGTGAAGCTGCACTTAAAGCTTTGACCAAAGCTGCAACTAATACTGCTGGAACTGGTATTGATGATGTTGCAAAAGTTGCTTTAAAAGAAAAGACTAATTTTATAAATAAGATAATTAATATATTTAAGAATTTAAGTAAAAATGAAGCAATTGTAAAAGTTATTAAACGCGTTGGTGGAACTAAAGCTGGGCAATTATTAAGTGCAATTAGTAAATGGTCTTCTAATGTAGTTAAAAAACTTATGGGAGCAATTGCCGAAATGGCTAAAAATTCTGCCCTTGGTAAGAAAATTGGTACACTTGTTGGTGAAAAACTTACAAAGACTGGTGCTAAAGGCGTTGCTGCTGGATTTAGTGCAGGTGTTACTGAACTTATATTTGTTTCAATTGGTGCAATTACAGGAGCTATGGATGCTGCAAATATGTTTGAAGTATCTAAAGATCAAGTAGATTGGAAAATGCGTATTATTTCAGGATTCCTTCAAGGAATTATGGCAACTACGACTGGTACATTTATTAGTATTGGTATTGAGATTATCCAACTTTTTACTGGATTTAATGCAATTAAATGGACAGCGTCAATGTTATATAAATATATTAGCTTCGATTCTGAAAAATCTAAAGAAAAATTACAATCTGCACAAGATGCACTAGCAATTGAAACTCAAATTTATAATGAAGCAAATGGAACTAATTTAAGTCCTAAGGAATATAATGATATTGCTAATAAAACTACAGTTGGTAAAGCCATTGGACTTATTACTGGTAGTAATGTTGATACTTCTGAATATAGAAGACAAGCTCAGGCTAGAATTAATAATACTAGCTCCACTAATAAATCTTCTAAAAATAAAAATACTAGAACTACGAGAACCTCTAATAGTGCTCAGCATGGTAGTGGAAGACGTAGTCGTAATAATCGTGGATCTAGAACTGTTGGTTATGGCTCTGGAGATTCCCAGGGCAATTCTGCATGGGCTTCTATGCCTATTGGCAAATTTGCTAATGGTGAAGTCTCTACTATGAAGACTGGTGGTTGTGGACCTACCGCAATGTCTACTATCGCTAATATGTTTGGTGCTGGTACAAATCCTGCAGCTATGGGCGCATATGCTGCTTCTAATGGCTATATCAATAATGGTGGTGCAACTGAGGACCTCTTTACTAAGGGTGCTGCTGCATTTGGTATTGCCAATAGTAAAGTGAATAAATCTAATTTTGATGATGCTATTAATAGTGGTAACCCGATGGCAATCAGCGGTACTAACTCTGGTCCATTTACTAAAGCTGGTCATGTTGTAGTTGCTAAGGGTACTGATAAACATGGTAACGTAAATGTCATTGATCCTAAGGATGGTAAATCTCATAAATACTCTAAGGGTGCTTTAAAGTCTGGCATGACAAATGCTTGGGCTTATTCTAAGCCAATTGGATATGGTCCTGAAGAGTCTCCCATTGATGGTATTGCAACTGGTATGTCTAGTGAGTCTGAATTCCAAGAGAATCCCACTAGTCTTGGTGGTATTGTATCTGGATTTAGGAAACTTGGTAATATCTTTACTGCTGTCATGGGTACCATTCGTGGTGAAGGTACATTTAGTGATCTTTATAGTTCTCTCAATGGAGAAAATACTGGTACACTTGATAATGCTCTTAGCGATGTTAGTGCTGCTGATATTGATCCTACTGAGGAGCGTGAATATATTTGGAAATACCTCAGAAAACAGGGTTACAATCCTTACGCTGCTGCAGGTATTATGGGTTGCTGGAATGATGAATCTGGCAATAAGGCAAAGACTATTGAGGGATACTTCCTTAAGAAGTTCCCTGGATATGATGCTGTACTTGCTAGTTCTGAAGCTCTTGATAATTATACTACAAATATTCTCTTCCCAGCATATCATGGTAAAGTAAAGAAATCTGCTTATAAAGCTAGTGATGGTCATTATTATCCTGGATTTGGATATGCTCAGTGGACTGGTGGTCGTGGACTTAAATTACTGAATCATACCAAGAGTAAGGGATTAAACTGGGCTACTCCGGAAGGACAGCTTAGTTACTTTACTAGTGAAATGTCTGGTGGATATTCTAGTACTAAGAATAAACTTAGTAATGTTGATAATGTTAAAGATGCTACTATGTATTTCTTTGATGGATATGAGATGGGCAAGAATGCTCATAGTAAGTATCCTCAGAAATTTGCTAGTAGATATGCTGCTGCTCAAGGTTATTATAATCAGTATAAGAATGTAACGGGTACAGTTGTAACTAAGCCTGGTGTAAAGAATAAGAATAATACTTCTACATTTACTGATCCTAAAAAGAGATTTACAAATACTCAGCAGATCATGGGTCCTGGCCCTGTTGGATTTGGTCCTGATGATGGTCCTTCTAACTGGAATGAGTTCCTTAGTGGAGCTTCTGCTATGACTACACATCTTCAGAATCGTTTGACTGATATGGGTCTTGGTGATCTCTTTAGTGGAGCAACTAGTAGCATTAGTAGTCTCTTTGGCAGTACTGATAATGATATCTCTTATGATGATAGTGCTTGGAAGAATAATCCTAGTCAGTATGGATTAGTCGCTGCAATGAATTCTATCAGAGGTAAGATCAAGTATAGCCTTAGTGGTCCTCAGAATCCTGATCGTGGTAGTGCATCTTGTGCTTCTACTGTTGGTTGGGCTTATCGTAAGGTACTTGGAGATAAGGATAGTAGTCTTAAGAATATGAGTGCAAGCTCTACTGCTCAGGCAACTCATCCTTCCTTTACTACGATTTGGGCTAATAATGGTTCTGGTCTTAGTACTGATTTCATTAATAAGTACTTACGTCCTGGTGATATTCTTTATCAGAACTGGAGTAGGACTTCTAACAATGGTAAGATGAACCATACAGAAATGTATGCTGGTAATGGTGCTGACTTGTCTCATGGTGGACCTGGCAGAGGACCCGTTGTTAAGACATTGGATGATTATCGCCGTAAGCATACAATGATGATTCGTCGTTATAATGGATTTATGAATAATGGATCTTCTACTACTAGTGGTACAACCACTACTAATAAGAAGTTTACTAATACTATGGAAGTTATGGGTCCTGGTCCTAAGGATCAGTATAAACTCGAAAATAACTTCATTAGAGAAATGAATAAACAGCATGATTCTAAAAATCACCCCAATCCTCATGGAGAAGGTGCTGTTAGTTATGGTAATGGTGATAGTTCTAGTACTGATGCTAGACTTGATAAGATTCTTACTGTTATCACTGATTGGTATCTCGCATCTAAGAAGAGTAATACTACCGTTACTCCTCAAATTACGAATAATACCAATACTGTGGTTAATAATACGAATAATCAAATTTCTGATCAGAAGACTCCTACTAAACCCGTTAAGACTAATATTGATAAACTCGCTCAGAGAAATCAGGCTTATGCCAAGATGTATAAATCGAATATCTAAAATAAAAATAATAGATAGGACTAGGATTATCCTAGTCCTATCTATTTTAATTACTTGTGAGAAAAATATTTTCTCATATTCTTTTTCTGATTATATCTGGCTCTAATTTCAGCAAGAAGATAAAGTAATCGACTTATGTAAAGAAGATCATAATTCATCATAGTAGAAATCTTACTAGAGCTACAACCATACTTTTCAGCAAGCTTCTTATAAGAACTATCTTTAGTAAAGATATAGTCTAATGCAATCTTGCGAATTTCTCTAGCAGTGAATTCTTTGCTACTCATACTACTTTCCTCCTTTCTCAGTCTTCTTCGTCTCCCATCGAATCAACTTTATAATTAGTCATAAATTTAAAGAAATCTTCATAATTCTTATCAACGATTTTGATATAATTAACTGATTTGATAGTTTTCATCATTTCATCTTTGCATTTCTCTTTGACTTTATCGACTCTGAGAATCTTAGGATGAGTAGAAGTATTTTGTTTAATCTCAACTTCGAGATTCATACTCGGAATATAGTAGTCAGCAATGTAGAATTTTCTTCCTTCATTTTCTTTATCTTCAGGATTCACATAATTATAGTAATAAGTATGAGGAGAAGGACCCATAATATCATTACCATGAATTCTAAAGAGATGATCCATCATCATAAGAAAATGCTTTTCATAAGAACTAACGTATTCAATCTTAGAACCATCAGAAAGTTCATAATATCCAGAATTCTTTTTAGCTAAAAGCATCTTTCTCTGCTGCTCAGGATCAGAAAGTAATTCAACTTTACCATATTTACCAATCATTCTGGATTTAAACTGTTCACGATACTGCTCTTTACAAGCAGGATTATTACAGAATCTAGCATATTTCATCCTAGATTCTAGCCACTCAGTTTCACCCTTACAGATAATACAATATCCTCTATTCTTCTTAGTCTGTAAGAAATAGAAGTATCTTGCAGGAGTCCAGCCTTCTGGGATTAATTCAGGATGACAATTAGTCATATGAGTCTCCCAAGGCTTCAAAGAATTATACACTTTATTGCATTCAGGGCATCTATAATATTTAACTTTTTGCATGTTATGTATACACCTCCACAAAAGGTATCAATTAAGCTCGTTTCTTAATTTGGTGTTTTTGAAACCCGACAATTATTATACTCTATTTTAACACCTTAGTAATGAATCTCATCAATCCTAAATAATAGAGGTGATTTATCTTATGTCGGCTACATATATTATTAGCCCTGCTAGTGGTGACCAGTATGCATCAGTGTTCTCTACTACTAGTTTAAGTAGCGTATTAGGTACGCTACATAAAGGTACCACTATTACTGTATTAGGCACAAGTGGAAATTACTATAAGATTAAATATGATGGAGGAAGTAGTTCTAGTAGCCCTTCTTCAGGTATCGTTAAATCAAATAGTGGTCTAAATGCTAGAAGTGGTCCTAGTACATCTTCTTCGAAGGTTGGTGCTTTTGCAAATAATACTAAATTGACAATTCTTTCATCTTCTAATGGATGGTACCAGGTTAATGGAAGAGGAACTTCAGGGCAATTGAATGGTGTTTGGGTGTCTGCTCAATATGTAGTAGGTAATTCAGATCAGGGATATGGATTTGTATCAAAAACTGATGTTAAATTATCTACGACTGACACTTCAGATGAAGATCAGTACATTAATACCGTTAATAGAGAATCTAGTACTAGAGCTAGCATGGATACTAACTTTGGTGCTGAATCTTATGGATATTCTACTGAAAAGAGATATCTTGGTACTACTGAATACTATAAAAAGTTTATGGATAAACTTAATTATTGCTTTGGATGTCCTCCGAAGTATAATATGGATATTGATATTCAGTATGTTACTACAGATGCTCTCGGTAGAGTAATGAGTCAGACTTATTACTCTAATCCAACAATTCTTTCGATTTGCCCTGGTAAAGTTAAGATGTTCCCTCAGGTATTTAATAAGAAAGCTAGAGATAATTTATTTAATACAATCTATGCTGCTGCATCTGGAGATAGTTCAGTTGCACAGAAAATTGCTGCAGATAAAAATTCAGATATTTTAAATGGACCACTTTATGAATTTAGTCAAGATACGGAAGACTTTGCAAAAAGAGTAAATCTTCTTTGTAGAGCATGTGCTATTCTTCTTGGAATTGGTGAAGAGAAGATGCCATATACTTCTATTAAGCTTAAAAGTTTCGATTATGCTTATTGGTCTATTAGAAAGAAATACTCTCCTTCTACAGGTAAGCAGCAGAACGTTTTTACCGATTTCTGGGCTGGTGGATTTGAAGCTCTTACTAGTGGTATTACTGACCAGAATTATATTCATTTCTTAGTTAGCAATGAAAACACTAGTATTTCTGAAAGCATTAATACTTCAGTAGAAGATAGTTTCTTAGCAAGTATTTTCCAGTCTGTCAATAGTGTAGCAAACCAGCTTTCTTACTTTAGTGGTGTTGGTTTTAATAACCAAATGGATGCTAAAGCTAATATTGATAATGCTTTGAATGGTATTATTGGTGAGAATGGCTGGACTAAGTTAGTTGATAATGTACTTTCTGGTGGTAAGCTTAAGATTCCTCAGATTGTAGGCGATACTAACTTTAATCAAAGTGTATCTTGCTCCCTCACATTTATGTCTCCATATGGTAATCCGAAATCAGTATTCCTTTGGTGTATCGTTCCTGTATGCCATCTTTTGGCATTAGGCCTTCCTAAGCAATTATCTGATTCAATGTATTCATATCCTTATATTCTTAAGGTTTATCAGAAGGGATGGTTTAATTCGAATCTTGCAGTTATGAGTAGTATCAGTTTAACTCGTGGTGGTAGTGATGGAACTTCTTGGTCTTCTCAGGGTCTTGCTACTGAATGGACTGTTAACTTTGATATTACTCCACTTTATGCTCAGTTAACGATGCCTAGTACAGATCATCCTTTCTTATTCCTTAAGAATGATGGTCTTGTAGATTATCTTGGTAATCTTTGTGGGTTTGATCTTAAAGCAAATAATCTTGATGTTAAAATAAATATTCTTAAATCTTTTATTGCTAATAGATTTACTGGTATTCCTAATGATATTCAGAGAAATATTAGTGATAAAGTTTCTAATATGGTGTCTAAAGTCTTTCATCTCGGATAATTCTTTAATTACGGACAAACAGTAAGTTATTAAAGGAGGAGATGAAATGAGATTAACAGATGCTGAACTTGAGTATCGTGAAAAATATGCTTATCTCCCATCTACACAAAGTGAATTGATTGAATATATTGAAAAGAATTATAAGCTTGATCCTAAAAAGATTAAAGCTGCTGAAGATAAAGTGAATTCATTAACATGGGAAAGAATTCTCATTGAGGCTAATATTGTTCCTCATGGATCTCCTAGACCTAGATATAGCTCAGTTACTGGAACTTTTTATGTAAAAGGCGCTAAGCAAATGAAGAAATATTTTGCTAAAGTTGTGCAAGAGCATAAAATTATTTGTACAAGAGTAGAATATACTTTAAAAGCCTTTATGCCTACTCCTGTATCTAGTATGAATAATACTGAAATATATTTAGCAGAGAGAGGATTAATTCTTCCTATTAGTACTTCAGACTGGGATAATCTTGCTAAGACATATACAGATTGCTTACAAGATATTCTTTTATTAAATGATAATATTATCAATCCTGGGCATGTGTATAAATATTATTCAATCAAACCAAGAATAGAATTAGAAATTCTATTTCAATCTAATTACGATAGTAACTATAACCAAAAGAAATCTCAAAATACTTTAGCATACAAAAAGTATATTGATGATGGATATGAGCTCGTAGATGGAGCTTTAAAACAAAAAGAAGAAGGACTGGAATAATCCAGTCCTTCTTTAATTTTACTTTTTATCCATCGGATCACATTCAGGGTCTTCAAGAGAAAGAGCACGACACTTATCAGGGAAATAAATTTCACTCTGAGAAGCATAATCACCAAGCTTACTAAACTTAGTAGCAGTCTTCAACTCATCAACAAGAGTTTTGAAAGCAGGAGTCATCGTAATGCAAGCAGAGATCTGATCCGTAATGGAACCAAGTTCAGACAGACCACGAATGAGAATCTTATTATCCTTCTTAATAGGAGCAGTAGACTCACAAATGATCTGAACTTTCTTAGTATTAGGATTACGGAACATAACACGAGCAACACGATCAAACTCAGCAACATTAGCCTCACGAGCAAGAGTAGTATAGTAATCCATACCATCTTCCTCAGCGCCAGCAGACTCTTCAGCAATCTTAGACTCAATCAGAGTAGAAGCTTCAGTAATCTCTCTCATAAGAGTTTCTTTGTTAGGAAGAAGCTCTTCAGAAATACCACTAATGCGAGCCTTCATCTGATTGAAGCAACCAAGAGCAGCAGTCATGGTATCCTTATTAACATCAGATTTAGCAAGCATCTTCTTAGTATCCTGAAGCTCAGCATGAACCTTATCACCAAGATTCTGAGCAGGGGTGTTAGAAGCAGTAGGAGAATCAATGAATTCCTTCAGTTCAGCAAGAGAAGGAGTCCACAGATTCAGGGTTTTAAGGGTCTCCATAACAGTAGTAATCACTACAGACATGATCAGAGACTTCTGAGCATAAGTACCCTTATTAGCTTCATCGGGAAGCAGATCGATACTTTCAACTGCCTTAGAAAGAATATCCAGCGAACTATCAAGAGTCAGGACAGACTTATCAAAAGACTTGAAAGTACTATTGATAGTAGTATTGACAAGACACTCAAGAGAAACATCCTCAGTATTCTGAAGAGATTCAGCAGTCTCCATCTGAATTAGAGATTCCATACAAGTGTCCTGAAGACGAGAGAAGAAGGAAATATGATCACGAGGATCACTCTTCTGAAGAACTGTATCAAAATAAGCCTCAAGAGAAGGAGCGCTTTCACCAAGAGCATCTTCGAGATTATCCTTGATATCAGCCTTGAGCTTCAGAGCAGCATCATAAGCTTCTTTCTCATCCTTAATCGTATTGACGACCTTCTTCTTAATGATCTCAGAAATCGTCTTAATATTAATTTCACCAGTCTTATTCATAAGACTCTTCTTTTCACTATCAGTGAAAGCAGACTTATCAACGACAGCATTAATATCAGAAGCCTTTTTCTCAGTAGCTTCCATGACAATACGATTGGTAGCGGGAGTAACGACAGACTCAATTGCTTCATTCATAGTAGAAAGAAGATTCAGAGCCTGAGGATCATTAGCATGATTTTTCATAGCAGTCTTCAGCATAGTTTCACTATGAAGAGATTCCATGACAGTATTGACATAAGAAGTATATTTCTTAGCATCTGCATAGACATCTTCAGTTGTGAAAGGGAGAGCCTGCATGAAAGTCTCAGTGACAATAGCAGTCAGGCAAGCCTTTTCAAGCTTACTATGAACACGCTGTGAAAGAATTGCAGGATTGATCATAACTATATATCACCCTTTCTGAAAGATTTCGATTCACTTAAAATATTATATAGGTGTTTTCTCGATACTCTATAAATTACTGGATAATAGCAACTGTAATATCGGGATAGGCAACACCATCTACTGTATAAGTAGTACGAATATTAACAAATTCGGGAATAAAATCATCAACATATTCATCCAAACTAGGACCAACGATCTTCTGAGCCATATGATTATAGTTATTGAATCCATAGTACTCAATATAAGCAATCTCACTAAAGTTAGATTTACATTCAGCAATAAGGTTGAGAATAAAGATATCTTGGGACATTGTACCAATATTATCACTATTCTCGACATAGTTTTTAACAAACTCACGGAAGTTAGGAATAAAGGTTTCCTGATTGGCCTGTACATTCATCTTGACACCAAATCTCATAGAGATCTTAACATTATCAAGTTCATGCATTGAGTCAACCGTGTTACCAACAGTATAGAACCTAGCCTTACCATAAGTATTATAGAATTTTGTATCAATACTGAAGTTATTCTCAAGATTATAATAAACATCTTGCATGATACCATCAAGACTCTTATAGTTATCAATAAATTTCATAAAGCGATCATTATCGATAGACCAAGTAGCTTGAATCATTGGAACTTCAGTAATATTAATCTTCCAATTCTTTTCAGTAGAGCCAGGAAGATAATCGATATCAGAACGAATAAACTGAAGATCTTCAACGAAGTATGCCAAAGAGTCATTATTCGTAGTATAAGAGTTCGTATAAGTATACTCATTCAAACCCTTATATTCAGAATACTTATGAGGCATATTTTGACCATCATTATTATAAAGAACACAAGTCTCAATGATGAAGTCTTTCATCTTCAGAGGAACGAATGTATTTTCTTTATTTTCTTTATCAAAGATACCATGATTAATAATAATTTTACCAGTAAGATCAATTTCATCAGTAGTTCCAAGATAAGCAGAGAAATAATAAATATTATTTACTTCATCAAATTTTTCAATTGCAAATGGAATATAATAGTTATTGGCATAAAGAGAATAATCGAGATCAGCAACAACTTTCAGATTATTCAAATCTTTAGGCATTTTAATTGCAAGAATATCATTTGCAACAAACGATTCACCTACATTAAACTGCATTTCATAACCAGGCTTAGAATCGGCATCTAAACCAAGAATAGTAGAAGACTGAATGTACTGAATCTTATCCTCTTCACTATCAGTATCATAAACAATCTTAGTTCTGATATAAGATTCGCCACTATCAGGATCAGTATAGTAAGTCATGCTTTCTACATTACCATTCCACTTAGCACGCAGTTCATAATCATCAGCTTCCTCATCAGCAGGAATAACATTTGACTCATACTCCATACCATCAATGGAAGGAGTAATCTTGACAGTCAACTTATAGTAATCCTGACCAAGAATGGCATTGCGTTGCATCATAACGCCACTACTGATAAACTGTACTGAAGAATTATCGTTAACGTAAGTATAGTCAATTGCAAAGTTACTATCGACAGTATTCATATAGTAACCTACAATATTAGGATTGACATTAATGCCAATCAAGAAAGGATTTGTAAACATAAACTCATCACTATCTTGATCAATATCCATAATAGTCATATTACTACCATCAGCCTTAGCAGCTAATACAGTATCAAATGAACTATCAGATTTATATTTGTAAATTGTACCAGGTTTGATCATGAGTCGATTTGCAGCATCAGGGCTTTCAATATCTTCCAGATCACTTCTACTGCAAGTAACATTCAAAGTATTTGTAGGAAGAATATTTCCAGCTTCATCTTTCATTAATGCATAAGCACCAAAAAGACGAGTGAAAACATCATCACGTTTCTTCTTAAAGAGTACCTGTACTCCATCAAGAGATTCCGATACTTCATCAAACTTTAACTGAAGGTCAGAAGAAGTTGTAATGGTACTATTTGTAGAATAAGCACGAACAACTTTATTTCGAAGCTCTTCCATAGAAAGAACATCCTTACCACCATAGGACTCACCATTGATTTTACCAACGATTGTCATATTAGAGTTGTAAGAATATTTTTCAGAATCGGAAGAGCAAATTAAATCTCCATCATATTTCTTAAAGTTACCTGCAGAACCAGATGAGGTATAGATTCTACAAATAATTTCAGAATTATACTTAGGTACAAATACTGAATTGTATTTGAATGTAAGACGAATCTTATGCTCATTGATCATTTCATAGTAGACAAAAGGAACAGTAGGCATTGCAGCATTAATCATAACTTTCTTAAGCTGCTTTTCCTGATCATTACCATTCTCTACATAGAATACTTCAAAGTTTGCAAGATTACCATCAAAGTCTACATCCATAACACTAGTTGCCAAGATGCTATCTCTAATGAGAACCTGAGAAACTTGCTGCATTTCTACTTGACGAATGGTATCAACGAAGATTGCTACATAATTAGTACCATGCTCATGAATTACCTGATTAGATAAGTAACGTTCACGAGTATTTGTACTAAGAGAGTTATCAACATTAATATCATAATGAGTCGTATGGACCCATTTATCTGTCTTCTTTGAAATAATATTAATCGGATAATCTAGCATATACTGAAGATTATCAGCATAGATCTTTAGGCAATTATCAATGGTACATCTATAGACACCATTAGAATATGTACTATATTCGATAATTTGATCCTGAGGAATAATCAATGCGCATTTACATTGCGCAGGAACTGTAAGAGGAATATTGATTGACTGAAGAGTAGCCATCTTATAAAGAGATGAAAGATACTGAGCAGTAATCGGATAAAACTCTCGTCTTGCAATATTAGTAGCATTAAAAGCATCCTCAGTTGTGTTCGCCATAACTTCATTGACGTAACCAAAGATACCGGATTCATACGTATTAATATCTTCAAAATTAAAATAATTCGGAGCAATCGTTTTCAACCAGTAATCTTTGATATCACCAATATTAGTATAGTTTGCACTTTTATTACTAATATATGCCATCGATACTTTCACCAACTTTCCATAAAAGAATTTGGCATTATTGAACTTAATTAAACCTCTGTTTCTCGGCACATTAGTTATAAACGTCTAGAAATAAGGGGTTTAGAAGGAATTTGTTTTCATTTTTAACCGTATATTATTATAATGAATAGATCCCTAGTAAGTAAACCTGAAAGGAGATATTTTATAGAATGAAAACTATGCGCTTATTTAGGATCAGTTATCAAGATTTAGGGCCTAATGTTCTATTGGCTCCAACTGTACCTCATTATCGATTAGATGGCGAGGATGGTGAAACTCTCAGAATTTGTGCATGCCCCACACTATATCAATGTATCATGGCAAAAAGTATGTACTTAAATAGTAAGCTTTGGAAAGATAATAAGCTGAACTTCTATGTATATACTGCAGATGTACCAGTGGAATTCATAGAGCAACCTACGATTTCTCAAGTTGAAGATGCTTGGATGACTGGAGAATTATGGGTTACTCAATCGGTTATTTGGACTAGAATGGATGCTTATGAAATGACCATTGGTAAGCAAGTTTCTCCTCATGCACATATCTATCGGTATTTTGTAAATCCTGTACCTATTGATCTTGGTAATGGTAAAGTATATACAGAGAAAGTAGATACTGGATATCATTTTGCTCTTGATGGAAATGCTAGAGCATTTACATTTACCGAAGGATCACCTGGAAAATCTATGATTAAATTAATTAAAGAAGGGAAGGCTAAATATGAAGACTGAGTATCTTGAACTTAGAGTTCGTAGTTCTGCTGCTGGTAGAGCAAAATGGATTCATATCAAGAGTGCCGATGATTCTTGGTATGGTCTTAATCGAGCAATGGAACCAGTTATTGAAGGAATCAATAACTATTTGAAGCATTATCGTATCAATGGCTTCAGGCATATTAACTATAAAATTGAAAGACGAGTTAGAAAGAATCCTACGAGAGTATTTCTTCAGGGTAAGATCATTGAGACTGAAAATCAGATTCCTTCTAGTTTCTTTAAGACTACTGATCAAATCATTGAATACCTTATGAAATACTATGTTGGATATTATATTGAAGTATTTCTCTTTGGTGTATATAAGAATTATGTTAGAAAATATATACCTGAAGGGTATTATGAAAAGAAGATCCTTGATCAGTATAATCAGCGTAAGCATCTTCTAAAAGAAGCTGGCATTATTGATCTTGATGCTGAGTATGAGAAATATAAGGCAACTGGTCATAGTGATCTCGGAAAGATTCTCTATGAGAATTACTTTAAGTATCTTGAGAATGAAAGATTCATCGAAGATGCTATTAGAAATAATAAGCATACAGATAATCTTGAAAAGGCATTTGGATTATTAAACTTTGCTGCATCTTTTGGAGGTATGTACTGATGGGAGTTCGGGAAAATATCAAAGAAACAATATCTCTTTATAGAGATATGAATGCAATCAGGCCCAGACTCGTTTATGATACCAAGGCTGAATTCATTAAATGGAATACAACTGGAATCAATAAAGGAGCCGATAAAGATATCATTAAGTTTATTGCTGATATTTGCTGGGTGAATAATACCGCAAGAGATAAATCCTTACATAGTCATTATTTTAAGCATCCTGAATATTTGGCTCAGTTACTTGAAACTAGAGTTGCAGATCTTACTGGTATTACAGTATGGGAACGTAATACTGGAAACCTTTTCTATATGGATAATAATGGATTCATTTATTGTATCGATGGTATCTATGATAAAATTGATATTGATACTTGGACTCCTTGTGGAATTGATTCAAAAGAATATGCATCAATTATTCAATTAGAATTTATGTCTCAGCCTCTTAAGGGCTATCGAGATCTAAGAGTTGATGTATATCTCGATAATCATAATCGATATAGATATGGTACAGATTTTAAAGTCTGGTGCCAGTATTATTTCCCTAATCGAAATATCATCGACTGTATGTTTAGCATTTATAGTCATATTAGACTTAAGCCAGAGCAATATAAAGAATGTATTCCCGATATCATTCTTGAATATTGGCATAAGTATAGGCATAAATGCATGGATTATCTGGAAGCAGATAATATGTAAAAAGAAAAAAGAGATAGTCAAACGACTATCTCTTTTTTATTTAAAGTTTCATAA
>ERZ1034992.505-NODE-505-length-21648-cov-6.334645_pt1 | contig 21648 bp, 31 predicted proteins | sample MGYA00520695_ERZ1034992 | MGnify/ENA primary metagenome ERZ1034992 (study PRJEB33766, sample SAMN09781778) | gut metagenome | biome: gut microbiome | host: Homo sapiens | place: Madagascar | study: EMG produced TPA metagenomics assembly of the PRJNA485056 data set...
AAGGCTATACGCTTTACGAAGAACCGCTGGAACTGATAGGCGACAATAACGACGATGCGGCCACAGGCGATACATCTTTTGATTTTGGCCAAGCACAACCCATTGCCGCGCCGGTTTATTTGGGCAGCGCGTCTTTTGATATAGACAAAAACCGCGCCTTAATAACCGCCGCCAAAAACGCCAATAAATCCACCGCCTTGCACGAATTTGCCCACGTGTGGGAATACGACTTGTTCCGCGCGGAAAAAATTTCCAAAGAAGCCGATTTCTTGCAAATGATGCAGGACTTGCGCGCTATCCACGCGGGCAGTTATGATTTCGTCATCAAGTATTTGAACACAACCAAACTGCTAAACGAAACCGCCCGCAAACAAGTTTTGCAGACCATTAAAGAACGCGGCGGCGAGGAATACATTAAAAAACTGGCTTACGGCGATATGGACTTAAAAGAAAGCCCAGACGTGGCGGAACGGTTTGTGCGCCGCGCGCTGCGCGAGAATTTTGCAATTTTGTTTGAAAAGTATGTTATGAAAGGCGAAGCCCCCAGCGCGACCTACAAAAAATTGTTTATGCGCTTTGCCGAGTGGCTGCGCGAGATTTACGGCGCGCTGGCCGGCGTGGAAATATCGCCGGACGTACAGAAGTTTTTTGACAAACTTTTAACCCGCGAAGCCCGCCGCGTGGACAGCAAACTGTTCACGGGGAAAGTGGAACAACTGCGTGAGCAGGTGCAAAACATCCGCAACGGAAGCCCCAAAGGCAACTTTACGCTGGAACAAATCCGCTCCCTTTTGGGCGTACTGGGTGCACCCGCACCCAAACTGCCCAAAACACACCTGCTGAAAGACTTGCGCCGATACGGCGCGCAGTACGCCAATTCCGGCCGAATTGACAAAGAAACCTACAAAAATGCCCGCATATACAACCGTCAAACGGGTATCGGCGACGACCCCGCCCGCTGGCTGGCCGACCACGGCTATATGGCCGGACACACGGGCGACGGCAGCCAACTAACCTATGAAGACCAAGACCGCTTAAATGAACAAGCCTACGATATGATAGAACGCGCCATGGACGGCGAAATTATCTATCCCGCCGGCGAAAACGTAGCCGCCGACGAGTACGAAAACTACGTGCAACTTATGGACACCGTGCGCGAAGTTTGGGGCGAGCCGCGCGAAGCCCGCAAGACCTTAAAAGCCATTTTGGCGTTGGAAGAAAAAGGCTACCGCGTAGTGGAAAAAAAGGATTTGACGGCCTTGTCTTTGCGCTTGGGAGAACTCAACCGCCTTGCCGACCGTTTGGACAACAAAAGCCAAACCGTCCGCCAAAAGGAAGAAGCCGACAAAGCCACGCTGGATGCGGCGCAGAAAATTAAACGCCGCATTGTGGAAGAATTAAACAAACGCGAAATAGAGGGCAAGACCGAACTGGTTAAAAAACTGCAAAACGCCAAAACGTTTGACGGTATTCAAACCGCCACGGCCGAAGCGTTGGACTTTTTGGAATCGGCCTATGAAAACACCGAAGCCGGACAGGAAGAAAGACGGCGCACCGACTTGCCCAACACCAACTGGCCCAACGTGCGCGCCCAACTGCTGCGCACCTATACAGACAGCGTGGGCCAAGTGGACGAGCGCGTGCGCGAAGCGTGGAAAACGCGCACTATCATAACCACCGGCAGCGCCCAATTACACGGCTGGAACGCGGACGAAGTGCAACGCCGCCGCCAGCAAAGCGAAAAGGTGCTGGCCGAAACGGAGCCGAAATTGGAAGCCGCTTTAATGCGCGCCACGTCCCACGTGCTGTACAACATCGGCGGGTTAGAGGGCGACCAAATCCGAAAATTACTTGCCTCGTACGGCAAATCTGCCACCCGCCAACGCGCTTTGTACAAGCACAATATTGACAGTTTGGTACGCCGCGCCAAAGAATTACAAGAAGACAACTACAAAAAATATATGAACAAAAAGATTCAAGACGTGCTCAACCTTAATCTTTTTGACAAACGTGGCAATTTGCGCAAAGCGATGGTTGACCCCCAAACGCTGGGCGCTTTGCAGGAACTTAAACGCGTAGCCAATTTGGGCCCGCAGAGCGCCGCAGACGAACTGGCCGCCCGCATGGAACACTTTACCGAAACGCCAGCCAGCCCGACCGATAAAATCATTAACGAAATGCTTACCCTGCAAGCCTACGACCGCGCAGAAGTGTCCGTACAACTTTACAAACAAGCATACGAAGACATCAGCGAACTGCGCAAGAGCGGCCGCAGCGCGCGCAATTTGCAAAAAATGATTATGGACTTCCGCACAGAGCAGGACAAAAGCGAAGTGCTGGCCGCTATCGGCAAGAACAAAGAAGCCGGACTGTTAAAACGGATGTATGCGTCATGGCTGGCCAACTGGGAAAGTTTTTTGGACTTAGCCACCGACAAGGATACCCGCGAAAAGTACAGTATGCTTAACCTTGAAGCCGATGCTATTACCTACACCCACCAGCGGCGGACGGAAATTATGGACGGCGTAAAGCGTATTTATAAACTGGGCAGCAAAAGCGAAGTGCAAAACAAAATGAACGAACTGCGCCAAGAAAAACACATTTTTACCAACTACGCACAGGTGGACAAAAACCAAGACCCGCAGGCCATTAAGCGCACCGGCAAGCCGTTTAAGGAAGAACTTTCCAAAATGCAAATTATTACGGCCTATATCTATTACCAAAACGATAATTTGGCCGACCGCCTTGTACAGCAATACGGGAACGAACAACTGGGAGCCATGTGGAATTTGCTGGACAAGCAAGACATAGCGCTGGCCCAGTTCTTGCAAGAGCAGGCCGAGCAGTCCTACGCGCAAATTAACGAGGTATTTGTGCGCGAACGCGGCTACGATTTGCCGCGCGTGCAAAACTACTTCCCCAGTATGACGGAGCGCGTGGAAAGCGAACTGGACTTTTTGCACGCGGCGCAAGTGATGAGCAAAAACCCGTCTTTTATCAAAACCCGCGCCAGCAGCCCGTTCATACAAATGCGGCTGGAAAACCCGTTTGGTATTTTGTTTAGACACATTGACCGCGCCGCCGACTACCACTTTAAGGCGGAAAAATTGAACCAAATCCGGCGCGTTTTCAAAAGCCCCGTACTAAAACCCGCCCTTATCCAAAATTTGGGCGAGGACGTATATAAGCGCATGTTGGAACTGATAGACCAGTTTAGCGTACAAAAACCGCGGCTTAACTACGAAATGGACAAACTGGGCGACTGGCTGACTAACAACTATGTAAAGGGCGCTATTGCGTTAAAACCGACTATTACCATCAAACAGTTAATCAGCAGCATCAACTATGCCGAACAAATGCCCACAACCCGCTGGGTTGCCGGTTTTACAGATGCGATTATGCACCCCAAACAGACCGTTAAGTTTATGCTGGATGGCGACCCGTATCTAAAAGCGCGCTATGAAAGCGGCTCCATGAACGAAGCATTGGCCCGCGCCACGGCCGACGCAAACGCCATTACGGCCAAAGGCAAGTTTTTGCGCTTTACCGACCTTTTGACCATCAATACCCGCTTGGGCGACATCGGCGCAATTATGTTCGGCGGCAAGCCGTATGTGGACTATTTGATAAACGAAAAAGGCCTAAGTAAAAAAGAAGCCTTTGCCGAGTTTAGAAAAGCCACGCTGCGCAGCCAGCAGGCCAATACCCGCAGCAGTTTATCTACGCTGCAAGCGCGGGATATGAACTTTTTAGTACGCGGCCTGTTTGCCTTTAAGAATACGCCCGCCCAGTACGCCCGTAAAATTGCCGACGCTATCAGCCAATACCAACGCGGCGAAATTAATAAAAAGCAGTTGGCCAAAGTAGTGGCCATTTACGGGCTGTTAAACTCGTGGATGTATTCTATGCTTACGTCACTGGGCCTTTTGGCTTGGTTCTACGATAACGACGAAGCCGACGAACTGCTTACAGACGAAATCCTGTTTAGTCCGTTTACGCAAATGGCCGGCGCACTGCCTATTTTGGACGTGGCCGTCGGGCAGGCGGCCAACGTGGCCAAAGCAAAAATGTTTGACCACCGCGTACGCTTGGAGCGGCCGGAACTGCCCGTTGTAAGTGAACTGTTTAAGATGGGCGGAAAAGCGCTTAAAGAAGACGTTTCCGCCGCCGACATATTGGATATGCTGGTAATGGGCGGTCAAGTTTTCGGCGGGCTTCCCACGCAGTATATCAAAGGATTTTCTACGGGTATTGCCGACGTGGCCACCGGCGAAAACCCGATGCGCGGATTCTTGCAGGCACTCGGATATACTGAAAACCGCGCCAAAATTGCCACCAACACAAAGGAGTAAATAAATGACAGTATCAAACACGACCACAAAATTACAGTACCTTGGGGACGGAAATAACCGCACGTTTGCGATTACGTTTCCCCTCCTGTCCGCCGCGCACTTGCGCGTGATTATTACCAACGCGTCCGGCGAAGAAACCGAAGTATCGGCCAACTACGAACTAACGCCCGCGCTGAACGCGCTCACTTACCCCACCGTAGAAAGCGGCCTTGCACCGCTTCCGGCCGGAAGTAAAATTACGCTTATCCGTCAAACGCCGCTTACGCAGGCCCTTGATTTGCAAAGTGGCAACAGTTTAGACGCGGAAGAACTGGAACGCGGCTACGACAAACTAACCTACATCGTGCAGGAACTTAAAGAACAACTGGCCCGCGCGCTGAAATACAACGAAAGCGAAATGAACGAGCATACGGCCGAAGAATACCTGAAAGAAATAGAAAGCGCTTCTTCCTCCGCCGCAGCCTATGCGCAAACGGCATCACAGGCCGCCACAGCCAGCGCGGCAGCCGCGTCCGAAGCAGAAGCCAACAAAAACCGCGCCGGCGGTTATTGCACCCGTTCCGAAACTGCGGCCAATTCCGCGTTCCAAGAAGCCTATAACGCGGGCCAATTTCGCGCCGCCGCGGCCAACAGCGCTGCCGATGCCCAAACCGCCAAGACGGCGGCGGAAGCGGCCAAAACGGCCGCAGAAAACGCCGTCAGCACGGCCACGGGGCAAGTGTCCACCCACAACACAAGCAACGCCGCACACGCGGATATACGCGCGGCCGTTGCTGCCAAACAGGACGCGCTGCCCTCCGGCACGGCCGGCCAGTATTTGCGCAAAACCGCCGGCGGCGTGGAGTGGACGGACGTAGCGGCCGGCGGCTCTGCCGCGACCGTGGACGGCGAACTGTCCGCCACCAGCACGAACGCCGTACAAAACAAGGTTATAACGGCCGCGTTGGCGGGCAAACAAAAAACGCTAAAAGCGGGTACGAACACAAGCATTGAAGAAGACGGCACGATTAATTTCGTGGGCGGAGGCGGACCCGGCGGAACAGTGGACGTGGACGGGTCGTTATCCGACACCAGCACCAACCCTGTGCAAAACAAAGCGATTAAAGCGGCCATTGACGCCAAGCAGGACAAATTGAACACGACGCAGACAGCCGCGGCCAATTCCGGCATTACGGAGGAAAAAGTGACCGCGTACGATATGCACACAGCCGATACGGATTTGCACGTTTCGGCCAGCGAAAAAGCGACGTGGACCGCCAAGCAGGACGCTATCAGCGATTTGGCCACTATCCGCCAAAACGCAAGCGCGGGCGCGGCGGCCGCAAACGCAGCCGGAAACTACGGCAACATTGTCAGCCATAATGCGGACGAGTTCCAGCCGTCGGGCAACTATGCGGCCGCGAGCCATACGCACACCAAAGACCAAATAACCGACTTGCCGCCCGTTCCGACCAAGGTCAGCCAACTGACAAACGACAGCGGCTTTTTGACTGCCGTTCCCGCGGCCACGGCCAGCACGCTGGGTGGCGTGAAACTCTCGTATGACAGCGCCACGCAGACTTTGACGATTACGGCGCAGTAAGGGGACGATATGACGCTAAAAATCGGAACGATTACTTTGCCAACCTCGGCCGCCGTACTGTTTAACGGGCAGCCGGTAAAGAAAATCAAATACGGCCAAACGGTAGTATGGCAGAAAGAAAGCGGCTTGTCGCCGGTTTTGGACAGTGCCAAAACGTGGGCCTTGTTTCATTGTGATGACAACACAGGCTCAAACCTCGGCTCGGCGGCCATCAACAAAAACAACTGGCCACCCTATCCCACCACTTATAAAGTGCGAGATGGATTTAATGCTTACAACTATTTATCGGCTATGGCAACCGCCAACAACGGGGTGGCGTGGTTTAACTTGGGCGGGCTGACGTTGACGGATACGGATAAATACAGCGTTGAATGTTTGGTCTTGCCGGCTATCAACAGCAACGGAGGCCGCGCCGAACTGGTATTTGGCACGGGCAGTGCGCCGGATGCGATATGGCGTATGGTTATTACTCGCGTAAGTGAAACCACGGCCACGGCGCGCGTAGCAAACGGCGTCAACGATACGATTAATTACGAAAGCGCGGCCGGACAGATAACGTCGCCGGACGGGTGGTATCATTTGGCGGCCACCTATCACGGAAACGGAACTTGGTCGTTTTTCTTTAACGGGCAAAAAGTTGGCACGTTTGCCTATACGGGCGCGTCCACGGGCTGGAACTTTACATTCCTGCACGGCGTACCCAGCGGCAGCGATATGGCCGGATTTGACGAAATCGTCCTGCACGGATATGAACGCTACACTCAAAATTTTGAAGTACAAACACAGCCGTACAGTATCGGCTGATTTGGGAGGATACAAATGAACATCGCAAAAGTAGAAGTAAACGGCGAATGGAAGAAACTTAAAACGCTCGTCCAAGAACAAACGGGCCAAAGCGATTTTAGTTTTAATTCCGACACTACGTACCAATTACAGGCCGAGGGCAACTTTGGCGTGCGGCTGTGCGTGGCGGACAGCGTACCCGCGGACAAAGCCGGCGTACGTATTGTGGGCACACAGACGGCCCATTACAAAGCAGAAGACGGCAAAGAAGTTTGGGTCAAAGCGGTAGAGGGCGCGTTTAAGGCAACGCCGCTTTTGGATATTTCCACCATTGGAGCGTAAATATGACAGAAAATCAATCAGGAAGCATTGTTTATTTGGGCAAAGCCGCGCCGACCGCGGCCGGCAGCGGAGCAGGAACGGGCGGCAGTTCTTCTTCCGCCAGCGGGTTTGCGCCGCAGCGCGTAATCAACGCGGCCATTGTAAAAGAGGGCAATAAATGTTCCTTGACATGGCGCGACCCCGCGGACACGGTCATTGAAAATCAAATCATTTGCGCCTGGGCGGGAACGCTTATTGTGCGCAAAACGGGTTCCTACCCCGCCGACCCGACGGACGGAACCGTGGTGCTGGACAATAAAACGCGCAACGCTTACGCGCAGACCCCGTTTGTGGACACCGTGCCGGACGCGACGGCGGATTACAAATACCGCGCGTTCCCGTACTCGGCCAACGGCGTTTTTAACTTGCAGGAGCAAAACCGCTTTGGCAAGTGGGTGTTTACGTTCAAAGAGTTAATGAGCGAATCCAGCCCCGCGCACCGCATTGTGTACGCGGACGACTGCGCCAACTATACGCCCGCCAAAATGGACTTTACCAGCGACGTGTTTGATTGGGGCGACTGGCAGAACAACCCACTTTTTTCGCTGGATTATATCCGTCCGTGTATGCTGTACAACGACGACGCTGGCGCGGACTTAAAAGGCAAAGTGGCCTACTATTTAGACCCGAACGACCACACCAAAAAATACGGAACCGGCGAAGCCAGCGACGTGGCAAACCCCGACTTCCCCGGCAACGCGATGGTGCAGGTGCGCCGCGTGTTCCGCAAAATCGTCGTGGACGGGAACACCATTATCAAATCGTTTTCCAATGATAAACTGGACGACGACTACGAATGTTTTTCGTGCAAAAAATCCGACGGGACGTATGCGGACTTTTTCTATGTGCCTATGTTCCCGGGCTCCTTCATTAACAACAAAGTGCGCTCCCTGTCCGGCCAGACCGTAATGCAAAGTAAAACGGCTGCGCAGGAAATTGCGGGGGCCACGGCCAACGGCGCGGGCTGGTACACGGAAGTATTGGCGGACAACCAGTATTTTGAAGACTTGTTCAAATTGCTATTCGGAACCACCAACGGCCAAAGCGCGCTGGGCGAGGGCGTTTCCACCGGTGAAGCCGCCGCGTTAAAAACCACCGGCACGACCGTGAGTAAAGGGATGATGTACGGCGCATCCACGACCAATGTGGCCGTGAAGTTTTGCTATATGGAACACTGGTGGGCGCACCAATGGCGGCGCTTCGGCGGGCTGATTTTTAAGAACGGCGTACGCTACGTTAAACTGACCGCTAGCACGGTGGACGGCAGCACTGCCGAGGGATACAATACAACCGGCGATGGGTATATCCAATTAGACCTGCCAGCGCCGTCCGGCTCATCCGGCGGGTACATTTCCAAAATCCAGCAGGCCGGCAAGCACGGGTGCTTCCCAACGGTTATGTCCGGCAGTGAAAGCACGTACCTCTGCGACGGGTGCTGGTTTAACAACGGTATCGTGGCATATCCGTTCCGTGGCGGCAGCGCGTACGATGGCCGGATTTGTGGGCCTTTTGCACTGGATTCCAGCAACACGGCGACGCCTGCGAACTGGAACATTTCGGCGGCTCTTTCTTATCACCCATAAGGAGGGGGACGGGGGGATAACCTCCCCCCTACCGCTTTGGCAATACCAAATTGCAGGGAACAAGAATACGAGCCTGTCCTCCGTTCCGTGGCGGCAGCGCGAACGATGGCCGGATTTGTGGGCCTTTTGCACTGAATTCCAACAACACGGCGACGAATGCGAACTGGAACATTTCGGCGGCTACTTCTTGTGATTTATCCAATGTATTTTTGTTTCCTCGCCACTAGGCGAAAATTACCGCAAAGGAACGGGCCAGTAAGACCTTTTGAAAACCCGTTAGGTAAACAAGAAAGATGAAAACATACAAACACCTGTTTGAACAGTTGGTATCGTACGAAAATTTACAGTGCGCCATTTTACGCGCCAGCCGGCGAAAACAAACGCGGCGCGACGTAAAGTATGTGCTGGCAAACCAAACATACTACATCAGAGCAATTCAATATATGCTGCGCCGGCAACTATGGCACCCACGGCGGCACAAAGCGGTGGAAATAAACGACGGCATTTGCGCCAAAAAGCGTGTAATTGTAAAGCCGGATTTTATTTACGAACAAATAGTGCATCACGCTTTGGTGCAGGTATTGCAGCCGATATTTATGCGTTCTATGTACGCGCTGTCTTGCGGCAGCATACCCAACCGTGGCGGCGTGTACGGCAAAAAGCATTTGGCCAAGTGGATAAACCACCACCAAGACAAAGCCAAATACGTGGCCAAAGGCGATATACGGCACTTCTTCCAAAGCGTGCCCATGGAACGCGTAAAAGAAAAACTGGCCCGCAAGATAAAAGATAAACGCTTTTTGTGGGTATTGTTTGCGGCCATAGACAACTGCCACGCCGAACTAAAAAGCGGCGAAGTGGTATATATGGGCCTTTGCATTGGATTTTACACCAGCCAATGGCTGGCCAACTGGTATTTGCAGGATATGGACTACTTCGTCAAACAAAAACTGCGAGTACGGTGCTATTTCCGCTATGTGGACGATTTTGTGCTGCTGGATAACAACAAGCGCAAACTGCACAAAGCGATGCGAGCCATCCGCCAATGGCTGGAACGCCAGCGGCTGCAATTAAAAGGCAACTGGCAGGTGTTCAAACTGGCCCGATACGGCGAACAAAAAAGACGAGGTCGCGGAATTGATTTTATGGGATTTGTGTTTTTTAAGGACAAAACCATTTTGCGGCGGTGGATTTTTTACCGCGCCTGCGCCAAAGCGCGCAACATAAAACGCAAAGGCAAAACTAACTGGTATGTAGCCCAGCAACTCTTGTGCTACTTAGGCTGGTTTAAGTACAGCGACACGTGGGCCGCATTTCGTAAATATGTGGAAGATTTGGTGGACATCGCGGGCCTAAAAAGGAAAGTATCGGCCCATCAATTAAAAATAAACAAGGAGGCAAGGAACCTATGTTAAAAATGCAGTGGAAAGAAAGCGAGAGCCTAGAACGGCCCATGGAAGTGGACGAAACATCTTCGGCGTTCGTAGTGTATCTGCGAAAAGATATTGTAGAAACCGAAGTTCCGGCGACCGACAATAATCCCGCCACAGTGAAGTATGTGTATAAAGAGGCGGTTTTGAGTAAGGAAGAGTACGAACTCTACAAAATGGCCAAAGAAGCCGCGGCCGCCACAGTAGCCTTACTGCAAGGAGCGTAAAAATGGGAATGGCAACCGTTATATCGCTGGTGGCGCTGGGAATTAGCGTAATTGTAAATGTATTGTCCGTCGGTAAATTTGTCGGCAGGATTGACGGGTTGGAAAGATTAATTGATTTCCGCCTGCGCAATTTGGAAGCCAAACAGGACAAATACAACCATTTGCAGGAACGCATAGCCGTATTAGAGCGCGACAACAAAACGGCGTTCCATTTAATTGAACAAATGGAGCAACACAATGGATAGCAAGTTAAAGGAGTTAATCCGCGAGCGGACGAAGCGGTTTGAGGGCGTGTCTTTCATGCCCTACAAATGCACGGCCGGCGAGTGGACTATCGGATACGGACACTTAATCAAGGGCGGCATCACGCTGGCAACCGCCGAGGTTATGCTGGACGAAGACCTCGCCAAAGCAGAACGCGAAGCGCGCGTGAACTTTGCGTGGTTTGAAAAACTAAATGGCCCGCGGCAGGCGGTAGTGGTGGATATGATTTTTAATATCGGCCTTACCCGCTTTTACGGCTTCAAAAAAATGCGGGCCGCTATTGAATCCGGCGACTTTGACAAGGCCGCCGAAGAAATGCTGGACAGCAAGTACGGCCGACAGGTGGTACACCGCGCGCGGCTGAACGCTGAAATTATGAAAACAGGAGAGTGGTAATATGGAAATCGGATTATTTTTAGGACTGGCCGCCGTGGCGGTGGTAGGACTTATTGAATGGCTGAAAAACTTTTTGAAAGAGTTTTTGGCTATTCCGGGCTGGGCGTGGTCTGTGGCCGTGTTGGTGGTGTCATTTTTGTGCGGGGCTTTGGTGGTGTACGGCTCTAACTCGGCACCCAAAACGGTTTGGATGGCCGTATTGGCTGGCCTCGTTGTTTTGGCCTTGGCGCAAATCGGCTATGACGGAATCGTAAAAGCCATCGCCAAAAAAGCCGCAAACGTGCTGACCAATGAAAAAGTTGATTAACATTTCGCTTGCTGTGGTGTTGGGAGCGTTGCTACTGGGGAATTGCCAAAAGGCCCACAAGATAGACCGTTTGACAGAAACCTCGGCCACGCTCCCAGCCGGCCAGCAGGCGACCGTCAAGGTGGCGGATAACAAAGTGATTACAACCGTCCGCCGCCAAGACGGGACTGTTGCCGCCCGCGTGCAGTACGCCCCGCCGGAGGGTTCCGTCAGCGTGGTGCAGCCGGCTTCCGGCCCCGCCACCGTGCGCGTTAAACACGCCGGGTTTACATTCCGTCCAGCCGCGCAAGGGTTGGCCGGAAAAGACCTTAAAATCGGCCTAGGCGCACGTTTAGTGTATTTTAATAGATACGGTGCGGGTATCGGTATTGCGCACGATATGGAGCCGTATTTGTTTGCGGACAGGCGCGTGGACGATTTGGTGGGGATTTTCAAAAATACCACCGTAGGCGTGTTTGGCGGCCCGCGTTCGGCCGGCATTATGCTGGGGGTGTATTTTTAATGTTCAAATGTAAACAAGCGAAATTTTACCGTTATTTTAGCGAGCGCATTTGCCACAAGTATGGCTTGCCGTGCAGGGTGGCGTGCCGGACTTGCCGCGAGCCGGAGTTTGAAACCGACCCGGCCAAGTGGAGGAGTGTTTTGTGAAATGCGTAAATGCGGAATTTGATAATTATTTCGGGGAAAGTTTTTGTGCCGTATGCGCCAAGCCACTCCGGCTTGTTTCGTGCCGGATGTGTCCTTGTGCTATTGCGGCCAAAATAAATCATGTTATAATGAGAGGTGCAATATGGCTGACAAAAAAACTTTGCAAAAACAAATAAACGAAATCAAAGAACAAATGAAAGACGTACACGGCGCCAAGTGTGAAGTTTATTCGCGCGTCGTTGGCTATTTGCGCCCGGTGCAGGGCTGGAATAAAGGTAAAAAAGAGGAGTTTGCTATGCGCAAAACAATGAAAATTGAGTGTCCAAAAGGGTGTTCTTGCCGATAGTAAACGGGGGCAAAAACAGGGGACACTACGAAGTAAACACTGCGGGCTCCCTCTCCGTTTTACTATACAACCATAAACCCCGACGATGTCGGGGTTTTTTGTTGCCTTTTACGACGATAAACATAGTAAGATGTGTTAAGTTATGTTAAGGTAAATTAAGCAAAAACAAGGCTGAAACTGGGGACAAAAACAGGGGACAAGGGGGCATTTTTTGAACTGGGGACACTAGGCCAAAAACTGGGGACACTATTTTTGCACCATTTCCGGCAGTTTTAAGACAAATTCTTTCATCCGTTCCAAATGCGCTAAACGTTTTTTCCGTTCCGTTTGGCGCAGGGTTTCTTTTTCTATGTAGTGCCGTTCCGTAGTTTTGGTATCTGCGTGCGAAACGTACAGCGAAACGTCCTCCTCTTTGGCTCCGGCGCGCATCATATAGGTGGTATGCGTCTTGCGCAGTGATTTGGCTGTACATACAATTTTAGGCGAGTTATCCTCGTGGCGGATGATTTGGTCGTTTACGTCTTTTAAGTTTTTTGCCCATTCTTTGGAAAAAGTAGAATCATCAAAAGGTTTGCCTTTGCTGTTTGTAATGATATACGTTTTCGGCCGCAAGGCAAAAATGGCTTTGACGGTTTGCGGCGTAAAGAATACAGGCCGTTCTTTATCGCGCTTGACCGTCCACGCGCGGATACCGGCGGATTTATTTTCGTCATTATGGGAAACCCAAGCGATTCCCGTTTTGGCGTCCACTTTGGATACAAGAAAATTGTACATTTCTTCCGGCCGCAAATTCCCCTCCAACCCCATACGCACCGCCACTTGCATAACAGGGCTGCTGTATTTAAGCAGCATAGAGAGTTCCCATGGGGTAAGCACTTTGACAACCGGCGCGCTGGTGCGCTTGGGGGTATTGCGTAAGGGAGTCAAGTCTATAAACGGAACAAAACCCTCCGTCATCCCCCAGTCTAACGCGCGCAAAATACACCCCATATCTTTATTTACTCCGTAATTATCATCCCCCGCTTTTTGCGCTTCGGCCACTTTGGCGCGGCGAAAGGCGGCAACGTCTTCAAAAGCAAGGTCTTTAATATAGTGCGGCTTAATAATAGTTTTGAAATGGTCTAGGGCGTATTGGTACTCTTTAATCGTGCGTTCGCGCCAAACGGGTTTGCCTGTCTTGGCATCCTTTTCGCTCCGCATATATTTGATAAACGCACTAACGAAATAGGCCCACGTTTTGGAACCGTCATATTGGCGGGATTTGTTTTCTTTTTCCAGTTCAGCAACCCACAGTTTATACGCATACTCCCGCTGTTCTTTATTGCCGCAGAAATACTTTTCGTACACGCGGTTGTTGATTTGCTTGCGGTAGCGTTTGCCGTTGCGGCCGGCGCGTTTGAAACTGGATATTTTAGGGGACATAGTTAATCCTTTTTTTCAGCAGCAAAAACGTCATCCAACGTATGCTTGCCGTGTCGCTGCTTAATATGCAAAGAAACCTTATTTTTAAAAAGACGAAATAGCACAAAACAAATACACAAAAAGCCCAAACAACCGCCAGCCCAAATTAAAAACGTGATAAATTTTTCTCGTGCGATTTCTTCTTCTGTCTTCGGTGGAACCAATGCCGCATAATTAAAATAATTTGCCTTGGCGCGGTTGTACAGTTCGGTTTGTACGGCAAACTGCAAATCTTGCGCGTGTTTTTGCCTGCAACCCAATTTCGCACACTCGTCCGGCAGAAGAAAAGCACCTTCTTTTTCTTTTTTTGCTTCGCATTTTTCCCGCAAAATTTGTTCTTCTAACGGGGATAAACACTTATCATCCTGCGGTAAAATTGGTTGTTCCTCCGCCGCAGAAAAAGAGAACAAAAACAAATATACAAACAAAAAAAGATATTTCTTCAAAGGTAGGGCTCCATTTCAAGGCGGATTTCTTCGGCGCGCTCCGCCGAAAAATAATGACAGGCCGCCAGTTTGTTAAACAGATATTTCCATACTGCGGGCAGCGCCGCATCGCAACCGATTTTGATTTGTTCGGACACTTGAAAAAATAAGAACGCATACAGCAAGGCGCGTTCCGGCTTGCCCGCCTGCAAAGACATTGACTTTATCGCGCCGGCTTGATTGGTGCTTTTGAGCCAACTAAAAAGCGTGTCAAAATAAAAAGTAGCCGACGGCAACGCCGTGCGCAATTCTTGTTCTATAACTTCTAGCATTATTTTCCTTTTTTAAGCAGGTTATATTTTAATTCCAAAGTTTCTATCTTACTTTCCACCGCGGCCATTTTGGCCATAAGCAGGGCTATATCTTTTTTTACGTCGGCGGAAATGTTTATATTTTTGCCCACAACGTTGCTATTCCCGCTGACTTGGGTGGAACTGTCAAAAAAATAATTCACGGGCCGCTTTGTAAGAGCGGCGATTTTTTCTAAATTTACCATCGTAATAGCAGAGCCGCCGTTAAGCATTTTGTTAATAGCACTATGCGTCTTTCCCATTTTTTCCGCAAGCGTAACTTGATTAAGGCCACTTTCTATCATGGCTATTTTGATTTTTTTAATCAAATCTTTTTCTTGTTTTTTCGTCATAAAACTTTTGTCCTGTAAAAAAACACTTGACAAATGTTCCTATTATTCCTAAAATGTGAGTGTTAGGAACAATACAGGAACTAACAACCCCATGGGAAAGGGTTATTTGGTTACAAAAAACGCGAAAACAATTTGAGCAACATTTGCAACAAAAGGGGACGCGCCCTTTTGTAACCAAAAACCGTACAAACTTTACCAGAGGTGTGTACGGTTTTTATTTTAACAAATTTACAGCATAAAAGGGCTGCGGCCGCAAAGATTTGTAGGTAAGGTATGAAAAGCGAAAAAATGGCGTACAAAAAACTAGACGTACGGATTTTCAAAAATACGGCCAAACACAAAGAAATTATAACCGACTTGGCCGGAAACACCTTTTTGACCCGTACGGCCGTGGCCCGGTTGTTTGGATGTTCTTTGCCGGCGCTGGCTACCACCTACAAACGCAAAGGACTACGGCCGCTTGACCGCTATGTAAAGGGCTACAAGGTCTATTTGCTGGACGACGTGGAGCAGATGTATAACCGCCGTGCCGCGTATTAAAACGGAGGAAGTGAAAATGATACAGGGGAATTGCAACAAACAAAAAGTATATGTACACACGCAGCGCGTGGCTATTACGCTGCTGCTGCACTTGGGTTGGCACGCTGTGGCCGGATGGGCCGATGAGTTGCTGGCGGAGGTGGTATCCTCCCGCCAAGTGGAGGGTTATTGGTTTTACTGGTGCTGGGTTCCCACCCCAAACGGGAACAGAATCCTGCTGGAATTGGCCGAGTGGGATTTGTTTTACACCGTGGAAGATGCGTACTATGACCGCGAGCGCGAAGCCGCCCGCAAGAGCCTTTACAAATACGCCAAAAACTACCGCGTGCAAAAGCCTAACCTGCTGAAAAGATTTTTTAATTTCTTGGCCAAAAAAGACCAAGCGTCCGCGCTTTCACTTCCGGCGCGGCCCGAAAATACGCCGGGCGGGCCTTTCCCACCCGTCCGGCCGATTTAAAAGCGAGGGCACGATGAAAAATACTTTTGATATAACAATTACGTTTGAGCAGGACGGGAGAACAGAGGCCTACATTTTGTTTTCCGCCAAACAGGGAACCTTGGCCCCGTTGTTTGATATTAAATTAACCCGCGCAGGAACAAATGCGTTGGCGGGCCAAATTGCAAAAAGCGTTTTTAAGATGCTTGCCAAACAGACAAGAGTTGCCATACAAGCAAGCGGACAAAGCCAAGAGGCGAAAGCGTGAGGGCGACCTATGAACGAAATATGCCCGCACTGTTATAAACGGCTGAAAGCCGGACTGGAACAGCATTTAGGCGTATGCCGCAAATGCAGAGATAAAGAAACCCAAGAGGAACAAAAAAACTATGAACCAACAAGATGAGCAATCCGCCCAAGGGGCCGTACTGCTGGATTTGGACGGCGTGATTTGCGAAAACACATTCCGCCGCGAATTCGGCGACGACAGGGATTATGCGTTGTTCGGCCGCCGGTGCGGCAACGCCGTGGCGATATGGGATTTTGTATGTTTTGCCCGTGCGCTGAAAATGGATAACGTGGCCATATTTATTTTAACCGCCCGCAGCGAAAGCCTGCGCGGCTTAACGCTAAACTGGCTGAAAGAAAAGGGCGTGCCTGTGGACGAACTTTTAATGCGCCCAAAAGGAAACAAACAGCCGGACTATGCGCTTAAAAAAACAATGCTTGCGAAACTGACGCGCAAATACGGGTTGGGCCGTGAGGGCGGCCTACTGCCTTTAATGGCCGTTGACGATGACGCGGAGACGGTAAAGATGTATGCGGATGCAAATATACCATCTTTCCTACCGCCGAACGTGCCCACGGGGATGATATGAGAAAAAGAGCAAAACAGGACATTGATACGTTTACGGTTGGCCCGTCCTGCTGCGGCAATTTTTCGGCCGCAAAGGATTTGTGCCACTGGTGCATATCCAAACGGTTTTACGCAGTAAGTATTTGTTTTACGCCGCCCACAAGCGTTGCCCAGAGGAAACAAGATGAACAACGATTACAAGCCGTCTGCAAAACTGTCTGCGGAGGAAATGAGAAAACGCCAGCGTGAGTATTGGCGGCGGTGGAAAGAGAGGAACGCCCCCAAAACCGTGGAGCAGTACGGCTGGAACGCCCGTTTTAAAAAGGATTTGCAAGGCTGGGGCTGGACGGCCCGAAACGAAAGAACCGGCGCGATTTTGGAGAACGGGTATTTTAACACCCTTTCCCGGGCAAAGTTAGATTTTTTTGAAGCAATAAAGTGAGAGCGAAAAAATGAAAGCAAAGATATTGAGCGAAGTTATAGAAGCGGTACAGCGGGCAGAAAACAAACACCCGTTCTTTGCCGAAAACCCGCAACACGCCGTGAGTTTAGCGGCCGAAGAACTGGGCGAAATGGCAAAGGCCGTAAATGATGGCAACCTGCAACAGGCAAAAGCCGAGGCCTTAGATACCATAGCCGTACTCGTGCGGTTTATTTATTTATTAGACGACTTGCGGGATTAAGGGAGGACGAAATGACCTATGCCGTTACAGAGAGAGAGAGAGAGAGGCGAAAAAATATCAAATAATTTACGCCGATCCGCCATGGAGTTATAAGGACGAGGGGTGCCAAGGGGCCGCCGCCGCGCAATATCAAACTATGACAACTAAGGATATTTGTTTATTACCAATACAAGATTTAGCGGATAAAAATTGCGTGCTTTTTATGTGGGCGACATACCCGAAATTGCAAGAGGCGTTAGACGTAATTAAAGCATGGGGTTTTGAGTATAAAACAATCGCCTTTCAATGGGTAAAAACTTATAAAAGCGGCTTTGGTGAGTTTTTAGGATTAGGCCGTTGGACGCGCGGGAATACGGAGCCGTGCCTATTAGCAACAAAAGGCCACCCCCGCCGGATAAATGCCGGGATTAGCCAACTAATTTTCAGCCCGCTAAGAAAGCATAGCCAAAAGCCGCCGGAGGCGCGCGTAAAGATAAAAAAACTTTTAGGTGATTTGCCAGCCGTGGAACTTTTCGCAAGAGAAAAAACACCCGGCTGGGATGTATGGGGTAATGAAGTAGAAAGCGATATTGAAATTAAGGAGGCAAAAAATGACGGAAGTACATTTGAAAAGCAACGGTAGTACAAGTTATATCATCCCGGCCGGATATATGAATCGGGCGTTGCGCCGGAAACTCAAAAAGAAAGGAGCGCATATATGGCGAATAAGATAGACGAATTAACTGACCAAGCCGCCGACGTTGCGGCCAGTATTATCGCGGCCCCGTTCAAGTTTACGGGCGAAGTGCTGGGAAAATTGTTTTGGTGGGTGTGAAAATGAACATAAGCAAAGAGCAGTTAGTATCAGTTTGCCTTGGTTTGGCAAACTTGGTAAACAATAGAATTTCCCCCGATTTTCTGGGAACTAAACCGGCCGAAATTAACCTTAATTACGACGTGGGGAATCTGCACGTTTCATTTAAATTAGCCGAAAAGCAAGAGGACACAAAATGATAGAAATCGGCGATAATTTGACGATAGTATTATTCGTTTTGCTGGACTTTGTATTTGTAGGCTTTGTCTTGTGGAGGATGACGAAATGAACGCCAAAGATTTGATTCTGAAAGTAGCCGCACTTGCCCAACAAGGCGTGGGCGGCGAAAAGACAAACGCGGAAGCGTTGCTGAACCGTCTTCTTAAAGCGAACAATATGACGCTGGCAGACCTTGAAGCAGCCAAGAACCTAAAACGGGAACGGATGTTTTTTGTTGGAAAACCGTATTTAAAACGTTTGTTTGGGCAAATTATTTGTAAAGTGCTAAACGTCAGCAATTACAGCATCAAGGATTATAAGTTATTAAAAAAAATCGGTGTGGATTTAACAGATGGCCAGTTTATAAGGGTATCTATGCTTTTTGAAATTTATTCCGCTGCTTTGCGACGGGAAAGGCAAAGACTTATAAAACGCCATGCAGAAGAAAAAAAAATTTTATTTACGGCTTTTATATATAAACACGAACTTTATTCTAATCAGCCGAATAAAAACAAAAAAACCGCACTATCCGAAGACGAGATTAGCAAAATTTTGCAAGCGATGCGGGACTTGGAAAACGTGCCGGTGCGGGAAGAATTGCCCGGCTATATGTTGGAGGACAAAAAATGAACAAAAGCAGATTTGATTTGCGCGCGCTGGTGTCGCTTACCTGCACCGTGGACGGCGAAGAAAAACAACTGTCCGTCCTGCTGGACGGAATCGTCCGACAGGCCGATGATTCCGTCGGTATGTTTTACGATGACCTTTGCGAACAGGTCTGCCGGAAACTGCCGACAGCGCACGCAAAAGCGTTTTTGGAAGAAGCAGAAAAACAATGCGACGGGCTATGCGAAGACTGGATGTTTCTTGTACCCGACCGCATAGAACAATACACAGGCTTAAAAGATAAAAACGGACATCCGATTTGCGAGGGCGACATTATCCGGCACGACACGGCCGCAGGCGCCAAGTATTGGCCCGTGGTATTTAAAAACGGCTGCTTTGTGCTGCCTTACGAATCCGGCGACGCCTGGCTGGGCAAGGTTATAGAACTTTGCCCTTATGACAGCGGACTAGTCGTCGTAGGAAATATACACGAAAACCCGGAATTATTGGAGGACAAAAAATGAAAACAGAAGAAATCACTGGTGCGGAAAACGTATTCCGCGCCTTGCTAGACGGACGTGTACTTACGGGCGCCGGCGGGCTGACAATGCTGCTTAAAGACGGCCTTTTGATAGTATCAGACGTCCCGCGCGTACTACATTTAGACTTGGACAACATGCAGTTTACTTACCCCGTGCCGGAATTAAAGGACGGCGGCAAATACAAGACCCGCCACGGCGAGTGCGTTTTAATATCAAAACCACCAAAAAAATATAACCCTCCGTGGGCGGGGCTTGTATTCCACGAAGACAGCGTGGAAGCGGCACTGTACTTGGAAAATGGCAGAATATACGCCACGAAGACACATCCGCTGGATATTGTGAGCGAGTGGGACGAGTAAAAACAAACAAGGAAGCGAATATGGGAAAAGGGTTTGCGAAAATATACCAAAGCGAGGAGGACAACCCCAAATTGTGGGACAACGCCACGCTGTATTTGGTGTATCAAAAATTAAAAACGGTGGCTTGGTGGCCTGAGGGAACCATCAAGCGGCCCTGCCGCGCGCTGGCCAAACGGCTGGCCGTAAGCATTAACACGCTGCGCAAAGCCGTAGCGGGGCTGGAAGAACTGGGGCTGGTGGAGGTTGCGCTGTCTGACCGCAACACGTGGGCACTGCGCGTGAAATACGTGGAAAATGAACCCGCGGCCCAAAACGACCCGCAAATCGGCCCGCAGCCTGCTGCTGGGGTAAATCTGCTTAACGCACCAAAAAACGCACCCAGCCCCGTTTTGGGCACAGCAGAACCCGTTTTAAGTGCAACCGAACAGACTAAAAAAGAACCCGCGCCGGAAGAAAAAGAACCCATCCCCACCGCTGTGATGCCAACTGTATCAAAAAATGATACACCACTGTATCAAAATTTGATACAGAGCGTATCAAAATTTGATACAACAGCGTATCAAAATTTGATACAGCAACCATATATAGATAATAGTATTATAAATAATAATATATATAACCCCCATAATCCCCCAACCCTTGCGCAAAAGGATGCTGGCTTTGAACTTTTTTGGAACGCCTATCCAAACAAGAGAGGAAAACAGGCAGCCTTAAAAAAATGGACAACCGGCAAATACAATCCGGCTGATATTCTACCGAGTTTGGAAAAACAAAAGAAACTGCGCGACTGGGTAAAAGCGGACGGTAAATTTGTGCCCCACGCAAGAACGTACCTCAATCAAAAAAGATACGAAGATGTACTGCCGTCCGGCGAAGAATACTACACGCTTGATTTTAAGCAGCCAAAAACCGAACGGGAAGTGCTGCTGACGGCGTGGCTGGAAGCCACCAACCCCGACTTGCTCAAAAACGACAATCAAAAAATAAACAGCGCGTTTGAACCCGACCGCGTGCTGTTTGAGCAGATAGTCGTAAAATGCGGCGGAAACTTGCAAGAAGCCTTTGCCGTACTGCGCCACGGGTGGCGGCTGGGGTGCGCGTCTTTGCGCGCCATAGCCGAGCGGGCGGCCTCTTACATTGACGATTTAAGGGAGAACAAAAAATGACATTTAATTACAAAAGAGAGTTTGGAAAAAAGATAGAAAAAAAATCAGCCGTGCCGCGCTGTCAGTATTGCGGCGAGCCGACCGTATGCGCCATGCCCGTATTTTTGCGCATCGGCCCGACGGACAATAACATAGTGTGCTATAAAAACATTTGCATTTCTTGCGGGAAAATACAGGCGTTTGTGGAAACGGACGCTACCGGCAACCAAAAAAAGACGTATGCGTTCTTTATGGGCTCTGCCCGCAAATGCCGCGATTTCTTTTTGCCCCGCCCGATGTACGAAACCGACGGCGGAAAAGCCGACGTGGGCCTTAAAGTGCGTATCATTCGCGCACTGCTTGCCTTGCAGGTAAGAAACCCCACCGAGAAAGAATTTACAAAGGAACAGGTTTATGAAGAAATTTATAAACAAGAGCAAGGCCAGTAAGCACGTTTGTTTTATTGACGGTTTTTCTATCCGCCACGGCGTTATAATCGGCCACGCGGCCGGCGTTTGGCGGGTGGACTGCGGCGGCGAAATCGTTTCCGTTTGGGAGGACGATATTTTTACCGATTCTTC
>ERZ1034992.506-NODE-506-length-21590-cov-8.515765_pt1 | contig 21590 bp, 24 predicted proteins | sample MGYA00520695_ERZ1034992 | MGnify/ENA primary metagenome ERZ1034992 (study PRJEB33766, sample SAMN09781778) | gut metagenome | biome: gut microbiome | host: Homo sapiens | place: Madagascar | study: EMG produced TPA metagenomics assembly of the PRJNA485056 data set...
CCCAACCTAAACCCCAACAAAAAAGCAACCTAAACCCCAACAAAAAAAGCAACAAAAGCCCCAACCAAAACCCCACCCCCGACACCCCCGAATAATCGCGTATTTTTTTGCGCATTTTTGCACATCGCATTTTTAAGTGCCTATCTCTCAGCCACTTAACCCTCAATTTTTCTGCCTTCTAAGCAGACGGTCACGCGTTCGAATCGCGTCCGGATCACAACAGGGAAAACACTTGATAGATAGACAAATACAATCACTTAGAGACGCGCGAAAAACGTCCGAAAATGACCAAAAAAGGCTGTTGCGCAAAAAATGTGCAAAACATTTCGGGACGTTTCGGGGCATCGTAAAGCGGTTTTTTGCTCATTTTTTGCACACGCAAAAACTGCCTTTGCAGTCTCTTTTTAATTCACTTTTAATCATCTGTCAAATCTATCAATATGGTAAAATATCATCTGTTTTTGGACCGACGCCGCGAAGAAGGAGCCGGCATGTCTCAAGTTAAATTATATGTATACACCGGAGGTCGCGCGAGCTTTGTGGCGACAGGTGTCTCGATACCTGCACAGTGGTGGAGTGCGGATGCTCAGGCGGTGTCGGCACGTGCTATCGGCGCTGAGGCGCTCAATGCGCAGCTGCGCGATGTGCTGGAGATAGCGCGGTCGGTGTACGCGCACAGGGATTTCGCAACGTCTACGGCGGCGGCCGAGGCGCTTCGGCGTGCATTATCGTCAGGCGTACGTCAGCGTTGTATTGCGGATGTGATCATGGAGTATGGCGATAGCCGTATGACACCGAAGACACGTCAGATGTATGCGCACACTTTGGCAAAGTTAAGGGAGTATGACCCGGCCTTCGATGGTATATGCTTTGGGGATATTACTCGAGGCTGGCTTGAGCGTTTCGATGGGTGGCTGTCGCGGACGTGCAACCCAAATTCGCGCAGTGTGCATTTGCGTAATTTGCGTGCGATTTTCAATTACGCGATGGACGAAGGGCTGACCGATGTCTATCCGTTTCGCAAATTTCGGCTTCCGCGCGAGGTGACACGCAAGCGGTCGCTATCGGTGGAGCTGCTGCGGGAATTGATCGCTCGCCCGTTAAAGGGCAGGCAGGCGCAGTATAGGGATATATGGCTACTGTCTTTCATGCTGTGTGGCATCAATATGGTTGACCTATGCCATTTGCGCGAGGTGACAGCGGAAGGACGCGTGGAGTATAACCGTGCGAAGACGCATCGGCTGTATTCCATCAAGGTGGAGCCGGAGGCTGCGGCTATCATCGAGCGTTATCGTGGCGAAGCCTATCTTATAAACATACTGGACACTCGTAAGTGGTATGCGGAGTGGCTGAAGCGTTGCAATGTGTCGCTGCGGTCGATGATACCGGGTCTGACGACTTACTGGGCGCGGCATTCATGGGCGACCATCGCGGCATCGCTGGATATTCAGCGTGACACCATTGCGCATGCGTTGGGACATGGCGGCAATACGGTGACGGATATATACATCGATTTCGACCGATCGAAGGTGGATGATGCTAATCGGCGAGTGCTCGACTGGGTGCTTTACGGTAAGCGGTGAGCATTTTTCCAGCGTTGGAAAAATGATAAAAACCCGGAAAAAACTTGATTTTTATTTGGCGGTTTCAAGATTTATTCGTACCTTTGTAGTGCAGTCAGGGAGTGACTGCAACGGAAATTGCCGATGCCGATAAAAAAAGGCTTCACCCCCAAAAAAACACAAAATCATGTTCACGATCGAAATTAAGTTCATGATTAAGGGCTTCCGAGTTATCCGCTTCGCGATAACGTTAATCTAAGCCAGAACCGAGGTGGCAGGGCCTTAAATCCCCGAATGGGGAGCCTCGGGCTTTTTTGGGGGTAAAGCGTAGCGCAAAGTTACTAAAATATTTTGAATTATGGGAAAAGAAATCAAAAATGCGGTTTCACAGAAAAGCGGATGGGGCGGACGGCGTGCAGGCGCAGGCCGCAAAAAGACATCGGAAGGCGTGCGCACAGTGGCCGTCCGCGTGCCGCAAGATGTATCTGATGTGCTGGATACCGTACCGTCTATCACCGAGTATGTAGTAACGGCCCTGCGTGCGTATATAGCGCGGTCAGCGGCGGCGGATGCGGCGGCGATTTTGCCGAGGCCTATCCAACGACGCTGTGCGGCGGTCAGCTCTCGCGGTACGGAGACGCTGACGCGCAGGGTATCGGTGGTGGCGCGGATGATGGTGTCGGTGGCATGGATGGTGCGCGTGCGCCAGTGTGTGCGGTCGATGCGGATGGTGTCGGCGGCGCGGTCAATGGTGACAGTATCAGATGTGCGCAGGGTGTCGCGTATGACGCGCGTATCGGCGCGATATTCGGTGCGCACGGTCTCGGTGGGCAGATATACCGTACGCGTGCACGCGCACGCACAGACGCACGCGCACACGCATAATAGGATATGTTTCGGTTGCATAATCATCAGCGCTTGATGGCGAACGCCTGACGGCGATGTCGCGGTCCGTATGATACATGTATCCACTTCATCCCTTGCTCGTCGATGAGCTGGTCGAAGGGCAGGCGCATTGTGCGGATAAGGCTGTAGAGTTGGCGGTTGTCTTCGGGGCTCCCTACGGTAATGTCGGCGGCTTGGCCGAGCATGTGTTGGCTGTTGTAAGCACCGCCTACGGCGTCATTGAGGCGGCGGCAGCGGTAGCCACTCGTGACGTAGATTGGCCGTCCGTATCGGGCGCGCAGGGGGTCGAGGATGTTGTTGACCAGCAGTTCGAGACAGCGTATTTGGTCTCTGTCAGGCGTGTTGTCGATATGTAGCCGTGCAGCGGTGTCGCTGCGCGTAAGCTCTTGGATGGTGAAATATTTCATTTTGTGTTATTGTTTTGATTATCAGTATCTAAGTCGCCGAGGTCAATATCGAAGTGTCGACTGGTCTTGTCTACAAGGATCTTCTGTGCGACCTTTGCCCAACGGGCGCCGTTGCACGAGCTCTCATTTTCGAGGATTGACCAAATCTGCCAGAAGCATATAGCGCCGGCGGCTACCTTGGTCAAGTCTATCGGTATACCGTCTGTAATATGCCGCGAAATAAGATACGCCATGATAATCAGCGCGTAGCTCTTGAGCAAGGTCAGCAGCACATGGCCGAAGTGGTGCGACTGAAATTTATGCGCGTCCGGGTGTACTTTGTCCGGGTGCGCTTTGGCGGCTCTACGGCTCAGGCTCCAAGCTGTATAGCAGTCCGCGAAAATTACTAATGTGCATATCATCAGATACGGAAGTGTCGGTTCGAGGATGGCGAGCGCTGCGCCTATACCGGCGAAAGCCCAGCGAAGAATATGTGTAACGGTCATGGTTTCGTCTGTTGTATAGCGTTAGTAAATACTTCGATGGTGCCGAGGATGGCAGCACGGTCGGTGGTGGTGCTGTAGTAAATGGATAACGACGCGCCGAAGCCATCGAAGGTGGCCACGGGCATTTCGCAGTCGGCAGTGGAGACGTTGCCACCGGCCAGCACGATCAGTGCGCCGACAGCGTCATAAGTAGCATCGGCTGTGACGGTGTATTGTCCGATAGTGCGCACGATGCGGTACGATGTGGTAAGGATGGTTTGTGTCATAATATTTTGGTGTTTTGGTGGTGTCATAGGACCTTAAAGCGGATGTCCACGGGCTTGGCCGTGAGTGTGGAGCCGTCTCCGAAGCGTAAGCGGAAGGCGGTGGCGCACGTAGCGGATGTGTCGGTGACTGGACCGACTGATCCGTCAGGAGTGGTGCCCATGAGGTAGCCGAGCGCCAGTGCGATTGTCTTGCGGCTTCCTGCGGGGATAGTGATGCCGGCGGATGGCTTAGGCGTCAGCGTGCCATCCACAGCCACGGAGTAGAGCGTGGCTGCTCCCGGGGCATCGTATGCGCCTCCCAGCGTGGCCGAGGCTATGGCCGTGAGCGCGTTGACGATATAATCGGTATTGGACTGCGTACTATCCAGCACCACGCGCAACCAAAGTGTCCCTGCTGCCAGCGCATATCGGGTCGGCACGGTGCCTACCTCCACAACGCCTGTGTACTTCGTCGGACTTGCCCATGTGGTGGGTACGGCAGTGCCGGTGGCCAGCCCGGTAATGGTGGCCGTGAGCGAAATGACTGCCTCGGCATATACCAGCTGTCCGTAGGTATCGCCTTGGCAGGGTATCGCGGCGAAGGTCGGTGTGCCCTCGGGTATAGCTGTCGCAGAAGTGTGCTTGATTGTACAGGCACATTTCAGATAGGTGTATTTTTTGTTTTTCGTCAGCGCGATACCGCCTGTGCCGAAGGTCAGTGTCAGATCTGACGCGGCGGCGCTTATGGTCTTGTCTGCAGTAACGTACGCATACAGGGCGCCAGTATTGTCGAAGATGCAAACGCACGGATAGCAGTCACGCCATGTCGCGCACTGACGCCACGACAATGCGCCGGTGGTGTCGTCTCCCTGTATGGTGTCGAACGCACCGAAAGTGAAGCGCACGCTGCGGCTGAGATCATCAAAGGTGATGTCCCCTTCAAGTTGCGCATTCGTCCACGCGCCGGCGCGGTGGACATATCCGCGAAAGTCGCCCAGCCGCCAAGGCTGATTAGGGTATGCCCCGGTCGGCGGCGTGTAAGTCCACTTTGTGCCTTTTCTGAGCGTTGAAAGGAGACTCTCGGCGGAGTAGTACGGTGTCAGCGCGACGTTGCCGAACACCATGCCGGCATCGGCGGCGAGCACTTCGGCATCGGTCAGATCGGCGACTTTGGAATGCGCTATAGGTTTGCGCACACTCCATTTATTGATTTTTGAGGATGTGCATAGCGCCTTGAGACTGCGCGTATTTTCGCCTAATAGTGTGGCGACTTGAGAAATCGTAATCATATCTTATTCGGCTTGTGTGTCGAAGGCAGTTACGTCTCCGGCGGTCACTATCGGTTTATTCGCGACTATGACACCGCGTGCAGCGTCGTAGCGTATCCATACGTTTTTGTTGTGGGTAAGATAAATTTTTTTGCCCTCCTGTAGGATTAGGCCCTCGTTAATACGCGCCTGCGCTTTTAGCAGCAGCAGGTTCGTCTCGGGTGCGTAGCTTGCTACATGCGTCTTGGTATCGCCGTCCTCGACCCACCAGTAGGTGTTTCCGTCCTTGAAGGTAGACTGTCCCCATGCCTTAGTCCCGGCCTTGTATAGCGTTCCGGCCGAAGTCGTGCAGACTATTTGTAGGTCAACGGACGTCCCCCACAAGCCTGCTCCGTTGTTCGCGCCCGTGAGGGTGAGGGAGCCATCGACATTACCGCTACCGTCGAAGTCTTGGCCATAGATTTTTCGTTTTGAAGCTAACGCCGTGGCGTGGTCGGCGTTGGTGGCTTTATCGGCGGCCGTGGCATGGTCGGCCTCGGCGGCATGGTCGGCCTCGGCGGCGGTAGTGGCACGAGTGGCGCTGTCGGCGTTGGTGGCGTGGTCGGCATTGGTGGCGTGGTCTGCCTCGGCGGCGGTAGTGGCACGAGTGGCGCTGTCGGCGGCCGTGGCATGGTCGGCATTGGTGGCATGCTCGGCGTTTGTGGCGCTGTCGGCGGATGTCGCTTTAGTGGCCTTGTCGGCGTTGGTGGCCAGCGGCACCGGATGCACGGTCAGGTCGATGGCTTTTATCGGCGAAGTTCCGTCGATGCTTTCGAGCGTCAACCCGTAGATAGGGATCTGCGCCTCTGCCAACTCCGGCATCTTCTTGAGGTAGTTGGACAGTTCCGCCCTTACCCAGGCGGTGGATGCCAACGCGGCGATAGAGCCGGCCAGTGATGCAATGGCATCGGCGTTGGCTTTCGTTCGCGTATTCAGGTCGATGCCCAGCAACGCCGAGAGTACGTACCCGGCTTTGGTGCTATCGTAGTCCGCCCATGCGTCCAGACGGTTGTAGTCGCTGCCACCGCCGCTCGAGCCTCCGTCGGGGACTTCTCCCCCGTTGAACGCTGCAACGTCTCCGCGCGATGCCATCGGGACGTTGCACATCAGACAGCCGGTGTCGGGGTTGTACTCGATATAGGCGGAGCCGTCGGCGCTGAGGTTGATACGCCGTGTGGCGGCGCCGCCGTCCTCTGTGGCCGCAATATCATCCCCTAAAGTCTCGAGAAATCTCTGATTGGGGTGGCTGTGGTCGGCGCCCGAGCCGCTGACGACGGCTGATGAACGGCCTACTGCCGCCGTGACACCGCGCAGACGTGCTGCACGCGGCTGTGCGGTCTGCGTAAAAGTCTTAACTGTGTACGTCTTTTTTGCCATATGTATATATTATTCGGGGTCTGTGTAATCGATAAAAGTATAGTCTTCTGGCTGCACTTCCACAAGTCTAACGTCCGAAGTGTCGGCTCGCAGATCCTGCACCTCCGACATCGGCATGAAGGCGCGTCCGGGGCTATTGGCGTCTGTCAGCACACCGAAAACCGGCAGCAACCGGGACTGTCCCGTCAGCACCAGCGATGGCGTCGCGTGCTGCGAAAATACGGTGCCGCACAGCAATTCTTGGAGTGTACCGCTGTGGCCGTTGCGCGTGAAAATGCCTGACGCCGCGCCGCGCAAGCCTCCGCGCGCCAGTACGCTCTTGACGGCGCTTCCTATGGTCAGGTCTATCGAGGTGTCGTCAGCGGCATTTTTATCAAGCCATGCGGCGGTGACGATGTCGCCGGTGACATCATCGCCGAGCTCTTTCCCGTTGAGTTGCACGGCGACTATCTTCGGGTCTTTATAAGCCAGCCAGCGAGCGATACATCCGCGGTTGTCTCCGTTCTGCCTGCCTGTCTCCGGGACAGTGTCTGTATTGGCAAACACGCCACCCCCGACAGTCAGGCGCAGTGTGCCCGAATATGCGTCCGGCCACTTTACAAGTACACCGTCTCCGCGCTTCTGGTAGTTGGCGGGCAGGTCTTTTTTGTAGCAACCGATGGTGGTCTTATTGGTAGCCCATCCACCCATGCCGGTCTTGCTTTTTCGGTCGGTCCAGTCGTAGTAGCTCAGGCGAAAATCGCCCCATGCCGCAGCCCCGGGCTGCCAGCCGGACCCGGATGGCTTGTAGTCCTCGGCACCGACAGTCTCCATGTAATGCGCGACTACCGCACCACTGTCGTTCAGCAGCTCGAGCTTCACGGGAATATATGCGAAGTTGAGCCAGCGCTCGAAGCGTCCCCAGTTGCCTTCCTCGTTTTCGAGCGCAGCCCCCTCGAAGGGATTGTACCGCACATCGAACATAACATCCAGCGTTAGCTTGAGTGCGTTCTGCGGCTGTGTCTGTGCATCTATGCGCCCCCCTGTGACGGTGAACAGCGTATGCGGCTGCTTGGCCGTGGCATCCCATTGTTGGAACGACATGCCATCCCATAGGTCGGACATATAATTGCTGTTCGAAGCGTCCGTGTTGGACCGCGCTCCGGCCAGTATGCCCTTGCAGTCGCTACCGCTATATATACTCTTGATGCGCATCCATCGACATGAAGGCTCTATGAGCTTTATTGGCAGCTTGCTCACAGCGCCATCTGTGATGCCTAAGGTGTTCGGCTGTCCGGTCTGCGTCCCGTCCGTGCCGATGTACAACTTGAAGCCGTCCAAAAAACTCTTCTTCGTGTTGTCGGCACCGCGCTTATCATTGCCCGTCATGTACAGGATACCTCCGCTATCGCCGGGTAGTATATCGGTGTCGATGGTCCCGTCTAACAGATTGGTCTCGACATACTGCGACAGCGTTACCGTGACCTTGTTGTATACCTTGCCCATGCCCAGTGTCTGGTCGTCGGCGTCCCAGTATACATCGGCATTGCCTTCGAGGATGTCGACAGCATACTCGTTCAGCATCTGACTGTAGTCGTATATATGGAAGTCCCCACCGCGCTGTATTATGCGCATCGCAAACGGCTGTAAGACCGCCTTGAGAACTTCGAGGCACGTCTGCGGCTCCCCGTCCTCATCATAGAAATTGGCGCAATCCACGCTCAGCGCTGTCAGGTCTATAGGCTCGCCTCCGTACATCGTCGAGATATGCGTAACGCATTGCTTTGATTGGTCGAAACGCAGGTGCAGACGATCGATGCACGTATCTATGATTTTTTTCAGTGATAAGTACCCGGTCGGTGCATTCCACTTTACGCGGTCAAGCGCTGCAAAGTCACTGAAAGTCAGCGATACTTCATATCCACTCAGCGTGCTGTACGGCTCCTCGTACTGCTCGGTGTCGAGTATGCCTGTCCAGTAGCGGTCACCGTTGCGGTAGACATTGCAGCGCACCGCACCTACCTTGGTGGTATACAGCGACAGGAATTGCCTGTCGCTCTCGCTTATGAGATGGAGCGTAAGCGCCGCACCGCATACCGGCTCGAGCGGCTCGGTCTCCTTCCATTCGAGCTCGGCGGCAGGGTCGGCCGCGAAGGTCAGTGTGCCGCCCTCGGCGGGGACGCCCTCGCCGATAATCTCAATCTTCCAGCGCGTCCCGTGTATGCCGAGGAACTCGCCCGTGTATGTATTCTGTGCCATCCTATATTCTGCTATTATGGTTATCTACCTTATTGAGGATGCCGCGCAACGTGCGCCCCTCTATGCGGAACTCGACTTCGCCACCGAGGCTTCCCTGCGGTTGTATGAGTGTGCGCAGGCGGTCGAGCGGTGCTACCACTTCGGGGTTGGTTGACGCGTTGGCGTACTCGCCGAACATACCCACCGTGGGGCCGTAGGCTATACCGCCTTGGGCGTACTTTGGTAGGCTGAACATCGTGCCCAGCATCGTAGCAACGGCTGCAGCGCCGAGACCGACGCCGATCCATGGCAGCCATGCGTGCGCCTTGAACATCTTGGCGGCGGCAGCCGTAGTGTCGGCGGTAGCCTCGGCTTCGGATGACGCTATATTCGTGGCGGCGGCGGTGGCATTGGCCGCTGCTTCGGAGGTGACGGCGGCGGCGTTGGCTGCCGACGTAGCCTGCTTATTGGCCGATGCTGCTTGATTGACCATGTCGACCATCTGTATTATCTGAGCGACAGCTTGGTACATCTGCATCGCCCCGTCGATGACGGCGCTGACGCGCTCCCATGCCGTAGCGTCTTCGCTCGTTGCCTTGGTCACGGACTGGATGCCGCCTTGCAGCCCCTTGGTGGCGTCCCACATCCCACTGAAAACTTCCATGCCCGAGAGCGAGGCGGCACGCATCTGCTGCAACCGCGCAATGGTCTCGTCTATGCTTTTGAGGTCGCCAGCGCTGACACCGGGCATATACTTCATTTTTTCTAAGGCTCTGATTTGTTTTGTGAGAGCCTCGAAGCCCATACCCTTCACCTCTACCTTCCACAGCTTGGGAGGTAGCGCGTATATCCTGTCGAGGTTGGCGCGTATCTCATCGAGCGTACTGCGCCAACGCGGTGTGTCGGCCTTGACGGTCTCGGTCGTGCCGGTCCATGACTTTTTCAGCGCCTCGATCTTGTCGATAATGCCTTGCAGTCGCTGACGCTCTGCATCGTCGGTGGCGGCATCATAGGCATTGCGGTAGTGCGTCAGTGCCTCGTTGGCCTGATCGACACTGCGGATGTCGGCAATGTCCTTGGGCGGCTCGTAGGCCTTTGCCGTGGATGAGGCCGCATCCCACGCCTTGCGCATCTCCTCGAGCGTGTCTATGGTCTCCTGCGCCTTGCGGCGGTCAGCGTCTGTGGTCGCCGCGTCCTTGACCTTCCCATAATACTGTATAGCCTTGCTCAACTCCTCGTAACTCTTAATCTCGGCCAAATTCTCCGGCGGCGTGTACGGCTTCTCGGTCTTGGCCGGCGTGCCCTTGGCCGGCGTGTGACCGCCTGCACCGCGCTCGATAACGGGGTCTACGTGGATGTTGGATAAGCGATCGGTCAGATACTTGTTCGCCTTGCCTAAATCTGCTACATCTCGCTGTAGGTTTTTTCTGTAATTCTTATTTGCGCGAATTTGGTCCAGTGACGCTGTCTGCCCGTTTATCGTGATAGTCGGGTGCTCTTTCAAGTATTGCGCGTAAGCCCTTTTTCGCCCCTCCTTTATCTCCGTGTTCGAGTATGGCATCGCGTAATCGCTTCTGTCTTTATTATATTCGCGCATCTCGCGCTCGCGTCGATCCGCCGCTATCTGTGCCTCTTCTAATCTCTTTTTATAAGCGGCCTGCCATTCGGGTGTGTCCGTCCATTCATAATCCTTCCCTTTCAGCTCCTTGTCGATGCGTTCTGATATATTATCTTCTAACTTCTTCTGGATAGCACGCGCCTCAGCGGCCTGCAGTATGGCTGTACATAGCTTTTTGTACTCACCTGCGGCCTTGCCCGTCATAATGGCCTCTTCGGACAGCTGCCCGAGATATGTCGGGTAATCGTTTATCAGTTGTCGGGCGGCTTGGTGGCGCTCTTTGTACGTGCCTGCAAGGTCGGTGGCCTTTTTGTACAGCTGCTCGACGGCGGACAGCTCCTTGGCGGCATACTCGCCCGTGGCCTGCCCGACATCCGTCAGCGACCGCTTCCATTGCTCATACTCCTTGCGCACTCGCGCGGCCTCTTCCGCGGCCTCGCGCTGCTTCTCGGCCGCTTCGTCAGCCTTGCCCGTCAGCGCCGAGAATGCCGCGGAAATACCCCACAGCACCAGCCCCACACCCGAGGCGGCAAGGACGCCGCGCAGTGCAACGCCGACAGCACGAACACCGCGTGATGCCGTATTTGCCCCGATGCCAAAAATCTTAAACGCATTACCCAGCCACTTCACACGTGTCGCAGCCATGACCCCTTTAAGAATAAATTTATCAAGCACCATATAAGCCGAACTTATTTTGCTCGAAAACGCCACGACAGCATTACGTACATTCATAAAGCCCATGGCCATATTCGCGATCGATGCCCCGACATTGAGGTACGGCGCTACACTCGACACCAGCGACCCTATCTTCGCTTTGAGCGCGCCCATCGAGTTTGCCAACTGCTTCTGTTTGCCGGCGTCAGTCTTGGCCAGCGCCGCGTTCATTTCGCCGACGTTGTCGGTGATGATCTGCGCCAGCATCGCCGCACGCTCCTGCTCGTTGCCGTTCTTGATGGCCGCCTCCTGCGCTTCGGTAAAGGTGATGCCCACGCGCCGCAGCGCCGAGGTCATACCCATCATGGCCTTGCCCATAAGATTGGCCACATTGACCGCGTCCCCGGCTTCAGCGCTAAAACCGCGCTGCTGCGCCACAAGGTTATTCATCGCCGGGATAAGTACCTCCAGCGACGATTTTTGATATAGGAACGTGGCCAACTGTTGCGCCCCTGCACGCTGCACGCCCGCCGAAATAATACCTAATTCGGCCTGTGCGCTCGTCAGCTTCTTGATAGACGATATTTCGGCATCGGTGGACTTCATGCGCTGTCGCATAATGACCTCCAAACGCGTAGCGTTCAATTCGGCATTGGAGTACGCCGACGCCATCGACTGAATGGCTGCGTTCACTTTGTCCACGGCTGCCATCGTCGCGTATAACGATGATGACATCTGCTCCCATGTTGACATTGCCCCGGAAAAAGACTGCTGCACGTTCTTAGTCACATTCTGCATCTCCTGCATACTATAGATAGCCGACTTAATACCGCTACCATTGTATGTCGTGTTAAAACTTATCGTTATATTTTTTGCCATAATATTATTGGTCTATATGTCGTATTTATTGGTCAAATATTCTTATTTGCACAGATATGCGTCACCTTGTTTCGTTTTGTTTTGTATATTTGCGGTGAACTAAAAACTACACACCATGTTACTCTTAGCTGAAACAATGTCCGTTGGCGGCTTTTTCTCCGCCCTTTGGAAGTTCTTCGTGGGCCTGTTCGGCTTTGCACTGGAACATCCGATTATGGTTGGCTTGTTCATTCTTATCTGCATCGGAATTAGCAAGGTGAAATTTTATGGCGACCATAGTAAGGACTGCGTTCCTTGAAAGCCTCATATAATCAACCCCCTTAAAATTCCATTATTTCTCCCTCATACTGTCCCTTCGGCCTCCACAGCTTTTCGACACGCCGTAGGCTGTTATTCGTTGCGCTCTTGTTGCATACGACATCCCATTGCGCCACACACACAAACCTATCCTCGGGCATCGCGTACTCGCTTATAAACAACGGCTGCGTCTGCGCCTCGCACCAGTCGTAAAACGCCTCGTGGTCAAAGCGCACGCCGTAATCGTCCTTTTGGGCCGAAGTCCGATACGGAATATCGGCATATATTACGCTGCCATCGGGTATCTCCACATCGCGGTAATCGCCCACGGAATACGTAAGACTTTGCAGCCTTTCCAGCCTTTGATTATCGCCGCGCACTTTCGCTGTCTTTCCGTTGATAAGCGGCGCAAGCTGCCGCACTACCTCTCTATAAGCCTGACGGCGCTCGCGCACGCTGTCAGCCGTCAGCATCATCCAAACAGCTCGCTTATACGGCTCTATCTCGCGCGAGTAAAGATAATCCCGCCCGTTATTACCGAAACTCCAACAACTGCGAACATAGGGGTCGCTGTCTTTAAGCGCAAAGAAGTCCTCGCGACTTATCCAACACCGCTCATCACGGTACTTCCCCGCAACGGCATCCACAAACAACTGCGGCATATCGCTTATATCGTTGATATGGATATGACCCCATTTGCCGCTCAACGCAGCACAATGCGCTATCGCACAACCGCCGCAAAACACATCATACAAATGCTCGGCACGCGGCAACAACGACACTATACGCTCGGCCAACTTATTCTTACTCCCCATATAGGGCATTCCGTAACTCATTTCCTAATACCTAAATTCTTAAACCTAACTCCTACTCATCAGCTCTTGCACTCGCTCGCGTGTCGATGGCGTGTACTCGCGCTTGGGCGTGGTGCGCTCCGGGGCGTCTATCTCCTCCAGCGGTATAAGCATCTTCGGCGTTACGCGCTTGGAAGTGTGCGGCTGTATCAGTATCGCGCACGCCGTGCGCAATCTATTCCAGCGCGCCAAATCCTGCGCGTGTTGCCGCTTCGCATCCTCCTCCATACAAAGCTCGAACGCCCCCGGGCTTAGTCGCCTGAACGTGTCGAGCGGCATCCCGAGGGCGGTCAAAGCGTATGCTTGCAGTCGCAAGATGTCTATTTTTTCACCGTCGTCTTTTTTTTTGACCCTTTGGCCATCTCGGCGTTGACGGCCTCGCCCCAGCACTTTACGTCCTCGGGCGTCACGCGCAGGGCAAATGTGCGGAAGTCCATATCAAAGGCGCGTCCGTCAGCCTCGGCCGTGGCGCGTACTTGGTAGTACAGCATACGGCACGCATCCGACAACCCCGTAATCTCGTAGGCCTCCTTGCCCGTGGCCTCGCGGAAGTCCACAAGCGCGGCCATGGTCTGACGCACGGGATACTCAACCCCGTCTATCTTAATGATCGTCTCCATTGCTTACCCGGCCGCGTTAGTTGTTAGACCTGTGCCGTCAAAGGTCACCGCGCCGGTGTTCTCAAGGTCGAGGCTGTAGGTCACATCATCATTGGCGGGCATGGTGTGGTCGCACTTGGTAATGACGAAGCTACCCGACAGATAGGGCTTGGTGTCATTGGCACGCTCGAAGCATTTTACCGTCACGGGAGTGGCGGCGGCGGCCAACGCCATCAGTGCGGCCAAGCCGTTCTCCTCCTCGCCGTAGTAGTGCAGCCCCTCGCACGAAATGGATACCGACAGCCCGGTAATACCTTTCTCCTTGAATAGCGCCGTAGTCAGTGCGTCAACCTTTGGCGGCTTGACGGCGCGGTCTTTGGTCTCGGCGGAAATGCTCACGTTGTGTGTCGTGCAGTGGCCTATGGCCTTCTCGCCTATCAGCAGCAGCATGTCGCTACCATTTACATATCCTGTTTTTGTTGACATAATTGTTATGTGTTAATTTGTTAATATTCTGTACGTTAATGCAAAATAGTACGCATCGCCGTCGTATCCGTCCGATGCGTTCTCTAACTGTATACCGCGGATAGCCATCCCTTCGAACTCGGCATCCTCAAATCTCTGTGACAGCATATTGTTGGCGACCTCGGCCACTTCCAGCGCCTCGTCATATCCTGAGCCGTAGCATGTCAATACTACCGTGACGCTACGCGGTCCGGGCAGGGTCTTGTCGGCGCGTGTAGTCACGCCCGCCAACGAATACACCACATAGGGTAGTTGCAGCTGTGCGCCGTTGGCACTCGGCATCGCCACTACCGGATAAGCCGGCAGCCCGCGGTCTAACAGAAAGTTGTATATCGCAATGCCTACGGACAACCCTGTACGCGGAAATGGTACGCTTCTATCAGTCTTATATCCAGCCATTTTTCTTCAATTGCTTTTCGATCTGTTTATCAAACAATTCGCCCAGTCGGCTCTCGACCTCGGACGCCTTGGCTTGCTCGGCTCTCCCCAGCGCATTGATAGGCTGACGACTGCCGCGTGAGGTCGTCCCGTCTTCCAGCCAGAACAGCGCAGGCTTGAGCTGCCCTCGGCGGTTGAGGTGCATGGCCTTACGCGCACGGTTGGACAGGTAGACGCGCATACCGAGTTTGGTCTTCCCGTAGGGCGCTGCCATCAGAATGTTCTTGGCCAGTGCCGAGGCTTTGTGCACGCCCGATGTACGGACGTTGCGCCGCGCCTCGTTGCGCAGGATGCGCCCTCCGGCTCGCAGTGCGCCCTTGAGGGCACGCGCCTTCTGTTGGTCGGTCAGCTGTGCCGCCAGACTGCGCAAGTCGCGCTGTAGCTCTTGGATGGTCTCCTTGTCGCTCATAAATTTACGCGGTCACATATTACGGTTTTCAGCCCTTTGCGCCGGTTGGCGATGACGGCGGTCACCTCCATCAGCGCACCACTATCGGTGTCCTCGTCCGATACCTCGGTCAGGCGGTCTCCTCGGCGAATGTCATGCAGATAGCGCACGTAGTACTCGGCGTGGATGTCGGCATACATCTCCCCTGCCTCATTGCGTTCTGTGGCGCGCATAGACGCCCGCTCGGCGCGAATAAATGCGAGGGTGGTGTATTTGGCCAGCAACGCCCCGGTCCCCGTAATAGAAGTCTTTGGGCGCTCCCAACGCAGCCGTGTATACATGCGTCCTATCTTCATCTCGGCAGGTCTTTTGGATAGCGGCGGTACGGTGCCAGCATCTGACGCACGCGCACGGGTGTCTGTGACGCCTCGCCATCGCGGTTGTTATAATACAACGCAGTCAGCATCAGCGCGGCCATTACGATGTCGGACGGCACTTCGCCGTACTCCTCGATGATGTCGGTCTCGGTGCGCTGCAGGATGTTGCACACCTCGGCACAGGCCGACCCCATGGCCAACGTCACCAGCGGCGCCTCGGCCGCGGTAGCTTCCGCGCCGAGGTCGTCGATGATGTTGTATCGCTTTACTATGTCGAGATCGAGAAACATTTATCAGGCCTTGAATTTGCCAAGAACAAAGGCATCGGAGCGCAGCGTCTTGGTGCCGAAGTCTACGTGCAGGGTGAATTGCACGACGTCCTTGCGAGCCTCCGTGTAGGGGTCGACGATGAAGCTGAAGTCGCCGAATTGTCCGACAGGTTGGTAAGTGAAGTCGCCGATACCGATATAGTCGTCGCCAATGAACTCGGTGGTGAATACGGGGATACCGGCTATCATATCGTTTTCGCAGATCATGATGCCACTGCCGGTGTCTTTGCTCGTGGCCTCGAGGATGGCCTTGGTAGACTTGGTCATTACCCACGCCATATGCTCGCCCTCGACACCGCTCTTGAGCACGGCGGCCTTGAGCTTGTTGATGTCGGCATAGGTCTTGGCTATCATTGTCGGGGTCTTCCCGATGAACGGGCCTACGAGGTTGGTGGCGCCGGTGGCTGCCGTGGTGCCGAACATGGCTTTGTTCAACGCCTTGGCCACGGCCATAGGTAGCAGGTTCTTGACTATGGTCTCGATGATGCCGCCGCTTTGATTGATGGTGCGACGGGTGACACCGCAGGTCACCCCGATAGTGTCGGGGACGGCCTTGAGCGCCGACAGGGATATTTTCTGCTCGGTCAGCTCCATATTGTCGCCGCCTATGGTGGCCTCCACCATCGACGCGACAGGCCAAACATACTCGCCGACAAGGCCGGTCATCAGCGGCAAGCCTACCTTGTCAAGGATGAGACCTTCCTGCAACGGCATAAGCACGTCCTGCAGGTTGATGCGGACGATATTGCCTGCATTCGCCACGTTGATGTTAGTGACTGTAGGCTCGGCCGGAACGGCCGGGGGGTCTTCGCGCACAAGGCGGATGGTAGTGGAGACGCCGCGCTTCACGTTCTCGCGGATGGCGCGCTCGGCCTCGGCAAGGCGCTGTGCGGCACTCTGCGCGGGTGTCAGGATCTCGGTAAGCTCTTCGCTGCGCAGACGCGCCGAAATGCGGTCTTGCTCGGCACGCAGTTCATCGACATGCTTCTGCTCATCGGCAGTGTAGCCTCTTTTCTCTTTCTCGAGGGTGTCGGCCATAGCACGAAACTCCTCGGCAATCTCGTTGTAGCGTTTTTGCGCTTCTCTCTTTTCTTTTGGTGTCATAATCGTAATATCTTATTTATTAGATAATTATATTTTTTTGGTCATACCCCTCTGTCGACCAGACGGCGCAGCTCGGCCACACACTCGGCGCTCGCTTGTGAGGCCTCACGCGCGGCAGCCTCACGCGCGGCGCACTCTGTGTCGGGATAGGCGGGGCGGTCGGTCAAGGTGAAATCGTCTATGTCTTGTATCTTGCGGATGGTGTATATCACGCGGTCGCCGGCGTCCTCGCGCGATACAGCCGTGTCATCCGAGTAGTCCATATAAAAAGCGAAGCTGCAGCCGTCCAAAGCGCCGCTGCGCACAAGTTCAAACGCAGTATCGCCATCAGGCGTGTGCGGGGGCTCAAAGACGAAATGCACGCCCTTCTCGTCTACGCTGTACTCCAGCGTGCCGACACCCTTCTTGCTCCGCGCCAACAGGCGGTGTCGGTCGTGGTACAGGTTCATGCGGATGTCGCAGCCGTCCAACATTTCCTTGGTCACAGCCTCAGGCGCTATCATCTCGTATACGGGCTTGCGGCACTCCACACCCATCAGCGCCGAGGGAGTGTCGAACACTATCGCATACCCCTCGATACGGCGGCTGTCGGCATCCTCGGATGCCCGCAGCTCGCGCGTCATATACTCTCTCTTGGTTCTATTCTTTTCCATTGTTCGCATTATTGTCATTGTTCGCATTATTTTCTTTCACCGGCCTAAGATTGGCACTCACCATCGGCGTGTCGCCGCCGTCTACCGGGTGACGCCCGTCGGCTCGCCGCAGCTCGTTGACGGTGGCCACGCCCGCGCCTAACAGCGCGGACATATACCGCGCCTTGCTGTCGAGGTCGCACGCGTACAGCTGACTGCGGTCGAAGGCTATGCGGCGCCGTGCGCACTCGCCTCGGCTCAGTAGCTTGCGCTGTAACTCGTTCTCTATCTTCCGCAGTAGCGGGTTCAGCGTGTTGCTCAAAAACGCCACATTGGCCATCTCGGCGCTCTTGTAATTGCTTGAGGTCTCGTCCATCACGTAGGACGGGTGTACACCGAAGAAGCGACATATGTCGCGCAACGCCCATTGACGATTTTGCACGAATTGGGCGTCCTGCGCCGTCATCTGCACTCCGTGAAATTCGGCATTGCCGTACAGCACATTGAGGTAGTCACCGTGGCGCATATTGTAGCGCAACGCTCCGGCCAGACGGTCGAGCTCCTCATCCTGCACTTCACCGTAGCCTTCGACCGTGCGGGGATTGGTAATGAAACCGGTGGGCATACAGCCGTTGGCGAAACGCCGCAGCATCTCGCGGTCGGCAGTGGCCACTGTCCGCAACGCGGTATTGGCGGCGACTATCAGCCCCACACCCACAGGCGTCCCGTCATAGCTCGGACAGCTCAGACGCACGATGTCGCCCTCGGCATATCTCCCCGACAGCCCTTGTGCAAGGTCTGTCACGGTGTACGTCTCGCTGTAGCGGTCATATACTACGAACGCATCGGCACCGACCAGACGTAGCTCCATCAGCGCGTACGGCGCACTCTCGAAGTAGCGCGGTATGATGTAGGCATTGCCGAGCAGCAGCATTTGCTGCACGGCGCGCGCCCAAAGTTCTACTGCGCTGTCGCGGTCGTTGGGCTGCACCGACAGCAGATACTGGAGGTTGTTGGCATCGCCTTCGGGCACTGCGGCAAATACTCCGTCCGCCCCACACGCCAGCAGGCGCAACGGCAGCGACGACACCGCACCGCTTATCAACTGGACACAGCGGTTGACTACCGCGATGCCCATAGCGTCCGCAACGCTGTTGACCGGCACATCGTGCGCAGTCTCCGTCATCAGCAGGCTGCGGTCAATAGTCACCTCGCGCCGCATACGCCGTGTGCGACTATTTCCATATTGGAAATACTTGCCCACGACACGCCGCAGCCCGCCAAACACGCCGCCCGTCTCTCGTATATCGTTCTTGCTTCTTTCGGTCATATATCCGGGGCGCTACACATGCCCCTCTACATAGCCGACCGTTAAGCGAAAAGTGACGGCACTTTTTGCCCTATTTCGCCGCTTTTGGGAAAAGTTTAACAAAGTTTAACCATAAACAATTTGCTAAATAATTTTTTAGCATTAACTTTGCAATGTCAAATTAAACAACGAAAGGAAATGAAGTACAGCGAATTACATCGAAAGCTAAGAAAGGTCGGGTGCTACCCGACAGGCGAAACCATCAATGGTCATCCTGAGTGGTACAGCCCCATCACTAAAATGCGCTTCCCGACATCTCACCACGCCACCGAGGAAGTTAAGAAGGGCACTTTGCGAAACATTGCCAAAATGTCCGGCGTAAAATTCTAAAAAAAAGGTCGTGGGCGGCGCCCACCGCCCACGATCTAACTCATACAACCAAAAAAAACGACAAAATATGATTACAGTAAAAGCATACTTAAACCGCGAAGCCGATGGCTCTTACAGCATCTATACAGAAGATGACCGCTTGAATTACGGTCTCATCGGCGAGGGCGCAACCGCGCAGGAAGCTATTGACGAATGGAATGAAACATATCTCGCCACACAAAAATCCTATGCCGAAAGGGGTCTCCCCTTTGTCGAGGCTGAGTTCTCCTTCGCCTACGATGTGCCCTCTTTTCTGACATACTACGCCGGGATACTCAACTATACCGGCCTCTCTAAACTCACCGGAATATCTTCTGCGCAGCTCTCACAGTACATCTCCGGGTACCGAAAACCATCGAAAAAAACCACCGAAAAAATCCAAACCGCTATAAACACACTCGGGCAAGAATTAAGCCGCGCGCAATTCGTTTAATTTGACACCATTTCCAGTGTGCACGGCGCGCCCCGAACATCACCACACGATGCCCGGGGCGCTTTATACTACCGCCGCGCGTCCAGAAACAGACGCAGCGACATCAGCATCGTTATCACTCCATCAATCTTCTGGTACTCGCTACGCTTGACAGGCTTTGTATTGCCCATCATATCGGTGTCGAGTACGGCATTGGCGAAGCACCACCGAGTTATCGGATTGTCGTCCACAGTCACATGCCCGGTATATATCGCGTGCTCCATAGCGGACACAGGAGCAGTGAAATTGGCGTTATTTTGTTTTACGGGGCGGACTATCCCCTCACCTCCGCTATTGCGAAGCATATTGACTACCTCGAGGCTGTCGTAGGCGTCATAACCTATAGCGCGTATGCGCACGCACGTTGCGAGGTAATTTATATAGTCGACGATACCGCGGTAGTCGATGACGGGGCCGCGCATCAGGCGCAGATACCCCTGCGTGGCCCATGCACGATACTGGCGCTCGTTGGGATGCCCGGCCAGTGCTCCCTCGGGGAAGAAATACGCGGTATGGAAGCGGTAGCCCTTGGCCGTAGGGTCGTAGATGCCGGCGGTCACGGCGCTGAAGTCGTTGCGCACGCTCAGGTCTATGGCCACCATCGCATCGAGCTTCTTGCCGGTCGGTGGCGTCAGGTCTACGGACTGCATCGCCTCGGCTATGGCCTCATCGCCTATCCATGCACGCCTATCTGAAACGGCGAAGGTGTTGAGCAGCTTTGTGCGAAATGCTAACATCGCCTCAGCGCCGTTGCGCTTGGCCGCCGCGTATTCGTTGCGGTAAAAGTCCTCGGAGACGGTAATGCCCATGTGCGGCTGCACCTTTCGCCACGTGCGCACATCGTCCTCGACATCATCGGCATCGGGCTCAAACAAATGCGCAAAGACACCAGGGTCGTCCTCGGCATCTCCTAACAGCATCGCTTTATAGCCTTTCAGCATCGCGGCGAAAGGGCCGTCTATGACATCGGATGCGGTCGTTATAATCACCGTCAGCGGCTCACTCCGTATGCCCATGGACGTTGTCAGCACCGACAGCAGCGTATTGTCGCGCGCTTGACTAAATTCGTCCATAATCACGGTAGACGCACTCAGGCCATCCTTGGTGCGCGCATTGGCCGTCAGGCACTGCGCTATGGCCGTGCGGTCTCTCCGCAGGCTCTTAATGGCTTGCTCGTTGACTACATATCGACGTCCGTGCGGATCCAAGCGCCGCACTATACCTCGAAGAACATCGAAACATTTTTTGGCTTGGTCGGCACTGTTGGCACCGGTGTATGCCTCGGCGTTGGCGTCTCCATACAGTAGGTCGTAGGCGGCTATGGCAGCCGTGCTCGTGGTTTTGCTGTATTTGCGCGGAACGAACAGGCACGCCTCGCGCGTGACCCTGCGCCCGCCTTCGCGAAAACCGTATATCGCGGCGAACTGGAAGTACTGCACCGGAGTTAGGCGGTAGCGTGTCGGCCCAGCCTTGCCCGGAAAATACAGGCTCTCATAGAACCGCGCGAAGCGCCGCACCTCCCCCACATCTATCCCATACCGCCGACAGTGCCCGAGGAAGCGCAGCACCGCCAACACATCCCACAGACAATGCCCCTCGGGGTCCGCCTGCACATCCGACACGTATTGCTCCAACCTCGCATCCACAGCCGCAAGACGGTAACGGCTGACGTCCTCTCGCGCCAGTCGCTCTACCGCCGCAGTCTTGGCCTGCCGCTGTCGGTCTCGGTCGGTCTCGGTCATATCACTTCGGCCGTATCACCGCACCGTTTTTTTCCTCTTTGAGCTCGCGGGTCAGATCGATCAGCGGATCGCTCTCGACCGCGCTCATCAGCGCGTCCATCGTCAGTCCGAGGTTCTTCGCCTGTTGCGTAATGCTCGCCTCGGCTATCTGACGCGCTTTGATGGCCGGGTGTATCACCGTGCGCGCACCTTCCTTGGTCGCGTTGGTAATAGTCGCACCCTCCAACTTGTCGCACTCGGCATTGGCCAGCGTCAGCGTGTGCATTGCCGAAGCCAACGCGGCTATTTGATACTGCATGCCGGGTGCATAGCGACCGGCTCGCCGCAGACACTTCGTTATCGCATCTTGTATATTCTTCGTTGTTCTCATATCGTTCTGTTCCCCTATTTTCAAAATCACCTCGCGCTCACCCCCCACTTTTTTTTATGCGCGAGGTG
>ERZ1034992.510-NODE-510-length-21513-cov-204.944916_pt1 | contig 21513 bp, 34 predicted proteins | sample MGYA00520695_ERZ1034992 | MGnify/ENA primary metagenome ERZ1034992 (study PRJEB33766, sample SAMN09781778) | gut metagenome | biome: gut microbiome | host: Homo sapiens | place: Madagascar | study: EMG produced TPA metagenomics assembly of the PRJNA485056 data...
GGTGTGCTGCTGGACGAGGTGGTGCTGATGCCGCGCTCGTTCGTGGAACAGGCATTGACCCGTTGCTCGGTAAACGGGGCAAAGCTGTGGTTTTCCTGTAACCCGGGAAGCCCGCAGCACTGGTTTTATACAGAGTGGATACAGCGGAACAAAGAGCGAAACGCGCTGTATCTGCATTTTGAAATGACGGATAACCCCGGCTTGTCTCAGAAGACGCTGGAACGCTATCAGGCAATGTTTTCCGGCGTGTTCTACGACCGATACATTCGCGGCTTGTGGGTGGTGGCCGAGGGGCTGATCTATCCCATGTTTGACGAGAGCTGCATTGTGGACGAGTTGCCGGAAAAGGGAGAATACTATGTGTCCTGCGACTACGGCACGCTTAACCCGTTTTCTGCCGGTCTGTGGCGATGGGACGGGAAGACGGCCACGCGCGTTCGGGAGTATTACTATTCGGGGCGTGAGAACCAAAAGAATAAGACGGACGAGGAATACGCCGACGAAATTAAAAAGCTCATCGGCGAGGCGGACGTCAAAAGCATCATCGTTGACCCGTCTGCCGCCTCGTTCATCGAGGTCTTGCGGCGGCGCGGTTATATGGTGCGAAAGGCCAACAACGACGTAACCAACGGTATTGTGACTACGGCGCGGTTTTTGCAGGACGGCGCAATCAAGATATACCGAGATTGTAGAGACTGCATTCGAGAGTTTGGACTGTATCGGTGGGACGAAAAATCCACAGATGACAGGCCAATCAAGGAAAACGACCACGCAATGGACGAAACGCGATATTTCGCTTATACGGTCCTGAAGAACAAGGCGTATCGGCGCGATTATACACCACTTTGGAACAGATAGGACGGTGAGCGGCTATCAAAACATATAACGACCTTGTGGCGGTCGGTGAAAACGAGCAGGCGCGCATTGAGTTTATTCGCAGCGCGATCAATGCGCATCGTGACTCTCACGCATATAAGACGGCAGCAGACGCGGAGGAATACTATAACGGCCTGAATCCCACGATCAACCGCTATGAAAAAATCATCTACGATATGCAGGGCCGTGCCCACACGGATATGTGGACGGCGAACCACAAGCTGGCCAGCCGGTTCTTCGGTTTGGCGGTAGATCAAGAGGTTTCCTATCTGCTGGGAAACGGCGTGACCTTTGCGGAGAAGGAAACACCAAACAAGCTATGCCCGGACTTCGACCAGGAAGTCATGGATGCAGCGCGTGAGGCGAAAATCGCGGGTGTGTCCTTTGGCTTTTGGGATTTGACGCATTTGCGCGTGTTCTCCCTGCTTGAGTTCGTCCCCCTCTATGATGAAGAGGACGGGGCACTGAAAGCCGGTATTCGTTTCTGGCAGGTGGCGCAGGATAAGCCGTTGAGAGCGACGCTGTACGAGATTGACGGCTTTACCGAGTATTTCCAGCCAAAAAACAAGAGCATGGAAGTAATGCAGCCGAAGCGCAGCTATAAGCTGATCGAGCGCAAGGCCGAAGTCGGCGGGACAGAGATTTACGACGGCGGGAACTATCCGAGTTTTCCCATCGTGCCGCTGAAAAACAACAAGCGGTGTCTCTCCGAGATCGTCGGCAAGCGCAACACCATTGATGCGCTGGATCTGGCGTCCTCTAATATGGTCAACAACGTGGACGAGGGCAATCTGATCTATTGGGTGCTGTCCAACTGCAACGGCATGGACGATCTTGACGACGCGAAATTTATGGAGCGCTTGAAAACCATGCACGTTGCCCACGCCAACGGCGACGACGGCGCGAAGGTGGAGAGCAAGACCATCGAGGCCCCGTACGAGGGAACGAGCAGCACCATTGATATGCTCAAGAAAAAGCTGTACGAGGATTTCCAGGGCTTTGACGCTGCGGCGGTATCTGCCGGGAACCAGACAGCGACGGCAATCAAGGCCAGCTATGTGCCGTTGGATTTGAAAACGGATAAGTTTGAATCCGAGGTCACGCGGTTTATTGTGGAAATTCTGCGTCTGGCAGGCATTGAAGATCAGCCGAGCTACACGCGCAATCAGATCATTAACAAGAGCGAGGAAACACAAAATATTCTGCTGGGCGCGGCGTATTACGATGACGAGTACATCACAAAGAAGCTGCTGACCATCAACGGCGACATTGACCAGTACGAGGACATGGCAAAGCGGAAGGCTGCAGAAGAGATTGACCGGAGCTTTGCGGAACCGGATGCGCCGGAGGTGAACGGCGATGGCGAACAGTGACCTCGGACACAAGCTGACCGATAAGGAGCTTGCGAATCTGGAACGTCGTATTGCAACGCTATACCGCGAGGCGGGGGAAGAACTGCAAGCTACCATCGACGCATATTTTGAGCAATTCAAAAAGCGCGACGAGGAAATGAAGGCTCTGATCGGCACCGTGCAGAACGGCAAGGAATGGACGGAGGCTGACTATAAGCAATGGCGGCTAAACCAGATCGGGCGCGGAGAACGCTATCAAGCTATGCGGGACAAGGTGGCGCACCGCATGACCGATGCAAACGCTGTGGCGGTGTCCTACACCAACGATGCTACGCCCGGTATCTACTCCCTCAACCGCAACTATTCGGCGTACACCATCGAGCAGGTCGTGGGCAACGTCGGCTTTGACCTGTGGGACGAGCAGACGGTTAAACGCCTGATCGCGGAGCAACCGGAGTTGATGCCGTACTATCCAAAGGGCAAAGCGCTGAAACGCGGGATTGATCTTGCATACGGCAAGAAGCAAATTACGGCCAGTGTCACCAGCTCCATCTTGCAGGGAAAGAGCATCAAGCACATGGCGGACGACCTGCAAAAGCGCATTACCACCATGAGCCGCGACAGCGCTATCCGTACCGCCAGAACTGCCGTGACAGGTGCACAGAACGCGGGGCGCATGGACAGCTACGCGGCGGCGGAAAAGATGGGCATCAAGCTCAAGAAACAATGGCTTGCCACGCTGGACAGCCGAACTCGCCACTCTCACGCTATGCTCGATGGCGAAAAGGTTGACCAAGACAAGAAATTTTCTAACGGCTGTCGCTTCCCCGGAGACCCACAAGGCCCACCTTGGGAAATCTATAATTGCCGCTGCACAACGATTGCGGTGGTGGACGGCATAGATACCTCATCAGCGAAAAGACGCGCCAGAAACCCCGCTACGGGGCAAACAAAGGTTATCTCAAACATGTCCTATGCGGAATGGGCGGGGTGGAAAAAAAGTGTTAATACAGACGCTTTGACAATAGCAATAGAGGAAATCCGGAGCGCGGATAGCGTTTCTGCCGTTTCCAATATTATGCAGGAAAGAACCAAAAAGACAGTTAATTTGTCAGGAATGGATTTAGACCTTGCGAAAGAAAATATGGAGCAGATTTTGCGGCTGGGAAATGAATACGGGTATCATTTCAGCGAGATTGTAACAACTTCCGGACGCGCGGCACTGGGGGAGGTGAGGCGCTCGGGAGCAAGGGCCGAAAGAGTATCATTGCAATATCCTAAGAAATACTACAAAGACCAAAGCGGTCTGTTTGCTGAGTTGCGCAAATCTGCGGCGGCTGGCGAAAGCCCACGATTGGGACGTCGGCAAATCGGGGTGTATACAACAACGCACGAGTTTGCGCATACCCTGTCCGAAGAATTAACCAGCCGTTTGTATGGATACGGCGAAGAACTCGCGTTTTGGGACGAAATCGAAGAGGTTTATAAGGCCGCAAAAAATGACCGATCGGAAGAATTGGGAAAGTATGCCTTTTCCAATCAAAATGAGTTTCTCGCGGAATGTTTTGCCTATGCAAAATTGGGGGCAACGCCGAATCAATACGCCGATGAGGTTTTGAGAATCGTCGACAAGTATTTCAGGAGAAAGAAATGAACGTTGAAATCCACGACAACAGCAAAGAGGTTTATGCTGAAATCAAGGCGGCGCTGCTGCGGGGGCTTGAAAAGATCGGGCTTGTGGCAGAGGGATATGCGAAAAAGCTGTGCCCTGTTGATACTGGCAACCTGCGGAACAGCATTACCCATGTGGTAGACGAGCAGGAACCGGCGGCGTACATCGGCACGAACAATGAGTATGCCGATTACGTCGAGCTTGGCACAGGCATTTACGCCGAGGGCGGCGGCGGACGGCCTACACCGTGGGTGTACCAAGACGCGAAGGGGAATTGGCATTACACACGAGGCAACAAGGCGCAGCCGTTTCTGAAACCTGCTGCGGCTGACCATGAGGGACAGTATCGGGACATTCTGGAAAGCGAGCTGAAAAATGGATAACGAGACCATCAAGGCCATTGAAGCCATTATCAAGCGCGGCAACGATGTTGAAATACGCCGAAAAGGCGACGGGTACATCGTCTTAGAGGTCAAGAAAACAATCAAATATTCAACTCCTGCGTAATAGGGCGCGGGAAAGGGCAATAGGAGCCAACTTGTAAGGAACGCTTACAGGTTGGCTCTTTTTCTTTCAGGAGGCAACACATGGCTAACAGCAAAGTCAACATTTTAGGCACGGATTACAAAATTGTCGTTAAAAAGTACGGAGACGATGAAGCGTTTGAGCGCAGGAGCATTGACGGATATTGCGACCACCTTTTGAAGCAAATCATAATTTGTGACATGACAACCTATAAGGGGTGGGAAAACGAGCCAGTAGAAACGGCAAGAGAGGCTCAAAAGCAAACGCTACGGCATGAAATTGTACACGCATTTTTTAGCGAAAGCGGTCTTTCGGATAGCGGGCTTTCTTTTGAAGGGGCATGGTGCAAAAACGAGGAGCTTGTCGACTGGATCGCATGGCAAGGGCCGAAAATCCACAAGGCGTGGGAAATGGCAAACGCAATTTAAAACAGGTAAAACCCGCGAAGCATAGCGGTTTTTATACAACGTTCGCCCCCGAAGAATTGGGGCCAAGGAAAAGGAGAACGAATAACATGGCGAAATTTACGAGAGCAGAAATCAGAAATATTCTCGGCGACGCTTGCACCGAAGAGATCGAAAATCGCTTGGTTGCGCTGCATTTGGGCGTAGTTGACCCCCTCAAGGACGATCTCACAAAGTACAAGGCGGACGCGGAGAAGCTGCCCGGCGTCCAGAAGCAGTTGGACGATCTCAAGGCGGAAAGTGACGGCGGCTATAAGGAGAAGTACGAGAAGGAACACTCGGATTTTGAAACTTACAAGTCTACCGTGACGGCAAAGGAAAGCAAGGCGGCGAAGGAAAAGGCTGTGCGTGCTTACTTTGAGAGCAAAAACATCACCGGCGCGAATCTCGACCTTGCTATGCGTGGCTGCGGCGAGGAAATGGCCGCATTGGAGCTGGACGGCGAGAAGATCAAGGACACCAAGAGCCTTGATGCGCTCGTAGACGGCACCTACAAGGGGCTTGTCTCCACCACGCAGACAAAGGGCGCGAATCCCGCCAGTCCCCCGGCGAACACCGGCGGCGCGAAGACCCGCGAGGACATCTATAAGAAGGACGATAAGGGCCGATATGTAATGTCTACGGCGGAGCGCCAGAAAGCACTTGCCGATCTGATGGCAAGCGAAACCAACTGATTTTTTGAAAGGAGCTATTTATGGCTGCGAAAACTAACGTAACAACTTCTGCCCAGTTTACCACTTCCGCCCGTGAGGTGGATTTCGTGTCCCGCTTCGCTGATAACTGGGACGCACTGCGGAACATCATGGGCATCATGCGTCCTATCCGCAAGGCCCCCGGCACGAAGCTGGTTTCCTACAAGGCCAGCGTGGACGGCGGCCTCAAGGGCGGCACCGTGGCTGAGGGTGACGAGATCCCCTTCACCAAGATGAAAGTGGAGCCGGTTGCCTACGGCGACATCGACATTTCCAAGTATGCCAAGAGCGTGACCATCGAGAGCGTGGCGAAGTACGGCGCTGACGTTGCCGTGGAGAAGACCGACGAGGCTTTCCTCGTGGCGCTTCAGAACAAGGTGCTGACCGATTTCTATACCTTCCTCGGCACCGGCACGCTCGAGGTGACGGAAAAGACCTGGCAGCGCGCTCTTGCGATGGCAAAGGGCAAGGTGCTGGACAAGTTTGCCGGTCTCGACAAGGACGTGACCGAGGTGGTGGGCTTTGCTAACATCATCGATGCTTACGATTACCTGGGCGACAAGGAGATCACCGTGCAGACCATGTTCGGCATCAACTACGTGGAGAACTTCATGGGCTACCGCACCCTGTTCCTGCTGCCCGAAAAGTACATCGCCTCGAAGAAGGTGATCGCTCTGCCCGTGGAAAACATCGATCTTTACTATGTGGACCCGAGCGACAGCGACTTTGCCAAGCTGGGCCTGAACTACACCGTGAAGGGCGAGACCAACCTGATTGGCGTCCATGTCGACGGCGATTACAGCCGCGCCACGGGCGATATGTACGCCATCATGGGCATGAAGCTGTGGGCCGAGTATCTGGACGGCATTGCCGTGGCTACCGTTTCGGCGGCCGGCGCGGGCTAAATAGGAGGGCAGCGTGATGCTTGAACAGGTCTTACGGCACTTGAACAACTGGTTCCTTGTGGATATCCATGAGGGCGAGTTTGCCGTGGAGAATGGCAGCATTACGCTGCCCTTTCTCCTGACCAATCAATATTTCCGCATCGTCGGTTCTGTGTTTAACGACGGCCTGCATCAATATCCGGCGGTCGATTTAACGGACGAGACGTTTACCGGCTCCGTGTGGGCGCTTGCCGTGCCGAAAGCCGTAATCGATCTTTCGGTTGAGATCGAGGCGTGGCAGGAGAAGAACGGGGAGGCCGTTGCAAGCCCGTATCAAAGTGAGAGCTTCGGGGGCTACTCCTACACCAAACGCAGCGCGGGAAACGACAGCGGCGTGTTAAATGGCTGGCAGGACGCTTTCAGGGGCCGGTTAAACGACTGGCGCAAGCTCAAGGGGGTGGAACCGTGAGTTTACTCGACGATTTCGCAAGCAAATGCGTGCTGATGGAAAAGACGCGAACGCCGGACGGCGCAGGCGGCTACATCGTTGCGTGGGCCGAGGGCGCGGAATTTCTCAACTATCAGGCGCTCGACACCTCGATGGAGGCCCGCAGAGCCGAAAAAGAGGGCGTGACCTCGGTATATTCCGCGCTGGTCAACAAGACCGTTCCCATCGAGTACAACGACTATTTTCGCGACACGTCCACCGGCAACACCTACCGCGTGACCTCAAACCCGGAAGAACGGGCTGCGCCGCGGTCGGCAGGACCGACGATCCGGGCGCTGAAATTCTTCACCGCGGAGCGAAAGGAGCTGCCGAAATGACAAAGGATAAGGCGCTCCATGCGTGGTTTTCTCAATTCCTACCGGCCTATCCGACCTCGAATGTGCCGGAAGATGCAGTTTTCCCGTGGCTGACCTATGAGCTTATCACAGGATCATGGGAGAGCGGCGAGATCGCGCTGACGGTCAATCTCTGGTATTACACCGAGAGCGAAGCGATGCCCAACGCAAAAGCGCAGGAAATCAGCGACGCCATCGGCATGGGCGGCTGCATGGTGCCGTACGACGGCGGGGCGATGTGGATCAAGCGCGGATCTCCGTGGTGCCAGAACATCGCGGACGAAAGCGATAAAAACATCAAGCGGCGGTATCTCAACATCACGGTTGAGTTCCTGTCGCAAAACTGATGAAAGGACAACGACATGAAATTTACCAAAATTCCTGTTGATACATTTCAGAAATTACAGATCAACGCCGGTGTTTTGACGACCGACTTCACGCCTGCAACCGGCACCATTGGGGAGGCAGGGCAGATCGGCGCGACGACCGGCGGCGTCAACTTCTCGGCGACTCCGGAATACTCGGACTATGGCGAGGACATTGACAACTGCCCCAAGAACACGAAGGAACTGAAAAAGCTCGATTCGTGGGAGGCAAAGGCAAGCGGCACGTTTGTCAGTGCCGACACCGCTATTGCGAAGAGTTTGTGCGGCGCTGCAGACATTGACGCCAGCGACACCACGAAAGTGGCGCCGAGAAACGATGTGCTTGAAAAGGATTTCGCGGATATCTGGTTGGTTGGTGACTACTCCGACAAGAACGGTGACGCAAACGGCGGATTTATCGCAATCCACCTGATGAATGCACTGTCCACCGGCGGCTTCCAGCTTCAAACGGCGGACAAAGGCAAGGGCCAGTTTGCCTTTGAGTATACGGCGCACTATTCCATGAGCGCGCAGGATAAGGTGCCGTTTGAAATTTATATCAAGGCCGGTACGGCGGAGGCGTAAATGAGACTTTCCGACATTCAGGGCGAGCGCGTCTTTGACGTCATCGCGGATATCATTGATCCTGTCGCAAACATTGCACAGGACAATGTGGCATCTGCGCTTTTCAGGCGCGAACGATTGCCGGAAGGTATGACGGCAAAAAACTTCTTAGTGTGGCGGGCGAGAAAGTCGCTCCCCGTGCTTTTTAAGGAGCACAAGGGCGATATCATCGCCATTCTCGCTGCCATTGAAGGGGTTAGCGAGGAACAGTACAAGAGCGAATTGAGCCTTGTCAAACTGATGCAGGACGCAACGGAGCTTTTGTCTGATGAAGCATTTAGCGTGCTTTTTATCTCAGCGCAGAGCAAGACCTCATCTGGCTCTGCGCAGGAGAATACCGAGGGCAAAGGCGAGTAAAGCAGTTTCTACGATACTGTGTGGCGCGGCTCAATGAGAGAGCGAAAACCGAGGCGTACCGCATCTATGTGACCGACGCGCTGCGCATTGTGGCCGAAAACACGGCGCGATACGCGGGCGGGAACTACATCAAGGCGCGATACGCGGACATTATTGAGCCCAAAAAGCAGGACAACAGAACGTGCGAAGAGATTACCGCCGATGTGGTCGCGCGGTGCGGATTGGTGGTGAAACATGAATCTACTTGATTTATTTGTCAAAATCAGCGTAGACGATGGAGACGTAGACAAGGGCTTTTCAGAAACGAGCAGCAAGGCGGAAACGCTTGCCGGGAAACTGAAAGGCGGGCTTGCTACGGCGGCAAAGATCGGCGGCGCTGCGATTGCGGCGGCTGGCGCGGCCGTGGTTGCCATTACAAAACAGGCCGTAGAAAATTACGGCGAATATGAGCAGCTGGTTGGCGGCGTTGAAACGCTTTTTAAGTCCTCTGCCGATGCCGTGATGCAGTACGCCAAGAACGCATACCAGACGGCGGGCATGAGCGCCAACGAGTACATGACCACCGTGACGGCATTTTCCGCGTCGCTGCTGCAATCTATGGGCAATGACACGGACGCAGCGGCGGAAAAGGCGAATCTCGCCATTACCGACATGAGCGATAACGCAAACAAGATGGGTTCGAGCATGGAATCCATTCAGAACGCCTATTCCGGCTTTGCCAAGCAAAACTATACCATGCTCGATAACCTCAAGCTTGGCTACGGCGGCACGAAGGAGGAAATGCAGCGCCTCTTGGACGATGCAAATGCCTTAAATGCCGCGCAAGGAAACTACACCAACTACACCATTGACAGCTATGCGGACATCGTTGATGCTATCCATACCGTGCAAACAGAGATGGGCATCACGGGTACAACGCAGCTGGAAGCCAGCACGACGATCCAAGGCTCTATCGCGTCGATGAAAGCGGCGTATGAAAACTTTATCACGGGGCTTGGCGATGAAAACGCCGACATGGCGGAACTCATGACAAACCTTTTGGGCAGCACCGTGACGGTGGCGGAAAATCTCTTGCCGGTCGTTGAGAGAATCCTTGAAAACATCGGCGTTGTGGTGCAGGAAAAAGGCCCTGAAATGATTGAGAAATTCGTCGGCTATGCCATCGAAAAACTGCCGCAGGTCATTGAGCTGGGCCTGCAAATAGTCATTGCGTTGGTCAAGGGGCTGGCGCAGAACCTTCCGCAGCTGGTCACAGGCGTTTTGAATATGGCGGCAACGATCATTAAAACGTTGGTCGATTCCATTCCTGACGTTATCGAGGTCGGCAAGGACATTGTGCGCGGCGTGTGGGACGGCATCAAGGCGATGGGGAGCTGGATCAAGGAAAAGGTGTCCGGTTTCTTCGGCGGCATTGTGGATAACGTCAAGGGCGTTCTTGGCATTCACTCTCCGTCCCGCGTGTTTGCGGGGATCGGCGAAAACATGGCGCTTGGCCTCGGCGAGGGCTGGGAGAGCGAATACGGAACAATCAAACGCGGCATTACAAACGGGCTGGACTTTGGTACGGCACAGATCGGCGCGGAGCAATCTTTCGGCGGCCAGATGCGCAGCGCGCTATCTTCCCTCGGCGGCATGGGCGGCGATATCAACATTGTTGTGCAGTCCGTGCTTGACGGGAAGGTAATCGGCGAGACGGCATACAAATACAACAGGCAACTCCAACGAGCAATGGGGGTGTAAATGGATATCACACTGAAGCTCGGCGCGCTTGACGTGCACGAAAAGGTATCTACTTTTTCCGCCCAGCGCGAGGTGAGCTATGGGAAGATCATTGTAACGATGGACGATGTAGAGCACGCAACGCGGAGTAAAGACCGCTATGTCGTGAAGTTCTCCCTCTTTCCGATGACGGAGGACGAGGCGACGGTTTATTGCGACGCGCTGCGCGCATCGACCGTTGAGGTGACCTTTTCCGACCCGTATACCAAGACAGACATGGTAAAGACGATGCGCGTGACAAGCAATCTGGACGCGGCGTTTGCGCTTGTGTCCGTTGACGGAAAACGCAGGTACAAGGGCGGAGAGATACAGTTGAGGGAAATCTAATGCACAGTGTAAGTGATTTGTACTTATCACTGCTTGCCGACAAGAATCATCGCGTAGAAACCAAATTAAGCATTGCGGGGGTGGAGTACAGCCAAGCAGATATCGTGAAAGACAGTCTGCGTGTCTACGGTGGGCTGTATTCCACCTTTGGCATTGGCAATTGTTCGGCGCGGCAAATCGATTTTGAGATCATTCCAAAGGGCGATATTCCGCGGCAGGCAAAAATTGAGGTTTACGTGAGGCTTGTATCAGGAGAGCAGAAAAGCGAATGGATCCCGAAGGGAGTATTCTATTTCGCAACACGAAAAACCGATAGAAAAACGGGTGTTTTGAGTGTGCATGGATATGATTCCATGCTCAAGTCGGAGCAGACATGGCTTGACAGCAGCTATGACGCGGAGACATGGCCGATGCCGGTATGGACAGCGGTCAACGACATTGCGCGACGCATGGGCGTTGCTGTGGACAGCAGGACGCAGCTCAACGAGTCTTTCCCCGTGCAATACCCTGTAGACGACGAGGGCGATATGACGATGCGCGAGGCATTGTCCCGCGTCGCGGTTGCCAACGCGGGCAACTGGATTATCACAGACGAGGGCAAGCTCTTGCTGGTCGGGTTAAACTCCATGCCCGCTGAATCCAATTATCTTATCACAGAGGGCGGCAGCGCCATCACCTTCGGCGGCGTGCGTATCCTCGTGTAAGGAGGGGAACATGGACAAAACTTACTTAGGCCGGCGGCTCGCGAACTTTTCCCCCGGGATCGCGTCGCAGCCTATCTCTAAAGTCGAGCTGCTCGACGAGAACGGCGACGTAATCGGCGTGTCCGGATCGGACACCGGGCAGACGTTGACGGCCTTACAGCCGGACGGCACTGACGCGATGGCGGCGGCGATCCTCGCCAAAGTGTCCGGCTACAAACACATCGGTTACGATGGCCGCAAAGCGCTGCTTGATCCTGCGGTAGAACTGGGCGACGCGGTGACGGTGGACGGGCATTACGTCCCGCTCGTCTCGATAGACCTGACATTCGACCCGCTGCTCGCGCCGGACATCTCCGCGCCTGACGCGGACGAGATCGACGACGAGTATCCGTATAAATCGCCGACGCAGCGGCAGATCGAGCGCAATATGGCAAAGACGCGGTCACTTATCACCAAGACGAGCGATGCAATCAATCTCCGTATTGATGGGGTTGATGGTGACGTGTCCTCGCTGCGTGTGTCCCTTGGCAACGTGCAATCGGTCGTATCCACTAAGATCGATGGGAAAACCGCGCAAAGTATGATCGATCAGAGTGTAAACAAAATCGAGTTGCGCGTTGATGGTGTGGATAATGACATTTCGTCCTTGCGTGTGGAGCTTGGAAATGTGCGGTCAGAAGTTAGCGGGAAAATCGACGGCAGCACGGCACAGAGCCTTATCGACCAGAGTATTGACAAAATCGAATTGAGCGTGTCCAGCGGCAGCGGCGGCAGCACGTTTACCCTCAAGGCAGGAAGCGCCACACTGAGTACAAACACGCTCGATTTACACGTCAATGCGGTCAACATCGACGGCACGCTCAAGGCAAGCCAGATCCAGGCGGGAGGCATTTATGTTGGAGATCTTGCCGATGGATCGGATTATGCTACAAAAACCTACGTGACCGACAACGCAGGATTGAGTCAAACAGAAGTAGATGATCGTATCGATACCTACATCGATAGTACTTCGATTACCGCTGAAATACTGCGCGGGAGAACCGTCTCCCTTATGGCAAACCGTAGAACAGAAATCGGAACTATTGAGCTGGTAGACACCACCACAGGGTATGGCATTAGCATTAGCACGAATGATGGAGGCATTCAGCTCGATTCCGGCGGTAACGTGTATATTACAAGCGCATACAGGACGAGACTCCAATTGGACGATGATGCTGCCAAAATTGGCCCGACGGTATGGGCAACCGACGGAACAGTCATTTACAGCTCCGACAAAAACGTAAAAAACAGCATCGACTATGATCTATCCCGTTATCGTCAATTCCTGCTCGATCTCAAGCCTTGCCGCTTTAAGTACAACGAGGGGCAGAGCGGACGATACCATATCGGTATGATCGCGCAGGATATGGAACAAAGTCTTGCTGACAACGGCATTGCTGCATCTGAGTTTTCCGGTTGGTGCAAAATGCCGATGCGAGACGAAAATCACAATATCACAGGGTACACCTATGGTATTCGGTACGATAGCCTGATCCCCCTAAACACGTTGATGATTCAGGAGCTCGTGAAAAGAGTGGAAGTTTTGGAAAAAAGGAGCTGGTTTTGATGGATAAGGAAAAACTCGAAAAGCAGATCGAGGGTGCTTACAGCATGATTACAGGCATCTATGTCAAGGGCGCGGACGCCAAGCGTGTGGCAATGGCAATGCAGCACCTCGAAAATGCCTTTGCCGAGTTGGACAAGCCGGACGAGCCGCTTGACCAAGAGGGCAAGGCGAAGCTCAAGAAGGAAAGCGAGGTAACTGATGGCTGATAAAGCAATTTCTGACCTCACCCAAGCAACACAAATCACAGCCGAAGACCTTTTTGTCTTACAGCAAAATGGCGAAGCAAAAAAGCTGAAAGGCTCTCAAGTCGTGCAGTATGCCAAGGACTCCGTTGCAGCAGAGGTGCAGGGTGTTAAGGAATATGCTGATACCGCTAAAGCATCGGCTGATGCTGCGGCGAAGGACGCAACCAGAGCGGAGGCCGCTGCACAGGGCATCGACGATAAGGTTGCTGCGGCTGACGCGTCCGCAAAGGCTGCGGCCTCTTCTGCTGCTGCTGCTGCTGCATCTGCGACCGGCGTCGACGAGAAGGTACAGGCCGCGCAGACTGCAGCTGACAATGCCGCCAAGTCGGAGACAGCGGCAAAAGCCGCACAGACTGCTGCCGCCAACGCACAGAAAGCAGCAGAGACCGCGAAGACCGATGCGCAGACTGCAAAGCTTGATGCGCAAAAGGCGTGGGAAGACGCAGAACGCGCCAAGAATGATGCGTCTGGCAGTGCTGACAGCGCGAGGCAGGAATCGGCAAACGCCTTTGAAAGCGCGCTGAACGCACAAAACGCAAAGACAGACGCGGAAACAGCAAAAACCGATGCACAGGCGGCGAGAGACTCTATCGTCAACATGATCGTCGAGGCGGTCACGCTTGCAAGCGGTTCTGACGCGACGGTAAGCAAAAGCGTTGTTGACAATGTTTTCAAACTGGCGTTTGGCATTCCCCGCGGCAACCCCGGTGCAGATGCGCCTACCATCACAGGCATCACGATCCGGCAGAGTGACTATCACATGATCGTGTCCCTCTCCGATGGTGCAACATACGATGCGGGCTATTGCCGTGGCGCTGCCGGTGCTGGCTCGGGTGACATGCTGGCGGCTGTGTACGACCCTCATGGCAAACAGCAGGACATCTACAAATATGTCGATGACGCGTTTTCCAACATTCCCGCTACCAATGTAAAGTTTTCCGACGGCACGACGTTTCAGCAGAAGTTGGACAGTGGCGCGCTTAAAGGAGACCCGGGGAAAGACGGTGCTCCCGGTGAGAAGGGAGACCCTGGCGAGAAGGGCGCGGACGGCGCTCCCGGCAAGGACGGAGCAAAGGGCGCGGACGGTCTGCCTGGGAAAGACGGCGCAGACGGCAAGACGCCCGTCAAAGGCGTGGACTACTTCACGCCTGCGGAGGTGGAGCAGGTAGCGCAGGAAGCGGCGGGGAAAGTCAACGGCAGCGACATCAAGGTGACGTTCACTCCCGCGAGCACGCGCACGGCGCTGGAATCCGGCACGAAACTTGCGATCCTGATGGGCAAGATCGCCAAGTGGCTAAATGACCTTGGCTGGCTTGCTTTTAAGGACACCGTGACGACCAACGACGTATCAGCGGGCATCAAGGCGAGTCTCAGCAGGGCAGACAGTGCGCTGCAAAGCGTGAGCAAGAGCGACGTCGGGCTCGGCAACGTTGCAAATGAGAGACAATACTCTTCCGCAAATCCGCCGCCTTATCCTGTCACAAGCGTCAACGGCAAGACGGGCGCGGTCACGGTGAGCGTGCCGACTGTCCCCACCACCACCTCCCTCATCAAGGGCAACGGCTCGGGCGGGCTGGCGGCGGCGACGGCGGGCACGGACTACGCGCTGCGACCGACCACGCGCAAGGTGACGCTGACCGCCTCGGGGTGGAACAGCAGCACCAAGCAGCAAACGGTGACATGCAGCGGCGTGCTCTCGGACGCGACAAAGCAGCTGCTGATTCCCACGCCCGTGAACACGGCGGCGGGCAATCCCTACGACGAGGCGAGCATTCAGATGGTCGCGCAGGGCGCGAACAGCGTGACATTCTACGCCGACACCGTGCCGACGGTGGGCATCGACGTCTACGTGACAATTTACCCCATCAACTATCTCGGGTAAGGGGGGCAAGGACATGATCTACAACATGAGACGGCGGAAGAAGAAGCCGAGACAGCTGCCGTGGTACTTTTATAGCAGAATAAGTTATGGGAAACCCCAAACATTCAGCGCGAACTTTGAATCCGCAGGGAGAGCATGGGTGGGGATCAAAATAAGTGCAAATGAAAGAGACGTGGTGACTCAAATGTGGTATCTCCTCAATAGCAGTAACCCCTATTTGGCGCGAGTGTCTGTTTACACAATAACCAAAGGTTTCGAGAATAAAGAACACCGAACAATCATTTTCGACGAAGAACCCACCGGAGAATTGCTGGCGTTCCTGCAAGCGAACGCCACGCCGCTATGAGAAAGGAGCACGATATGAACCTTAGAAACGCCCTCAGATATATATATATATCGGCTGAACCTTGCGAAAGCGGGGTGGGAGTATGATCTTCAACCCCGTGAGAACCGGAGGGAGCGCCAAGGAGTACACGATCACGGCGGGAAACGGCATCACCACGAACGCAACCAAACAAAAGCCCGGGCACGTATTTAAAGCGGCTTCGAGCATAGGCAGCAGAACCCCTAAAATGACATTCCAAGATCCAGACACCGAAGAGTGGCTCACCATTAACGGCTCAGGCAGAACCTCTAATTTCGTGATGCCCTGCGCCGATGTGACAATTACTTACCAATAGGAGAAAAGAGTATGAGCACGATTTTGAAAGCAAACAACACCGAAACGCCGTGCGAGGCGGCGGAACACTACCGCGACAGCGCGTGGGGACGCCCCACCTGCACGGTGACGATCAAGGCAAGCACGGCGGAGATCGCCGCCCTGCTGCCAAGCAATACGCCGTGGTCGCTCATTGAGCGCGAGGACGTGCTGGACGAGAACGGCGCGCCCACGGGGCAGACCGTCGACCACGAGCGCGACATGAGCGAGTACAGCCTGTCGGGCGACATCACCGACCACCGCGACGGCACGGTATCTATCAAGATGGGCAAGCCTACGGAGACCGAGAGCGCCAAAGCGACCGTCACCGCCCTTGCGGGTGAGCCGGTCACATACGCCCGCGCGGTGAAGCTGCGCCCCATTATCGAGCAGGCGGCGGTCAGCCTGAGCGACGGCGAGGCGGCAAGCGTGCCGGAACTCATCACGGCATGGGCGGACCCCGTTGATTACGCCAAGGGCGACCGCAGACGCTACGGCGGGAAGGTGCACAAGTGCCGTCAGGCGCATACCTCGCAGGCCGACTGGACGCCGGACAAGACACCGAACCTCTGGGCGGTCATCGACGCCGAGCACGCGGGCACGCAGGCAGACCCCATTCCCGCAGCGCGCGGCATGGAGTACGAATACGGCAAGTATTACCTCGACGGCGAGGACGGCAAGGTGTACCTCTGCGAGCGCACGGGCGAGCAGGCAGGCGGCAAGATCACGCTGCAATACCTGCCGCATGAACTCATCGGCAACTATTTCAAGGCGGTGTAATACGCCGCGTAGGGGAGCTTCAACCGTCTGGCTTTTGGCCGGACGGAAAACTAAACTAAAAAATAAAGGAGATCAAGCACATGGAGGATAATACGTTGATGGCTATCAAGGCATGGGTTGTGGCAATGGTGGCACTGTTGACCTCGTTCTGGGGCTGGTTCGGCTGGCTCCTGATCGTATGGGTGGCACTGATGCTGGCTGACTGGCTCGTCGGATCTGCCGCGGCCGCAAAGCGCGGTGAGTGGTCGAGCGCAAAGCTGAGGGAAGGTGCGTGGCACAAGGGCGGTATCGTCGTTATTGTCAGCGTGGCGATGGTGGCAGACTGGCTCATCGGCGCGATGCTCAGCAACCTCCCGGACGTCAAACTTCCTTTTGAGTACAGTGTCCTGATCAGCCCGCTGGTCGTCGTGTGGTACATCATCGGCGAGCTGGGATCGCTCGCCGAGCATGGCGTGAGCATGGGCGCAAAAGTCCCGGTGTGGCTGGTCAGGCTGCTGGCTGTGGGGCAGAGCGCAGTGGACGCAGCCGGGGAAAAGCTGACCGGCGGAGAAGAAAAGGAGGAAGAGGACGAATGAGAGACGTAGTCGGTGCGACCTCTGAGGAGGTCCGCATGATCAAAGCTGTCCAGCGCGCTGTCGGCGCGCTGGACAATGGGTATATCGGCAACCAGACGATGAGCGACATCGCGGCGAGCGTGGGCGCCGGGTGCTTTCCGCTCAACGTGGAGCTGTACGGACAGCCCGCGATCATCGGCAGAGACATTGACCCCTATAATCCCAAGGGTGCGCTGCCCTCCATGGCCATCTCCGGCAGCTTCTCCTGGGCCGGACAGCCCTGCAGTATCCTTGTGCGCAACGGCCGTGTGCTGTGCGGCACGAGCTGCCACGCGCCGTCCTGCCCGGAGAGCGTCTTGTACAAGACGCGGGATGGCGTCATCCGCGCAGCTCGCGTGACTTCTATCAACGCCCTGCTGCCCTCCGGCGTCGTCTGGGCCATCGGTGGTCTTGGGCTACTTGGCCTCTATAACCCCGTTGCGGAGGGTTTTACGGGTGTGTATAGCGACGTCCTGCGCAAGACCAACCACACGCTGATCGGCAGCAAGGGCAACATGGTATATGGCGTGTATTGCAAGTCGATGACCGCGGCACAGGTCAACGCCTACGCGCGCGACAAGCTCAAGCTTGATATGGCGGTCATGTTGGATGGCGGCCATGTCGCGGCTATCAATGGCCCTGTTAACAAGATCAACGCCGGGCAGCGGCAGTATTATGCCATCCGTTTCGTCTGACGCAGGGGGCGCGAAATGAAGGACTTTATCGAGACGCTCATTGCGTGGGACGGCGCGGTGCGCGGGGATGCGCTGCACAAGCAGATCGTCGATGCTTATAATAGCTATCTCCCCCACCCGCGCGGCTACGCGCTGACCACCAAGGATGACTATTGCGCCGCCACAGTCAGCGCTGCTGCGATTCTTTGCGGGCTTGCAGACGTGATTCCAATCGAGTGCAGCTGCGGCGAGCAGATGCGGCAATATCAGGCGCGCGGGCTGTGGGTTGAGGCGGACGACCATGTGCCGGAGGTTGGAGACCAGATTTTTTACCACTGGGGCGACGGCAAAAACTACGCTAAGACGGATTGCACCGGCGCGCCGAACCATACCGGCATCGTGACGCGCGTCGTTGGTCGCCGCCTAACTGTGTTTGAGGGCAACATGGGCAGCGCTCACCGGTGCGGATACCGGACTCTGGAGGTCAACGGCCGATACATCCGCGGCTATGGGACGCCTACATACCCCACGAAAAAGCGAGCGCTCAAAAAAGGAGATGCCGGAAAAGAGGTTGAGCAGCTGCAGCAGCTGCTCGTCTCCTGCGGCTGGGGCGTCGCTGTTGACGGATCTTTTGGCCCTGCGACGCAAAAAGCGTGGGGCGAGTATGTCGCGGCATGGATCACAGAGACAACTAAAAAATAACGGTGCCCGATTCGGGCACAGGAAGGAGCGGGCGGCGAAAGCCCACGCGCAAGCGCCTCTGCAAGCCCTACACGGGCATGGACAGTCAGCACAAGCGTATCCGGTCGGAGTTATCCGCGATGGCTCCACGGCGAGCTGTCGAATATATTTTATCCTTCGAGCTGCCGCAGGACGAGGCGGCGTGTATCATTGAGTGCGACGTGCGGCAGAAAAGCTGCGTACAGGTGGCGGATATGCTGCACGTCAGCATCGATGGATTGGCTAAAATGCGGCGAAGGGCGTATGCAAAAATTGCAGATGGGCAAGAAAAAAGCACCGACGATTAGTCGGTGCTTTTTAGTTCGCGCTCAAAAATCTCAAGAATTAACTTTCGGCGAGAAATGCCGCGTTCTGCCGCAAGGTCGGTCAGTTCCTTCAACATACCCTTCGGGACATCTATCGTCAGGCGATCGTACGTCTTAGCGGCATACTCCCGGTTCGCATGGTATTCCTTCTCCGCAGCCTCCTGCGAGCGCGTATAGGTGTATACCTTATTCCCAACACGCTTTGTGCGTTCCAGTTTCATTTCTTTTCGGCCTCGATTCCAAGCCGCACCAGGCGCTTGATCTCCGTCTGCCTCGGCTTTCCTTCCAACGCGGTCAGAATATCGGCATCTGTCTTGTTGTTCAATTTCAGACCGATGAAGGTGGTGTTCTGCACCATCCACTGGCGCTTTGCTTCACTATCCGGCATGATTTAAAACAGGTTCTCGATGGTAACGCCGAACTTCTCGGTGGCTTCGGCTTTGAAGCGATTCATATTTTCATGGTAGTCTTCGCTGAAATACTTATTTGCCACACCAATGGAAATCATTCGGGATTCCTGATCGTTGATGTAATCGGCAGCGGCCTCTGCGTTTTCCCCCATGATTTTGTAAGTGTCCATCAAAATAGTTTTCATAATATTTTCTCCTTTACGCCTCGACAACGTTTTCAACGCAGGACTTGGGGCACCAGATCACCACATTCTTTTCGCCGCTCATGAAAAAAGCCTCAACAGACAGTTTATAGGCCTTTTCGGTTTCGCCGATGATTTCACCAAACGCATCCAGCCTCTGGCAGTGATAGCGATCGTTAAGTTCCATTTTTTTCTCGATTTGGAACCATCTTTTCATGTTAGCGAACTTTTTCATGTTTTGGAGCCCCTTTCCTTTACTGCACCTAAAGTATACAATAGGTTAAACCTATTGTCAATAGGCTTACCCGAATTCCAGTGTAAAATATTTTTCGGGCAGTTTTGGTGCAGAATACGGGCATTTTGAGGGCAATTCCCTGCGGCAAAATCGCGGTATGATTGAGGCAACAGAAGGAGGTGCGGCGATGTACGACCGACTTTTAGCTTTGGGCTTTACGGAGCAAATGGCAATGGACGTGCTGACGCTGTTCTCCGACCCTGACGAGCTGCGCACTTACGTCTATTTTGCGGAGCTTTTCCATGTATAGCTACTTTAATCCCAACCCCGTGGGGCGGAATGTATCAGATTGCACCGTGCGCGCGATTTGCAAGGCAACGGGGAAGGACTGGGGCGAGGTTTATTTGTCTCTCTGCATACAGGGCTATTTAGACGGAGATTTGCCCAACGCAAATGCTTGTTGGGGCGCATATCTGCGGTCGCTCGGCTATCGGCGCTATATTGTGCCGGACACCTGCCCCGACTGCTACACGGTTGGTAAGTTTGCCGATGAGCACCCGCGCGGGACCTATATTCTCGCGCTCTCCGGGCATGTGGTCTGTGTGCAGAATGGGACGATCTATGACAGCTGGAACAGCGAGAACGAGATCCCGCTTTATTATTGGATCAAAGAAACGGAGGAATGAACATGGCATATCCTTATTTCAACCCCTATTATCCGCAGCCGATGCCGGACAACCTCATGCAGATGCGGCAGATGCAACAGCCTCAAATGCAACCTCAGATGCAGCCGCAAATGCAAAACCCCATTGCGCAGGGCGGCGTGCAGTGGGTCAACGGCGAGCAGGAGGCGAGAGGGTATCTCATCGCGCCCAACTCTGCCGTTGCGCTGTGGGATTCCACCGCGCCGACTGTATACCTCAAGCAGTCCGACGCGAGCGGAAAGCCGACGCTCAAAATTTATGACCTCGTAGAGCGCGCAGAAACGCCCCGTACAGCCCCGCAGGAAAAGGGCGTGGAATTTGTCACCCGCAAAGAGTTTGACGCGCTGGCAGCGCTTGTGGGCGAAATAAAGGGTAAGAAGAAGCGAAAGGTCGAGGAGGACGAGGACGATGAGTAATCCTTTTTTTGGCGCTCTCGGTGGCGGGAACGGCTTTTTTCAGATGATGCAGCAGTTCCAACAGTTTAGGGCGAATTTTCAGGGCGACCCCAAAGCAGAGGTCGAAAAGCTTTTGCAGAGCGGTAAGCTCAACCAGCAGCAGTTGAACCAGCTACAGCAGATGGCAAAGCAGTTTCAAAGTCTGATGCAATAAATCAACTACGCAGTTGATTTGTTGCACTAAGAATCAACCAAATGGTTGAACAATAAACAAGATTTAAGCAAAGTGTTTGCTCAACTTTTTGCAAAATCAACATCGTGGCCACGATTTGATAAATTTTTTTAAGGAGTGATACTATGGCTCTTTCCGATGGTATGCCGACTATGACGATGCCGGTTGCCCCCGCCAACAATAGCGGCGGCTTCGGCTTCGGCGGTGACGGTGCATGGTGGCTCATTGTCCTGTTCCTCTTTGTGTTTTGCGGCTGGGGTGGCAACGGCTGGGGCAACAACGCTGGCAATTCCGGCGGCGTGGTCGACGGCTATGTGCTGACCTCTGATTTTGCCAATGTCGAGCGCAAGATCGAGAGTGTAAATCAG
>ERZ1034992.520-NODE-520-length-21187-cov-19.718153_pt1 | contig 21187 bp, 18 predicted proteins | sample MGYA00520695_ERZ1034992 | MGnify/ENA primary metagenome ERZ1034992 (study PRJEB33766, sample SAMN09781778) | gut metagenome | biome: gut microbiome | host: Homo sapiens | place: Madagascar | study: EMG produced TPA metagenomics assembly of the PRJNA485056 data...
AGCAATTAAGCCACTTTAGAACATTTTATTGTTTTACAAGTGTTAAAGTACCGAATTCCTACTCAAGAAGAGATGGAAAAACTATTAAAGTGCTGCTACTACGATACAGAAGTAGACTTCTAATAACTCTAAAATAAAGCGTTTATCTTGAAATTCGTTCAAAATGAACGCTTTTTTATATTGAACTTAAAAAACTTGTCATATATAATAAATAGGCATTTGTATGCAATACACACACAGTGGATTCATTACTCCGTGGCGAAAGCTTAGTGATGATCGAAACTGTGGAGGAGAAACGGAAAGAGAGGAAATATTTAAAATGTCACAATTAGTTTCAATGCGTAAACTTCTAGAAAACGGTGTTCATTTAGGTCACCAAACTAGAAGATGGGATCCAAAGTGTAAACCATTCATCTACACTGCAAAGAATGGTATTTACATTATCAATCTAGAAAAGACTCAAGAAGGTCTTGATGTAGCTTATGCTAAGTTAAAGGAAATCGCTGAAAATGGCGGTAAGGTACTATTCGTTGGTACTAAGAAGCAAGCTCAACAAATCGTTCTTGATGAAGCTACAAGAAGTGGAAGCTTCTACATCAACCAAAGATGGTTAGGTGGTACTTTAACAAACTTCAGAACTATTCAAAAGAGAATCAAGAGACTTCTAGAAATCAATGAAATGGAAGCATCTGGTACTATTAATGTTTATACTAAGAAGGAAGTTGCTTTAATTCGTAAGGAAGCATCTAGACTTGAAAACTTCTTAGGCGGTATCAAGGATATGAAGAAACTTCCTGATGCATTAGTTGTTATCGACCCAATGGAAGATCACAATGCTGTTTTAGAAGCAAAGAAGTTAGGTATCCCTGTATTCGGTTTAGCTGATACAAACTGCAATCCTGCATTTGTTGATTATGCAATTCCTGCTAACGATGATGCTGTTAAGGCTATCAAATTAATGACTTCTTTATTAGCTGATGCTATCGTTGAAGCAAAGGGCGGTATCTTACAAGATGCTTATCAAGAAGATGAAGCTGAAAAGGATGTAACTATGGAAGATGTTATCATCAACGTAGAAAAGCATGCTGAAGAGCTTGAAAAGAGAAGAAAAGCAAGAAACGAAGAAAAGATGCGTCAACAAGGACAAAACAGAGGTCGTTTCAATAGAAACTCTGAAAGAAGATATATTGGCAAGAAGGACACTGAAAACAGTGAAGCTCCTGCTACAGAAGAAAAGAAGGAAACAACAGAAGCTAAGGAGGCTGAATAATATGGCTATTACTGCTGCTCAAGTTAAGGAATTAAGAGAAAAGACTGGTGCTGGTATGCTTGATTGCAAAAATGCATTAAATGCTACTGATGGCGATATGGAAAAAGCTATTGACTGGTTAAGAGAAAAGGGTATCGCTAAGTCAGTTAAGAAGGCAAGCAGAATTGCTGCTGAAGGTCTTTCTAAAGTTTTAGTTGAAGGTAACAAGGGTTGTCTTGTTGAAGTTAACTCAGAAACAGACTTCGTTGCTAAGAATGAACAATTCTTAAAGCTTGTTGATACTGCTTGTAAGACAATTCTTGCTAGCAATGCTACAACAAATGAAGAAGCTTTAGCATTACCAGTAGATGGTAAGACATTAAATGATTTATTCATTGATGCTACTGCTACAATTGGTGAAAAGATTGTTTTAAGAAGATTCGCTTTAGTTGAAAAGAGCGATAGCGAAATCTTTGGTTCATATATCCATATGGGTGGTAAGATTTCGTGTCTTGTAGTATTAGAAGGTGGCGATGAAGCTTTAGCTAAGGATATGGCTATGCAAATTGCTTCTATGTCTCCAACTTATGTTTCAAGTGCTGATATGCCTCAAGACGTAGTTGAACATGAAAGAGCTGTTCAAACTGAAATCGTTAAGAACGATCCAACTTTTGCTGGTAAGCCAGAAAGAGTTATTGAAGGCGCTATTAACGGTAAGGTTTCTAAGTCTTTAAAGGAAATGTGCTTAGTTGACCAAGAATTCTTCAAGGATCCAGGTCAAAAGGTTGCTGCTGTATTAAAGAGCGCAAATGCTTCTGTAAAGAGCTTTGTTAAGTATCTTGTAGGTGAAGGTCTAGAGAAACGTGAAGAGAACTTCGCTGAAGAAGTTGCTAAGCAAATGGCTTAAAAATTAATTTCAAGGACCTTTAATGGTCCTTTTTTTTGGAGGAAAACATGTATAAAAGAATTTTATTAAAACTTTCTGGTGAGGCTTTAGGCAATCCTTTTGATACAAAGGTGCTTGAAAACATTGCAGAACAAATCAAACAATTAGTAAATGATGGCGTTGAAGTAGGTATTGTTGTTGGCGGTGGTAATATCTGTCGTGGTCGTACTTTTGAAAAGCTAGGTCTAGATAGAAGAAACGCTGATTATATCGGCATGGAAGCAACTGTTATTAATGCTCAAATGATTGAGGCTTCTTTAACTAAGATTGGTGTGAATGCTAAGGCTTTATCTACAATTGATGTTCAAAGAGTTGAAAAATATGATACTGAAAAAGCCAATATCTTATTGGATAAGAAGACCGTTTGCGTATTTGGTGGTGGTACAGGTGAACCTTTCTTCTCTACAGATACAGCTAGCGCTTTAAGAGCTCAAGATATTCATGCTGAAGTTATTTTAATGGCTAAGAATGGTGTTGATGGTGTTTATACAGCTGATCCAAATATCGATCCTAGCGCAACTAGATATGATGAGTTAAGCTTTAATGATATAATTGAAAAAGAATTAGCAGTAATTGATTTGGAGGCTGCTAAAATCTGTAAAGAAAACAAGATCCATGCGTTTATCTTTGATATGGCACCTGAAAACAATATTGTGAAGGCTGCTAAGATGGAAACGGTGGGTACAATCATTAAGTAAGGAGAATTTATGGAAATTAAACACGTTGAAGAAAAGATGAATAAGGCTATCGCAGCTTTAGAAAACAATCTAACTAAGGTTAGAACTGGTAGAGCTAATCCAAATTTATTGGATCATGTTGAAGTTAACTACTATGGTTGCCCAACTCCAATTAATCAAATTGCTTCTATTAGTGTTCAAGAGGGTAAGACTTTAGTTATTAAGCCTTATGATGCTAGCAGCTTAAAGGATATTGAAAAGGCAATTAATGCTTCTGATATTGGTTTACCACCTCTAAATGATGGTACCGTAGTAAGAATCACAATGCCTGTTTTAACTGAGGAAACAAGAAAAGGTTTCTGTAAGGATATTGCTAAGTATGGTGAGGAGACTAAGGTCGCTATTAGAAATATCAGAAGAGATGCTAATGATGAAATAAAGAAGGACAAGACTCTTCCTGAAGATACTGCTAAGGATTTACAAGACCAAGTTCAAAAGTTAACTGATAAGTTTGTGGAAAAGACTGATGCGGTTGCTAAGGCTAAAGAAAAAGAAGTAATGACAATCTAGTATGAATACTTTAAATCATATCGCGATTATTATGGATGGTAATGGTAGATGGGCAAAACATAGAAATCTACCAAGAACCATGGGTCATAAGAGGGGTGTTGAAAAAGTTCGTGAGATTGCAATTTATGCTAATAAGTTAGGCATTAAGTGCTTAACTCTTTATGCTTTTTCTACAGAGAATTGGAAAAGACCAGAGAATGAGGTTAATTATTTGATGTCTTTGCCTAAGGTTTTCTTTAATTCTTATTTAAAGGAAATCATGGAAAACAACATCAAAATTGAGATGATTGGTGAGATGGAAAGAATTCCAGGTGAAGCTAAGTCAATCTTTGAGAGTGCTATTGAAAAGACTAAGAATAATACAGGCATGGTATTGAATTTTGCCCTTAATTATGGTGGCCAAAGTGAGATAGTTAGAGCTTGTAAATTATATGCTCAAGATTTTAAGAATGGTCTTGTTGATGATGTAGATGAAGAAACTTTTACTAATTATCTATATACTAAGGATTTACCTGAGGTTGATTTGATGATTCGTACAAGTAATGAACAAAGAATTTCTAATTTCCTTTTATATCAGTTAGCTTATAGTGAATTTATTTTTACAGATACACTATGGCCTGATTTTACATGTGATGATTTAGATAGATGTATTGATGAGTTTAATCATCGTACTAGACGTTTTGGTGGTGTAAATGAAACAAAGAATAATTAGTGCTGCAATCGCTGTTGCGGTTTGTATTTATCCATTAATATTTGGTGGCGTTAGCTTAAATATTTTAGTGACTTTAATTGGTCTTGTTGGCTTATACGAATATGTTAATTGTATTAAGAAGCCACTTAATTATCTTTTATTAGCTTTTAGTGAAGTTGTATATCTTATTAACTTATATTTTGGTGGTAAGTATTTTATTCCTTCATTTTTAGCTTTAATTATCGCCTTATTTATAGTGGCAATCTATGATGAAAATATAACTATTAATGAAGTATTTGGTACTGTAGTGATGACTTTTGTTGTAAGCTATTGTATCTTGCTAGTCATGAATTTATATGCTGGTGGCAATGGATATGTCTTCTTCTATATTTTGGTTGCTTCATTATTAACGGATACTGGTGCATATTTTGTAGGTCGCCGCTTTGGCAAACATAAGTTAAATGAGAGAGTATCTCCTAAGAAAACTATTGAAGGTTCTGTTGGTGGTGCTTTGGTTGGCTTTGCTTGCTCACTATTATTTGCTTATTTTAGAGGTTTCTTTGGATTGAGCATTGGGCTTGTAATTATTTGTTCAATTCTCCTTCCAGTTATTTCTGAATTTGGTGACTTAGCTTTCTCTTTAATTAAGAGACACTATGGAATTAAAGATTTTGGCAACATCATGCCAGGACATGGTGGCGTACTTGATCGTATTGATTCGGTTATTTTCTGTTTAATGTTGTTTGCAATTTTGACTAATATATTATGATGAAAAATATTTTATTACTTGGTGCTAGTGGTTCTATTGGTACTCAAAGTATTGAGATTATCAGGGAACATAAGGATAAACTTTGTCTTAAGGGTGTTTCTGTTGGTAAAAACATTGAATATCTAAGAACTTTACTAGAAGAGTTTGATTTAAAATTTGTTTATTCCATTGATAAACAAAAGGAACTAATGGAAAAGTATCCTAATGTTCATTTTTATTATGGAAATAATGGTTTAGAGCGTATCGTTAGGGAAGAAGATTATAACTGGTTAGAGAATGCTTTGGTTGGTTTTACAGGTTTTAAACCTACTTTAAATGCGATTAGATGTGGTAAGAATATCGCCTTAGCTAATAAGGAAACTTTAGTAGCTGGAGGGGATATTATTAATGCTGCTGTTAAGCAATATGGAGTGACTTTACTTCCTATTGATTCTGAGCATTCTGCTATTTTACAGTGTCTACAAGGACATAATAAAGAAGATGTTAAGAAGCTTATCGTAACAGCTTCTGGTGGTGCTTTTAGGGATAAGGATAGAAGTGAATTAAAAAATGTTACTTTACAAGATGCCTTAAAACATCCAACTTGGTCAATGGGTAATAAGATTACTATTGATTCAGCTACAATGATGAATAAGGGTTTTGAGATTATGGAAGCTCATTATTTGTTTGATATTCCATATGATAAGATTGAACCAGTTATTCATCCTGAATCAATTATTCATTCTATGGTTGAATATAATGATGGTACGGTGATGGCTCAAATGTCTTCACCTGATATGCGTTTACCTATTAGATATGCTTTACTTTATCCAGATAATAAGGGTGATGATCTTGTTAAGCATATGGATTTTAGTGAATGTATTAATTTGAGTTTTAGAAAAGTTGATTATGCAAGATATCCTTTAGTTTTGTTGGCTAAGGAGATTGGTGCATATGGCGGTAACTTTGGTGCTTTATTGATAGGCGCTAATGATGAGGCTGTTGACTTGTTCTTAAATGGTCGTATTAAGTTTACTGAGATTGAACAATATATTATTAAGACGCTTAAGCATGCTCATTTTGTAAAGAATCCTAGTGAGGATGATTTGATTTACTATAATGATTGGGCTGCTAATTATGTAAGAAATCTTTGGGCTAATAGTTAATGAGTTTATTTAATTTTATTTTATTTATATTGATGCTTATGGCAATTATAGTAGTTCATGAATTTGGACATTTTATTGTTGCCAAGATGTTTAATATCTATGTTCCTGAATTTTCTATTGGTATGGGCAAGGCTTTATACCAAAGAAAGGGTAAGGAGACTACTTTTTCAATAAGACTATTACCAGTTGGCGGTTATTGTGCTATTGCTAATACACCAGATGATTTTGACGAAAAGATTGAGGTTGAAACAGAGAAGGTTGATGTTTCTAGAACTTTAGCTGGTATTTCAAAGTTTAAGAAGATTTTAATTCTTTTAGCTGGTGTAATCATGAATGGTGTTTTAGCGCTAGTTATTATGGCAATGGTTTTCTTATCTATTGGTCAAGTCGGTGTTTCTCCAAGTTCAAAGATTGAACAAGTAGTTGCTGATTCTCCTGCTGAAAATGCTGGTTTAATGGCTGGTGATTATATTAAGAAACTTGAATTTGATAATGGCTATTCAATGAGTATTGATACTTATGGTGACTTAAGTGATTTTATGTCTTTGTATAAAAGTGGCGATATCACTGTTACAGTAGATAGAGATGGTGAAACTAAAACCTTAACTTTAAGTCCTGGTACCAAGGATGGTAATACTTACTTGGGTATTGCTTTTGGGACTTATGGGGTTGAGAAGGTAACATTTTTAAGTTGCTTTAAATATGGCTTTAATTATCTAAAGGAGATGACTCTACTATTAGTAACGATGTTACTTGGTTTATTTAGAGGTGTTGGACTAGATCAATTATCAGGTCCTGTTGGTGTTTATAAGGCTACAAGTGATGCGATCAATTCAGGTGCTATTTATTATTTTGTCTTAGCTGCTTCATTATCTTTAAATGTTGGTATCTTTAATTTAATTCCAATACCAGCCTTGGATGGTGGCCGTATTGTCTTAACTTTAATTGAAGCTATTATCAGAAGACCTATTAGTAAAAAGGTAGAATCTTATATAATAGGTTTGTCTTATGCCTTGTTCTTATTGCTGTTTATTTATGTAACAGGACAAGATTTATTTAAATTATTTAGGTAGGAGTTATGTTTGTAAAATATTTGATTGTTTTTCTAGTTTCGATGGTTCCACTGATAGAATTAAGAGGAGCTATTCCTTATGCGATTGCATTTCATTTGCCACTTGTTCCAAGTTATTTGATTGCGATTGTTGGCAACATGCTTCCAGTTCCTATTATTTTCTTTTTCGCAAGAAAAGTACTTGAGTGGGGTAAGGATGTTTCTTTTAAGCCTTTTGCTAAGTTCTGTCGTTTCTGTATTGAAAAGGGTGAAAGAGGTAAACAAAAGCTTCTTTCTAAGTCTAAGAATGGTGTCTATGTTGCGTTATTCTTATTTGTAGGTATTCCTTTACCAGGTACTGGTGCTTGGACTGGTACTCTAGCGGCTTCTTTCTTAGATCTTGATTTCAAGAAATCGGTGTTTGCTGTAGTTTGTGGTGTTGTTTTAGCAGGTATCATTATGGGCCTTTTGTCTAGTGGTATCTTTGGTGCTATAAGTTTCATAAAGTAGGAGGGATTATTTATGAAGATTCTAGTTACAGGAGGAACTGGTTATATCGGTTCTCATACAGTTGTTGAACTTATCCAAAAGGGCCATGAATGTGTAATAGTTGATAACTTATATAATTCATGTGAGAAGGTATTGGACCGCATTAAGGAAATTTGCGGTGTTAAACCAACTTTCTATAATGTAGACATCAGGGATAAGAAAGTTTTAGAGAAAGTATTTATTGAAAACAAGTTTGATGCGGTAATTCATTTTGCAGGTCTTAAGGCTGTTGGTGAATCAGTTAAGATTCCTTTGACTTATTATGAAAATAATATTTCTGGTTCTATTAATCTTTATGAATTAATGGAAAAGTATGATGTGAATAACTTGGTATTCTCTTCTAGTGCTACTGTATATGGTAACAGTTTTAAAGCTCCTTTTAAGGAAGAATATGGTAGAGGTACAACCACTAATCCTTATGGTACAAGTAAATTAATGAATGAAATCATTATTGAAGACTATTCTCATGCAAGAAAAGAATTGTCTGCAGTATTATTGAGATATTTCAATCCAGTTGGTGCTCATAAGTCGGGTTTGATTGGTGAAAAACCAAATGGTATTCCTAATAACTTGATGCCTTACATTGCCGATGTTGCCAATGGCAAGCTTGAATACCTAAGAGTATTTGGTGATGACTACGATACACCAGATGGCACCGGTGTTCGTGACTATATTCATGTAGTTGACTTAGCTAAGGCTCATGTACTTGCAATCGAATATGCTGATAAGCATAAGGGTTGTGAGACTATTAATATCGGTACTGGTGTTGGCTATTCAGTTCTTGATATCGTTAATGCTTATAAGAAGGCTAATAATATTGATATTCCTTATAAGATAGTTGAAAGAAGACCTGGTGATATCGCTACATGTTATGCTGATACTAAGAAGGCTTCTGAATTATTAGGTTTCAAGGCTCAATATGGTATTGAGGATATGTGTAAGGATTCTTATAACTTTATCAAGAAGAATCCTGATGGTATCAACTAATTTATAGATAAATTTATCGTTATAAAAATTGACAAAATTATAGACGTAAGTCTATAATTTTTTATATATGAAAAACCCAATTATTAGCGTATTAGATTCATTAGTTCCAATTAGTGCTTTAAACCAAGGTAAGGCTGCTAAGATTATTTCAGAACTAGGGCCTGAAGATGTTAAAATAATAGTTAAGAATAACGAGCCTATGGCTGCAATTATTCCTATTAGTAGATTTAATAAGCTTCTTGAAGCTGAAGAAAATATGGAGAAAAAATGACAAAGAAAAGAAAAGTAAGATACGATCGTATTGTTTTATTGGTTCTAATAGCAGTAGCTCTTGTTATCGCTCTTGTTTTAGGTATCAAGATGATTTTAAGAAAGCCAACTGTTGATGATAATCCTAATAACAACAATCAAATAGTTGAGAGTAATGATACAAGCTTAGAGCTTGTTTCTTATGATGTTTATAAAGACAAAGATAACTTATTAGGTTTTAATTTTGCGGTTATAGAATTAAAATTTAAGAATGAAAAGGGTATTAACTATGATTTTGGTAATCTAGTTACTGATGAAAATATCAAATTATCGGATACTTCTATGTATTCGAAGAAATTCAATTTACAAGAATTAGATTTTTCTTTATTGAATACTGTTAATGGTGTAATTACTAGTGACAAGGAATATACAGCTAAGGTCTTTGTGCCTTTCACAAAAGACAAATTAATATTGACTGATATGGTAAGCGGTAAGTCATTTACTATTGATGTAAGTAAGAATGAAAAAGATTTAAGTTCATTGAAGTATCAATCAACTGAATCTAATATTTCTTCTTCTAACTATAATCTTGATATATCTAATAGTTACGTTTCAGATATGATGACTAGAAATGGTCAGGACTATAATTCAAGTATGCTATGTATCTATACTTTTGATATAGATGTTAAATCTATTGGGGATAATATAAAATTAACTAGTGCTGTTTATAAGAAAAACAGTGATGGAGAATCTTATGATGCTTTGGATGCTAGCTATGCTTCTAGAAAGATAGATAACATTCTTGATAAGACTTTAAAGGTTGGTGATAAGTATGCATTATTCTTTGAAGTATTTACAGATCCAAATGAGAAACAAGATTTTAGTGGTACTATTACTTTTAATTTCTCAGATGGTTCTTCTAAGACAATAGATACGGTGTTGAATTGATGAAGAAGTTATTTATAAAATTACTTGTTATATGTTTACTAGTACCATTTATTGGTACTTTTGAGGTTTCTGCTCAAGATTTAAAAAGCTGTGGTTATGAAGTGGCTTACATTAATGATGATGGCAGTTTTAACACTGAAAGCTGTTATAGCGATTTTGCTAGTGCAAAAAATAGAATGAAAGAATTAGGTGGCGATGTTGTTGTTAGACATGATTCTTCTTATTCGTATACAAAAATTATTGCGATGAATTCGGGCATTGCCTATTCATATCCAAGAGATGGCGCTACTTTAAATATTTATCAGGATGTAAATAATCATTCGATTTACTATAAACAAACTTATGTGGCAAGACACTTTGAATTGAATTATCTAGATACTGAAAGATATTTAGGTGATGGTAGAGGAATGATTGAAACTAATATCAATGGTTTTCATGGCTTTACTGATTTAGAATATGTTGATTTGGTACCTAGCAAATTTATTAGAAATGGCATTGCGATTACACTTGGTGGTAATAATCATTATACAAATGAGGGAACTTTTACTTTTGTTCCTAAACAAAATTACTATGAAAGAAGAACAAGTGGCAATTATAGTGAAATTGTTTATCACATTTATAGAGGTTTTCCAGCTAATGGGTATGAACCTGTAAGTGAAACAATTGTCATTGGTCCTGCGCCTAGTTATATGAACGAGGGTGTGAAGTACTATTCTTATGATGGTTTAAATTTCTATAGTGATAGTGATTTTAAGAATAAGAGCTTTACGTATTATAATTATTATCAATTTTTACCATTAAGATCGAAAACTAATATTTCTGCCGATATCTTTAATAGCTATATATCTAAATATGATAATTCGGTTATGAGGGGCACAGGCCAAACATTTATTGATGCCCAAAATAAATATGGTATTAATGCTTTATTGTTGTTCGCAATGGCTGCTCATGAATCAGCTAATGGTACTAGTGGTTATGCAACGAAACGTAATAATTTGTTTGGTTGGAATGCAGTTGATGCTGATCCAAATCAAGCTACAAGCTTTAGCAGTGTAGCAGTGTGTGTAAACGAACAGGCTGGTGTTAATCTAAGAGGTTTTGTGGATGTTACTGATGGAAGATTCTTCTCGTCTTCGCTTGGAAACAAAGGCTCTGGTTTAAATGTAAAGTATGCTAGTGATCCATATTGGGGTATGGAAATAGCTTCTATTGCCTACCAAATTGATAAGTTATCTAAGAATAAGAACGGTACTTTGAGTGATTATAATTATTATTCTTTGTCTTTGATTAATAAGTTTGATATTCCTGTTAAACAAGAACCAAGTGATGGTTCTAAGACTCTATATACAACACAATATGGTCCACATTATCAAGAAGGTTTTATTGTGATTGATTTAGGAACTCAAGGTTCTTATACGAAGGTTCAATCAACTAATCCAATTGATGAAAATGGTAATATTAAGACTCATAGGACTCCGATCACTACAGGCAATTTGAACCCTATTTCTTATGGTGAATATGATTTTGATAGAAGTGTTGCTTATATTAACAGTAATTATTTAACTGTCATTAATAAGAAGAATGATGTCATTGTTGATGTTCCTGATAAGGAATTAAGTTTGATGCATATGGTTGAAAATATGCGTATTGAAGACGGCAACTTGATATTTGATGGTCTTGCGTTTATTAAAGGCATTAGTGCTAATGAACTTGCAAAGATTACTCAAAATATTAGTGTTGTTAATATTTTGGATAAATCTTCTAAAACATATAAAGCTACATGTAAGGAATATGAAGGAATTAATTTTAATGATAGCCATACTTATAAATATGTAGGTTTTGAAGTGTCGATACCTTTGAATGATATAAAGAATGGTTCTTATTATTTAAACATTGAAGTGAACAATAACGGAAATACTTTAAGCAGTCCAATTACTTCTTTAGAATCTAATTTAAGTAATTTTAACTATAATTCCGAAGAGTATACATATCATATTGGCGTTAACAGTTATTACAATTATCGCTATGAAATTGAGGTTGAAAGTTTGCCTAGTCAAATTGATTATAGTTTGGTTAATAAACCTTTTAAATCAATTAGAAATTCATTATTTTCTTTTGACACATTGACTTTGGATGAAAAATTGAATTTTGACATAGATGGTCAATCAATGATTTATTACGTTGATTATGACAATATTGATACTATTAAGAGAACTATTTATTTTGTTGATACGAAGGATAATTATAAAGCTATTGATTGTGAATCGTATAAATCATCTATTGATTACACAAGCATATTAAGTTCTTCATATAATCTAGATTATATTTCGTTTAAAGCTAATAGTAATTTAAGCGACTTAAAAAAGGGCACTTATGTGCTTATTATGAAGCTTGAAAATGGAGAATTTGTTGACTATATTGAATTAAATAATCTAAGCGGTTTAGAATTACCTGAAATTAATGTTAATGGAATTAATTATCGTTTTTTTACAAGTAATATTAGAAATAGATTAATGTTGGAGGTTAAATAATGAAAGATTTTTTTAGCAGTAAATTAAATGTCTTTTTATCAGTCGTGTTAGTGGCTATCGTTGGTGTTTGCGTATGGTTTGCGTTTACACTATTCGGCAATCCTTTTGACAAGAGTATTGTTGCTACTAACTTTAGTGGTATGAATAAGACCGAGGTTGAGAAGTGGATCGATGATAATAAGCTTGATAAGAGTAAATATAGTTATTCTTTCCAATATGATGAAGTCATTGAACAAAACTATGTAGTTTATCAATCTGTCAAAGAAGGCGAAAAGATTAATGATTCTTTAACTATTGTTTATTCAAACGGCAAGGATCCAAGTGGCGCTAAGGATGTAGCTTCTGAAATTAAAAATATGTCAGCTGATGAGGCTAGAAAATGGTTTTTAGTCAATGAATATGCAAATGTTTCTTTCTTATATGAAATAAGCGATGTTCAAGAATTTGGTAAATTAATTAGTGTTAATCCAAGTAATGCGACTAAGAGCGATAATATAACAGTAACATATTCTCTAGGCAAATCAATTGAAGATATTGTTACTACGGTTCCTAATTTTTCTACTTATACTGAATTAGAAATTAGAGAATGGGCTAAACAGTATGCGGTTGATTTGAGTATTAAATTCGAGGAGCATGATATTGCTAAGGAAGGTGAATTCATTTCTCAATCTATTCCTGCTAATAAAGAAATAAAGGGCGGCCAAGCTTTGGTTGTTACTTTATCTAGTGGTAAGGGAGATGGAAGTTCTAAGACTATTCCTGATACTTATTTGGGTTTGAGTGAGTCTGATTTTATTGCTAAGTTAAAGGCATTAGGTTTTACTAACTTATCAAAGTCTAATACAACTTACTATGCCGAAAGTATTAAAAAAGGTAATGTTTATTCTTATGATGATGGCACTTTTAGTACAAGTAGAACAATTAATTATGCTTTATCTGAAGGCAAATATACTTTTGATGCAAAGGAATTTAACGATAAGACAAAGACTGATGCTGAGAAGGTGGCTGCTAATTTAAAGAATAGGAATGCAAGAATCGACAGTAAACTAATCACTATTGAATTTGTTGCTGGTGATAAGAATGATGATAAGGCTGGCAAAACATATGATTGTGCAGCTAGTAAGAATGCAATTTCTTGTAAGGTTTATTCAAGTGATAATAGTGTTAAAGCTTTAATTCCTACTAATAATCAGTATTTGGGCAAGGACCCACAAACTTATATTGATGCTTGTAAGAAATTAGGTTTTACTAATTTTAAGAAATTAGATACTACTTATTTTTCTACTACGCTAAAGAAAGATACTTTGTATTCTTATGATGATGGTGAATTGTCTTTAGGCAAGACACTTGAATATGCTTTATCTGCTGGTCCTTATTCATTCAATGCGAATGACTTTAATGGTCTAACAAAGGATGAAGCCAGTAAGAAAGCTTCTGATTTAAAGGCTCGTAATGCGAGAATTAATGGTGATTTGATTACTATTGGTTTTACAAAAGGAACAAGCAGTTCTGTAGGAACTGGCAAGGTTTTTGATTGTACTGCTAATAAGAATAATATTTCTTGTAAGGTGAATGGAGAATCTAGTGGAGGTACTGCAACTGGTAAGACAGCTACTATTCCAGGAACTTATTTAAATATGAAAGAAGCCGATTTCTTGGCAAAAGTAAAAGCGTTAGGTTTCTCTAATTTCGCAAAGTCTAGCACAACATATTTCTCAGAGAATTATCCTGCTGGAAATGTATATTCTTATGATGATGGCACTTTTGATTTAGGCAGAACTATTAACTATGCTTTATCTGCTGGTAAATATTCTTTCAACGCCAACGAATTCAATGGCATTAGTAAGGAAGATGCTACTAATAAAGTTAATGCATATAAGAGTAGAAATGCAGATAGAGGAAAATTAAGCATTTCGTTCACAAATGGTGAATCTAATTCTTCTAATGATGGTAAGACTTATGCTTGTTCATACTCTTATCCTAATATTTCTTGTAATGTTTATACAAGTAATGGTTCTACTCCCAGTGTAGCAAATGGAACTATTCTAAATCTTGGTCTATTAAAAACAAATTATAAGGGTAACTCTTATGATGAAACCAAGAACGGCATTGTTGGTTATTTAGAAGCTCAAGGTTTCAAAAACATAAACATTGAAGCAGTAACCAGTACTGATGTTTTATATTCTATTTCTTCTATTACTGTAAATGACGCATCTCATAATGACACCGCATCATATCCAAAAGATAGCAAGATTGTAGTTACTATTGTTTCCAAGAATCCTTGATAATTATGAACCGTATTAAATATTATTTTGAGCGTCTATTTGAAATAGATTGGAAGAATATGTTTAGGGTTGTAGGTAAGATATCTAAAAGATGCCATAAGCCTTATATCTTTATTCTATTTGATACAATTTGGTGTTCTATTAAGTATGGTGCTGGTTATATGGATTATTTCCAGTTCTTCTTTGAGAATTTAAATTCTAAACAAAGGGCAACTTATATTAATCGCACGGTAAATAATAAATATCATCGTTTATTGAATAATCGTGATTATTTTCATTTGTTTCAAAATAAACATGAATTTTTAAATACATATAAGGAGTTTATTAAAAGAGATTTCTTATTGTTGGATGAATCTACTTATGATGAATTCTTATATTTTGTAAAGAAACGTCCTGTATTTATCGCGAAGCCTGATGATGGCTTATGTGGTATTGGCGTTGAACTTGTTGATACTAATGGATGTGACTTAAAGGGTCTATATGATAAATTGCTTACTAATAAACAAAACTTATTAGAAGAGAGAATAGTTCAAAACGCTGAGATGAATAAACTTTATCCTGAGGCTATTAATACTTTGAGAGTTGTTACTATTAATCGTTTTGGTAAGGTTAGTGTTCCTTTTGTAGCTCTGAGAATTGGGACAGGTGGTAGACATGTGGATAATTTCCATGCGGGCGGTTGTTTCTCTGTTGTAGACAGTGATGGAGTGATTAGAAAACCTGCTTTGGATAAAGAAAACAGAATCTATGATATCCATCCAGATACTGGTACTTCTATTATTGAATTTAAGGTTCCAATGTATGATGAAGTAATTGAACAATGTAAGAAAATGGCTTTGGTTACACCTGAAATCGGTTATACAGGTTGGGATATGGCAATAGGTGAAAAGGGTATTGATGTAGTAGAAGCTAATCAATTACCTGGATATGACATTTATCAGTCTTATCCTCATTTGAATGCTGACTTGTGTGGATTGAAGCCACGTTTCGATGAAGCTATATTTAATAAATAATTGTTACTAGTAAATCCTTCTTTGGTATAATTTATACAGATACTTTAGGAGGATTTTTTTAATATGGGAAAAGTATTCCAATCAATGGATGGAAATACAGCTACTGCCCATTGCGCGTATGCGTTTACTGAAGTAGCTTGTATTTATCCAATTACACCTTCTTCTCCAATGGCTGAAGTAATCGATACATGGTCAACAGAAGGTCGTAAGAACATTTTTGATTCTACTGTTAAGGTTGTAGAGATGCAATCTGAAGGTGGTGCTGCAGGTGCTTTACACGGTGCTTTACAAGGTGGTACTTTAGGTGCTACATTTACTGCTTCACAAGGTTTCTTGTTGATGATTCCTAATATGTATAAGTTAGCAGGTGAATTATTACCAGCTGTTATTCATACTAGTGCTAGATCTTTAGCAGGCCGTGCTTTGTCTATTTTTGGTGATCACCAAGATATCTACTCTGCAAGACAAACAGGCATGTGCATGCTTGCTTCTCATTCTGTTCAAGAATGTATGGATCTTGCTGGTGTAGCTCACTTGGCTGCTATTAAGGGTTCACTTCCTTTCATTCATTTCTTTGATGGCTTTAGAACTTCTCATGAAATTCAAAAGGTTGAAGTAATGGATCAAGAATTCTTAAAATCACTTGTTGATATGGATGCGGTTGCTAAGTTTAAAGCTAACGCTTTAAACCCTCATACAAATCCAGTAACAAGAGGTGGTGCTGAGAATGATGATATTTACTTCCCAGCTAGAGAAGCTGCTAATGGTTATTATGAAGCTATTCCTGATATCGTTAACGATTATATGCAAAAGATTTCTGAGCATACAGGAAGAACTTATGCTCCATTTACTTACTATGGTGCACCTGATGCTGATAGAATTATCATCGCTATGGGTTCTGTTACTGAAACAATCAAGGAAACTATCGATGCTTTAAGAGCTAAGGGTGAAAAAGTTGGTTTAATTAAGGTTCATCTTTATAGACCATTCTCTGTTAAATATCTTGAAAAGGTATTACCAGCTAGTGTTAAGAAGATTGCTGTTCTTGATAGAACAATCGAAGCTGGTGCTAGAGAACCTCTATTCTTAGATGTTTGTGATGCTTTAAGAGAACACAAAGATTTAACAATCATTGGTGGTAGATATGGTTTATCAAGTAGAGATACTGCTCCAAACCAAATCAAGGCTGTTTATGATGAATTAGCTCATGATAATCCAAGAGAAGAATTTACAATTGGTATTGAAGATGATGTTACTCATTTATCACTTCCAGTTGATCCTAACTTCCATGTAGATGCAGATTATACATCTTGTCTATTCTTTGGTTTAGGTAGTGATGGTACTGTTGGTGCTAACAAGTCATCTATTAAGATTATTGGTGATAATACAGACCAATATGCACAAGCATATTTCCAATATGACTCTAAGAAGGCTGGTGGTGTTACTAGATCTCACTTAAGATTTGGTCCTTCTCCTATTAGATCTACATATTATATTAGTAATGCCGACTTTATTTCTTGTTCATTAGATTCATACTGCTTCAAGTATGATATGACTAAGCAATTAAAGGATGGTGGTACTTTCTTGCTTAATACTTCTTTCCCTAAGGAAGAAATTGCTAAGCACTTACCAAATAGAATGCTTGCAGGTTTAGCTAAGAAACATGCTAAGTTCTATATCATTGATGCTACAAAGATTTGTGCTGAAATTGGTATGGGTAGAAGAACAAATACTACTCTTCAATCTGCATTCTTCGCATTGAATGAACAAATCATGCCATATGATAAGGCTCTAGAACTTATGAAATATATGGCTAAGAAATCTTACTCTAAGAAGGGTGATGATGTAGTTGAAATGAACTATAGAGCTATCGATGCTGGTAAGGCAGGTCTTGTTGAAGTTGCTGTTGATCCAGCTTGGGCTGAATTAACATATGATGCAAATAAGGCTAATACAGGTGATGCTTACTTTGATAATCATGTATCTGTAATTAACGCATTAGATGGTTATGATCTACCAGTTTCTAATTTCTTGAAGTATGGATTACCTGATGGTTCATTACAATCAAATGTTGCATTCAAGGAAAAGAGAACTATCGCAGTTAATGTTCCTAAGTGGAAAGCTGAAAACTGTATCCAATGTGGTTTCTGTGCATTTGTATGTCCACATGCTACTATTAGACCAGTTCTATTAACTGATGAAGAAATCAAGAATGCACCAAAAGAATTTGATACTATTCCTGCTATGGGCAAGGGTGTTGAAAACCTTAAGTTTAGAATTCAAGTTTCACCTGCTAACTGTGTAGGTTGTGGTTTGTGTGCTGAAGAATGTCCAGGTAAGGGCGGTAAGAAGGCTCTTGAAATGGTTGATGTTAATGAAGAACTTGAAAATGAAGTTCTTGCAGACTATATGTTCAAGGATCTAGAACCTAAGACAACTTATTATCCAACTAATACAATTAAGGGTTCTCAATTCTTAAAGCCTTACTTTGAAGTATCTGGTGCTTGTCCTGGATGTGGTGAAGCTCCTTACTATAAGTTAGTTTCTCAATTATTCGGACGTGATATGCTAGTTGCAAATGCTACTGGTTGTTCAATGATTTATTGTTCAAGTGCTCCATCTACTCCATTTGTTAAGGATAACAATGGTGAGGGTGTTGCTTGGGCTAACTCATTATTTGAAGATAATGCTGAATATGGCTATGGTATGGCTATTGCTCAAAACTACAAAGAATCTAAGATTTTAAGCATCATGGAAGCTAATTTAGATTCTGATTGTGGAGAAAGCTTCAAGAAATATATTGCTGCTGGCAACAACAGAGATGCTCAAAGAGCATGTGTTGATGAAGTAGTAGCCGCTGTTAAGGCAAGCTCAAATCCTGCAGTTAAGGAATTATTAGAATTCGAAAGAGATCTAGTATCTAAGTCTGTATGGATCGTTGGTGGTGATGGTTGGGCATATGATATCGGTTATGGAGGCCTAGACCATGTACTTGCTAATAATGTTAATGTTAACGTATTAGTTCTAGATACAGAAGTTTACTCTAATACTGGTGGTCAATCTTCTAAGTCATCTCAAGCTGCTTCTATTGCTAAGTTTGCTGCTGGTGGTAAGGCTACAGCTAAGAAAGACTTGGGCCAAATCGCTATGGCTTATGGTCATGTATATGTTGCTTCAGTATCTATGGGTGCTAATAGAATGCAATTATTAAAGGCTCTTGAAGAAGCTGAAAGCTATGATGGACCATCTCTAATCATTGCTTACTGTCCATGTGCTGAACAAGGTATCAGATCTGGTCTTGCTTCTCAACAAAAGGTTGAAGCTAATGCTGTTAAGTGTGGTTACACTACTCTATACAGATTCGATCCACGTAAGGAACAACCTCTAACAATCGATTCTAAGGAACCAAATTGGGATGAATTTGAAGCATTCTTAATGAATGAAAACAGATACAACCAATTACCTAAGATTAGAGGTCAAGAGGCTGCTGAAGCTGCATTTGCTAAGACAAAGAGTGATGCTCAAAAGCGTTATAAGAGACTAGTTGCTCTATCTAAAGAGTGCTAATCAATCAAATTAAAGGAGTTCATTTGAACTCCTTTTCTTTACATACAATTCATCGTATAACCATTCAAGTTTTTTATTCTCATAAGCAATTATAGAAACAATATCTTTAACAAGTGTTTTATCTACCACTTCAGATTTATTGAGATATCCTTCTTTTGGCAAAGTTATTATATTACTGAATTCTTCATCTTCATCATAGTATTCAACACCGTAGTTAGTTCCTTTTGAAGAAAACAAGTATATATAATTATTAAAACCACAATAGAATTTTTGACCTACATTAAATCTAAAATAATGATTTTTAAAAGTAGATTCTTTCTTATTATTGTTTCTAGTTTTTATTTCCGTTGAGTATTTCTTCTCTGAAACAATGTGATATGCATTATTTAAGAAAGTTTCAATATGTTTGTTACACAAACGATATCTACTACGATTTAACTTTATTTCACCATTTTTATCTTCAAGTAGTTTATAAATTATTGCCTTATTATTCTTTGAATCAAATTCATGAATATAAAACAAATTATGGTCATCCTTAATGATGTTTCCTTCTTGGAAAAAATGAGCACAATCTATTAGAAGCTGTCCTTTAGTTTTTAATCTAGAATTTATTTTATTCAAATGATTGGTCTTAAGACTATCTACTATATAAAGAATTTCATCCTTATCTATTTCGTAGCAATTATTTAGATTAAAGTAAGTATCTTTTGTAAAGTTGTAATTATCTTTATTTAGCAAGTAATAATGATTATAATTATTTTTCTTACTTGTACCTGAATATGCATAAACACCATTGCCTTTTTTCTTTGCAACTATAAAAGGACGAATACGATGACTTTCTTCTATTTTTTCTAGATTATCGCATCTTGTAACCCCAAACACTATATCACCAGCTCTTATTTCTTTGAATAACTCATCATGATCAATGCCTTTTAATTGCGGAACCAATTCAGTTAATGATGGTTTTCTTTTCTTAAATAAACACTTAAGATAATTTAAAATTGTTTTTAATAAATTCATTTATACGCTCCTTTTCTAACTGCCTTAATTGTAAGAAAAAGGGTGTACATAAATCACACCACCCAAAAGAAAAGTAGGATTTAATCCTACTTGATAAATGAAACTTTATTTTCTTTTCCTTGAATTAATCTCTTAATATTAGCTCTATGCATAAATATTACAAATAATGTAAGAAGTAATACTAGAGTCGCTAATGAGTTATCTTTATATGTAAGAAAGCCCATGATATTTGCCATTGTTAGTGCCGACATAGAAGCTAGTGACATATATTTAGTTAGACACAATACGATAACAAATACTAAGACTGGATATAAGAATGTAAAGATAAAGTCATGTGTGATAAATAGGGCAATGCCTAAGATATAACCCATAGAACACGCTACTGCTTTACCACCTCTAAATTGTGCAAAGACTGGGAAACAGTGTCCTATACATACTGCTAATCCTGCATAGCGAGCATATTCTGGTGAAATCTTATTTACAATTACCATCACAATAAATGCTTTTAAGGCATCTAGAATAATAACTGAAATACCAGCTTTTTTGCCTAATACTCTACCTGCATTGGTTCCACCTAGATTACCAGAACCCTTAGTTCTAATATCTACACCGTAAAATACTTTACCAATAATAAGGGCCCAGGGAATAGAACCAACAAGATACCCAACAATCAGCCACAAAATCAATATAATAGTTTTCATAAAAAAATTATAACAAAACTTTTGGTATAATTCCTGTCTTTATGAGTTGACATGCCAAAAATGGTGTTAACTGGATAAAACTGTAAATACTAGAAGAAAATAAAATGTTGAGGTTATCTCTTTAGATAAGAGTATTCTCAACATTTTTTCTTATAATTTGTAATTTAGAATTCGTTCAAATTGCGCAGGTGATAAGTATAAGTTTCTTAAAGGTAGATTAGTAAACTTGGTTAGTTCCC
>ERZ1034992.521-NODE-521-length-21165-cov-5.532023_pt1 | contig 21165 bp, 19 predicted proteins | sample MGYA00520695_ERZ1034992 | MGnify/ENA primary metagenome ERZ1034992 (study PRJEB33766, sample SAMN09781778) | gut metagenome | biome: gut microbiome | host: Homo sapiens | place: Madagascar | study: EMG produced TPA metagenomics assembly of the PRJNA485056 data set...
GTGCAAACCTTTTCTCCCTCTCTGCGCAAACCATTTCCCACTATATAGTCAATGCCATCTGGAAGAATCAGCCTTGTTTGCGTGGAGCAAACGCCAGACATTTCTTCGGACAGGCGTCCACGCACGCACCGCACAGAATACAGCGGAAACGTTCGTATTTCCACTGTTTGGCGGGAACCCGTGCAACCGCAATCGCGTTGGACGGACATTTTTTCGCGCAAATTCCGCAGTAGATGCACTTGGATTCGTCAGGCATGACGATGACTCCGCGCTCACCCGGAAATGCTTCGCGTTCCTCGTAAGGATACCGGCGGGTAACCGGTCCATGGAACAGGTTCTTCAGAACCACTTTCAACATTGTATAAATCTTCATGATTAACGCTCCGTGCAGGAAATACAGGGATCAACCGACAGCACAATGGCTCCGACGTTGGCAAGGTTGCAGCCGGTCAGCATGGACAGCAGCGGCGGGATATTGGCGAAAGTCGGAGTACGGACGCGCACCCGCGCCAGTTTATCCGTGCCGTTTCCTTTCAGGTAATACAGCACTTCGCCGCGCGGCTGTTCGGCGCGGACTGCCACTTCACCCAGCGGTTTGCCTTTGACCGGAACTTTGAGTTCGGAATCCGGCAGCATCGCCAGAGCTTTGCGGACCAGTTCGATGGACTGATACACTTCCCGTACGCGGATCATGGTTCGGGCATAGCAGTCGCCGTCCGTTTCCACCACCGGTTCGAAACCGAGTTCGCCGTAAGCGGCATACCCGGTCATGCGGTGGTCGGTAACAATGCCGCTTCCGCGCGCCGTCGGTCCGACAGCTCCGCGTTCCAGTGCCGTTTTCGGATCCAGGACACCGACGCCGACCATGCGCTGTTTGACCGTGTAATCTTCCATCAGCACATGGAATTCGTCCTTGACTTCCTTCTCGATGGCGTCCAGCTGTTTCAGCACAAACTTCGCCCCTTCCGGCGTGATGTCCTTGCGGACTCCGCCGACACAGGCGGCACTCAGCATGACACGTCCGCCCGTGGTGTATTCCATCGCATCCATGATATGTTCACGGGTGCGCCAGATCTGCATGAACAGACTTTCAAAACCGAAGGCGTCGGCAAGCAGTCCCAGTGCCAGCAGATGACTGTGCAGACGGTGCATTTCACCCCAGGCGGTACGCAGGAATTTTGCCCGCGGCGGAATTTCAATGCCCATCATTTCCTCCAGTCCCATGCAGTAGGTGGTGCTGTGAATGAAGGAACAGATTCCGCAGATATGTTCTATCAGGAACGTATCCTGCTGAAAATCTTTCTGTTCCGCCAGACGTTCCAGTCCGCGGTGCACGTATCCGATGACAGGAACAACGGATGTTACCTGTTCATCGACAATTTCAAGACGCAGCTGAAGGGGTTCCGGCAGAACCGGGTGCTGCGGGCCGAACGGTACGACAATACTCATTTCGCTGCCTCCTCTTTCTGGACTTCGCCTGCGGCGGGTTTGGCTTTCGGGGCTTCCACGGCGGTAACTTTCACGCCGGGAACATGACAGAACGGTTTGACCGGAGCATCCGGAGACAGCAGGAAATGATTCCGGTAATCCAGAACCAGATCGCTGAACTTGATTCCGAACAGGTCCTGAATCTCGTTCTCCACAATCAGCGCAGGGAAACAGACCGTGGAAATACTGCTGATTTCCCCCGGTTTTTCCAGCTGAACCCGGATCGTGAACAGTTCGTAGTTCTTATCAAAATGATAGTAAATATCGAAATGGTCATCGCAGTCCACCGCCGTCATGGTAACGAACCGGTATCCCTGCGACAACAGGGGAACCACTTCTTCCAGAATCGTTGCTTTAGTTGCTTCTTCGTTGATCGTCATCATTTTTCAGTCTCCTTTTTCTCCGGGGCGGCGGCAGGTGCAGGAGCCGCCGGAACCTCTTTCGGAGTTACGATCTTCACCGGCAGTTCCGGTTTTTCGGTTTCGCTGTCACGCCGTTTCTTTCCGAGAATTTCCACCGCCTTCACGATGCCGTCCAGCATGGCTTCCGGTTTCGGGGGACATCCCGGCACATACACGTCGACGGGAATCACTTTGCCGACACCGCCAACCACATTGTAACAGTCGGCAAAAATACCGCCCGTGGCAGCACAGACGCCCATGGCGACCACAACTTTCGGGGACGGTATCTGATCGTACACGTTTTTCAGCACGTGTTTGTTCTTTTCATTGACGGAGCCGGTTACCACCAGCACATCCGCATGTTTCGGTGTGCCAACATGAATGATGCCGAACCGTTCCGCATCATAAAGCGGGGTGAGACAAGCCAGAAATTCAATGTCGCAGCCGTTGCAGCTGTTGCAGTTGAAATGCACCACCCACGGGGATTTACCTGTAAATTTCGACATGATTTATTTCCTCCAGAGCCAAACCAGATTGGCAAGCGAAAGAGTCAGCGGAATTGTCCACATGAACCGCACCATCCAGAAGGAGGTGAGACGCGCGCAGACGTTGTCGGCAACCAGCACCATCAGGAAACCGAAGAATGCCAGCACGATGCCCATGATCAGCGAAGTATGCCAGAACGCCACCATGAGACCGAAGAAAATCGCCATTTCATACGCATGGGCAAGTTCAATCAATCCCAGGAACGGACCGGAGAACTCCAGCATCGTGCCTTTCACGATTTCCTGATGTGCATGATGCGAACTCGCCACATCAAAGGGCGATTTCTCAAACTCAATGCAGATCACACACAGCAGAGACACAAACAGCAGCGGCATGGAGTAAATCAGCGGAGTTCCGCTTTCCAGCACCTTGCTCCCCATGAAACTGTCCGTCCGCAGATAAACCGCCAGAATCAGCAGAACCAGGGTCGGCTCATACGCCAGCATCTGGAGAATCTTGCGCTGACTGCCGATCCAGCTGTACGGGGAACGCACGCTCATGGCGGCGATCACCAGACACAGCGCGGAAAACGCCTGGCAGAACAGAATCATCAGCAGATCCTGTCCCAGCACCAGCAGCAGCACCACCAGCATCAGGAAAAACAGATGCAGGATCGCATACATGATCTGGATCCGGTGGATCATCATCGGCTGTTTGCCGAAAAGTTTGAACAGGTCGTACACCGGCTGCCAGAAAGACGGTCCGACCCGTCCCTGCATCCGGGCTGTCAGTTTGCGGTCTACGCCGCACAGCAAAGTGCCGAGCATCGGTGCCAGCAGCAATGCCAGAACACAGCGCCAGACCGGCGATTCTATAAGGCTATGCAAAAATTCCATTTCTCTGTTCTATCCCTTCTCAGTGAATGTTGGCAACGGCACAGCCGAAAAGCACAATCAGAACCAGCCAGCCGAACCAGTTCATGCCCTTGGTCACAAAATCTTCGCTGATGTATTTCGTGAAATAATAGCTGGCGAACACGGCATGTTCCACTTTGCCGCCAACCGAGTAGAAGTCATAACTCTTGACTCCGCTCCTGTTCATCTCCGGATTCTGCTCTTCCTCAATGGAAATCGCATTCTCTCCGCACAGATACGGAGGCCGGATATCCTGTTTTTTCAGAACAAACAGACTCAGCAGTCCGGCAAAAATCAGTCCGGCAAACAGGCAGGTCAGCACCATCCAGGCAGGGAACGACGCCTGTTCCGCCGTCATGCGGGAAAGTGCATCCGTCATCAGCGGGAAGGCTTCTTTCGCCATATGCGTGAACACGCCGGAAAAGATCATCATCGTGACAATCCCTGTAGCAATCACCAGAAACGCCAGAATGCTCAACGATATTTTCATAGTGCCGGGAATGTCTTCTTTCGGGGTGTTCTCATGATAACCGGTCAGCTGCATGTGTCCCATCCACTTCGCCCAGAAATACACCGTGAATGCGGAACCGATCACCATGAAAACCAGCAGGAACGGCGATTTGATGGTGGCTTCAATCGCCAGCCATTTGCTCAGCAGCATACCAAACGGCGGCAGCAGCATGGACATCATGCCGATCAGTGCAACGCAGGTCGTGAAGAACATCCGGTGCGGCATACCGTCCATCTTTTCAATGTCGCGGCTGCCGATCTTCTGTTCAATACGTCCAACACACAGGAACAGCAGTCCCTTGGATATGGCATGGAAAGTAATAATGGAAAGTCCCGCCGCATACGCCAGCGGAGATTCGATGCCGGCACAGGCAACCACCAGTCCCAGATTCGAAATCGTGGAATACGCCAGCACTTTTTTCGCATTGGTCTGCGTACAGGCAAGGAATGCCGCGCCCGCAAAGGACAATGCCCCGGCAAAGGCAATCATCATCATGAAGGAAGAATACTGCGAGTAATTCGGGGTCAGACGCATCACCAGGTAAACGCCGGCTTTCACCATGGTCGCAGCGTGAAGCAGTGCGGAAACCGGCGTCGGCGCAACCATCGCCCCCAGCAGCCAGCTCTGGAACGGGAACAATGCCGATTTCGTGAACGCCGCCATGCACAGCAGCACCGCAGGCAGCAGGGTCAGCGCAGATGCATTATGCTGGAACATCGTCTGAAAATCTTCGCCCAGCCCATTGTATTTCAATATGAAAATACCGCCCAGCAGCAGCACTCCGCCGAAACTGTTGATCAGCAGCGCGCGGGTCGCATTGATTCGCCGGGCGTCGCCGCCGTCCTGACCGATCAGCGCATACGAACACAGCGTCGTCGCTTCCCAGAATGCCGAGAAAAAAGAAAAATTGTTCGACGTCACCAGCCCGATCATGAAGCCGAGAAAGCTGATGAAGAAAAAGAAAAATCTTCCTTCCGTCCCGGCTCCCTTCGGGGCGCGGTTCCGTCCCAGCGCATACAGATGGCGCATGTGTTCTTTCATGTACCCCATGGCGAAAATCATGATGGCACTGCCGACCACCGAAGTCACCAGCAGCAGAATCCGGGAAAGATTGTCGATCCGGAACAGCGTCAGTGTCTGCGCTTCCGCTCCGCCGTGAAGAAAATGTCCGCCAATGGCAAAAGCCGCCTGAATCACCGCAAAAACCGTAATCCAGACATTGCGGATCCGGATCGCGACTGCCAGAATCACCAGCAGTATCAGCGATTCCAGCGCAAAGCCGATATTGGCATAACGCGCCGGCAAAGTCAGTTCCCACACATTTTCGGACAGTTTCCCGCCCATGGACTGCCAGACGGTCAGAAGACCTCCGGCAAAAATTACGACAGCCGCAGACCAGACCAGTACGCGCCGCAGTTTATCGCGGTCTCCGCACAGCCAGGTCAGCGTCCCGAACACCACAGGCAGCAGAATCAGACTGAACAAAGTCCAATTCTGAACTTGCGCCTGTTGCAGAAAACTCTGGATGCTCTCCATGATTTCCTTTCTTTTGGTTGTTTTGTTGGTTTATTGTAAAGTTCGTTGTTCTTTCACAAAGTCTCTTCCAGATACGAAATCCAGCCGTCCAGCCCCGCTTCCGTCCGGGCGGAAACTTCCAGTATCCGCGCACCGGGGTTCACCATGCGGATATTTTTCCGGCACTGTTCACGATCCCAGCCCAGAGCATCCGACAAGTCGCTCTTGGTCAGCAGAACCAGATGTGCCGCGCTGAACAGCCCCGGATATTTCAACGGCTTTTCCTCGCCTTCCGGAGTGGACAGCAAAGCGATTTTTTCCTGTTCTCCCAGATCGAATGCCACGGGACACACCAGATTTCCGACATTCTCGATGAACACTATTTTCGTATCTGCGGGAATTGCTTTTTCCAGCACGGCATTGACCTGCTGCGCCGTCAGATGGCAGCTGTCATGTACCTGAATCTGCGTAACGGGAACTCCGGTAACACGCATCCGTTCCGCGTCAATTTCTCCGTACTGGTCGCCGACAATCACGGCACAGGGAATATTTTTCGCTTTCAGGCGTTCCAGTGTTTTCACCAGCAGGGTGGTCTTTCCGGAACCGGGCGATGAAATCAGATTGAACACCCGCAGTCCGCGCTGCGCAAACCAGGCTCGGTTGTGCGCCGCAATATGATCGTTTTCCGCCAGTATCGCCTGCCCCAGCGTCACGGTTTTTCCGCTTTCCGGTTCATGATGATGTTCATGCGCTTCCGCATCATGCACATGTTCCTCATGGGTATGGTAGTACACCTTCCCGTCCGGTCCGGTATGCGCGTGAACATGATTATGACCGGTCTGACCGCATCCGCATTCCTTGCACATTATTCCACCTCTAACGATTTCAGGTTCAATTCCTTGCCGCCGAGACGCTCCGGATATTTCCGGCCGCACGCGGGACAGGAATCAGTTAATGTTTCCGTTTCAAAATCTTCGCCGCAGCCTCCGCAGTGATAATGCAAAGGCAGAAGCTCTATTTCCAGACGGCAGTCCTTCAATCTGCCGCCGCTCACGAATTCACACGCCGCTTCCCACGCAAACTGAAGTGCTTCGGGATCCACGCCGCCCAGACGCCCCACCTCGATCCGGGCGGACAGAACTTTCGCTCCGTTGTGCTGATCGCGCCAGGAACTGATGGTGTTCAGAAGAGATTGAGCTATGGCAAGTTCGTGCATGTCAGCAAATCCTCGGTATCGGGTCGCCTTCCGGCAGTACCATTCTGCGCAATCCGCCCCACTCCCCGCGAATCACGATTTCTTCCGGCACGGAATTCAGCACCCCGATGATGGACGCCTGTTCCCCGCCCGGCAGTTCTTTCCAGCGGGACAGAATCCTGTCCGCCGCTTCTTCCGCAGCGATCACCACAACCCTGCCTTCGCACGCCACAAACATCGGATCGATTCCCGTCATGCCGCACAGCGAACGCACTCCTTCCGAAACCGGAATCGACGTTTCATCCAGTTCCGCACCGAATGCCGTCCCGTGAAGCAGTTCCGTCAGTACGGCGCCACAGCCCCCGCGGGTCGGATCACGCATCAGACGGACTCCGTTCCCCGCCTGTTCCAGCGCAGTTTCCACAAACCGCCGGACCGATGCGCAGTCGCTCCGAATACCCGGACCGGCAATCCCATGCCGGGCAGCAAGCACCGCCATGCCGTGTTCCCCCAGACTGCCGCTTACCAGAATACGGTCTCCGGCTTTCAGTCCGGCACGTCCCAGCGCAATCCCCGGACGCGGAAAACCGATTCCTGCCGTATTGATGATGATGCCGTCCACTGCACCAGCCGGAACCACTTTCGTGTCCCCGGTGGCAATGACCACCTGTTCCGTTGCTGCGGTTTCCCGTACCGTATCCAGAATTTCCGACAGCTCCACACGGGAAAAACCTTCTTCCAGCACCAGCGCCAGCGACAGATATTTCGGAATGCCGCCGCTCACCAGAAGATCATTGACCGTTCCGCAGACCGCCAGTTTTCCCACATTTCCACCGGGGAAAAAGCGCGGATTCACTACAAAACTGTCCGTGGAAAACAGCAGACCTTCCGGCAGAAACGCCGCATCCGGCAGTCCCGACAATACCTTGCCGCGCCCGCCGAAACGGGATACAATTTCCTCTTCAATCAAATGCGCGGAAGCCGCTCCGCCTCCGCCTTGCGACAGCATGATTCCGGATTCGCCGTTCTTCATGTCAGCACCTCCCCCGGTTGTACCAGGAAGCGGCACAAGCCCCTTCCATACTCACCATGCAGGCTCCGACCGGATGTTCCGGCGTACAGATTTTATCATACAGCGGACACTCTTCCGGCGCGAGCCGTCCGGTCAGCACTTCACCGCAGCGGCAGCCGCGGTCCGGTGCAGACGGCAGAGGCTGTTTCAGCACTTCAAAACGGTTCATTGCATCGAAACGGGAATATTTCTGCCGCAGCGCACGGTTGCCGCCGGGAATTACACCCAGACCGCGCCATTCACCATCCGCCGGTTCAAAATACTTCCGGATCAGTTCCCGCGCACCCGTACTTCCTTCCGCTGTTACGCTCGAAGGATAATTGTTCACCACTTCCCGCCGTTTTGCCGCAGCCAGCTCCAGCAGCATCGCCAGCGACGTCAGAATATTTTCCGGCGCAAATCCGGAAATCACCCCCGGCACCGCCAGCCCGCGGAACCAGTCCACACCCGTCACGGCAGCCACATGTCCCGGCAGCAGAAAACCGTCAAGCGGAGACTCCGAATCTGCGCAGAGACGGCCCAGCACAGGGCGTATGTTCTTGAAATCGCACAGAATGGAAAAGTTGTCCAGACCGTCTTCCGCCGCTTCGTCCAGCATCGCGGCTGCCGCGGCTTGCGTCGGTTCAAAACCCACGGCGGCAAAAACCACACTCTCATCTTTGTGCGCGCGCGCATACGAAAGAACTTCTTCGGGGGAATAAATGACCATCAGCCCCTTTTCCGCGCCCGGCGTACCGAGCGGAGACGGAATCCGGAGCAGATCGCCGAACACCGCCACCCGCACTCCGGTACGCGCCAGCAGAATGACTTTGGAGATGAAATTTTCACCGGACACACAGACCGGACACCCCGGTCCGGAAAGCAGTTTCACATTTTCAGGCAGCAGATTGCGGATTCCGGCACGGGCTATGGCAAAGCTGTGGCTTCCGCACACTTCCATCAGACGGATTTTCCGTCCGGCAGCCGCAGCTTTTTCCAACAGAACCCGCCGCACCAGTTCTATATGTTCACTGCTCATTTGTCCGTCTTCCGGTCGTCGATTTCGCGGAAATATTCCAGCATGGTTTCCGCCGTATCCGGTGTAACTTTTTCTATGGCATACCCGGCATGGACCAGCACAAAATCACCGATCCGGCAATCTTTCAGAAGCCGCGTGTTCACCTCGCGGATCACTCCGCCGCAGGAAGCTGTGCCGTGTCCGGAATCCCGGACTTCAACAATTTTCATTGGAAAAGCCACACACATTTCCGACCCCGCTATATCTCAGAACGCCGTCCTGTCCGTAAACAGTTCAGCATTCAAAAAATTATGTTATGCAATTAATTAAATAATAAAGCAGGTAATATGCCACACAAACCGCCATTTTGCAAATGGAAAACTCGCTTAAAATGCGTTTTTTATCCGGTTTCGCGGCTGAAAAAAGCCGGAATGAAGTATATCGGTTCATGAACCTGAAAGAAAGCCCGGACATGGACAAGTCCGGAAAGACAGGCGGGAAATTTTCCGTCAGCGCAGGAATCAATCGCCGCTTCGAGGACGGCATGTGCGTTTCACGCTCCGTCAGCCAGGCACGGCACGGATTGAAAAACGCCGGGAGCAATCAATGGAGATCCCCCCGGTCTTTTGCGGATCACCAGAATTTTTCCAGCATCCCTTTCAGCATCCGCAGTTTCGCTTCCGGTGTCCCCGGATTCGGCAGAATCGGAATCCGTCCGTTCACTTTAACCAGCTCCTGCCCGCGCTCCATCAGAATCCGTCCGGCGGAACAGCTGAGCGACCGCAGACGCGCGCCCTCCCCCAGAATCCGGATCCGTGCGCAGACCAGCAGGTTTTCGGCTTCCCGCGGCATTCGTCCGAAACGATCCGTGATTTCCTTTTCAAATTCATTCAGCTTCGCCGCATCGTGAATCGAAGCCAGACGGCGGTACGCATCCAGACGCAGCCGTTCGGAATTGATGTAATCCGGCGAAAACGCTGCGGCGGCTTTGCCGGGCGGAGCTTTCAGCGCATATTCCACAAAGTCCAGATACACATTGCATTCCCGGCGCAGCGTGGTCTCCTCGCCTTTCAGCTGGGAAGTTACCGTCCGCAGCAGATCGCAGTACAGAGTGAAACCGATTGCATTGATATGACCGCTCTGTTCCGCGCCCAGAATGTTGCCGGCGCCGCGGATTTCCAGGTCGCGCAGAGCCAGCTTGAACCCTGCGCCCAGATGGGTGTATTTGCGCATGGCGGCAATCCGCTTCCGCACATCGCCCGACATGATTCCGTTTTTCGGCAGCAGCAGGTACGCATACGCCTGCCGCCGCCAGCGTCCAACCCGTCCGCGCAGCTGATACAGCTCCGCCAGTCCAAAGCGGTCCGCACGTTCGATCAGAATGGTGTTCGCATTCGGAATGTCCAGTCCGGATTCAATGATCGTGGTGCTGACCAGGATATCGGTTTTTCCCTCAATGAAGGATCCCATGACTTCTTCCAGCTGATGCTCGTCCATCTGCCCATGACCAACCCCGATGCGTGCCGCGGGAAACATCTGCCGCAGATGTTCCGCTGTATCTTCGATCGACTGTACCCGGTTGTGCAGATAATACACCTGTCCGCCGCGCTGCAGTTCCCGCGAAATCGCCCCCGCAATCAGCTGGTCGTCATACTGCGAAACCACGGTCTGCACCGGAAGACGCTGTACCGGTGCGCTCATGATCGTACTGAGATCACGCATCCCCGCCATCGAAAAATACAGTGTCCGCGGAATCGGCGTCGCAGTCATCGTCAGCACATCCACCGTGGTGCGGAGATTTTTCAGTTTTTCCTTGTGCATGACCCCGAATCGCTGTTCCTCGTCCACTACCACCAGACCGAGATTCTGGAATTTCACATCTTCCTGAAGCAGACGGTGCGTCCCGATCACCACATCCACCTTGCCATGTTTCAGGCGTTCAATGATTTCCCGCTGCTGCGCTTTGGTGCGGAATCGGCTGAGTGTCTCGATGATGACCGGATATTCCGCAAAGCGTTCCAGAAAATTATAGTAGTGCTGCTGCGCCAGAACCGTTGTCGGCACCAGTACCGCGGCCTGCCGTCCCGACATCACACACTTGAACACGGCGCGCATGGCAATTTCCGTTTTGCCGTATCCCACATCGCCGCACAGCAGACGGTCCATCGGACGCGGCGACTCCATGTCCTTCTTGATTTCCTCCGCCGCGCGCAGCTGATCCGGGGTTTCCGTGAACGGAAAAGATTTTTCAAAAAGATGCTGTGCCAGATCGTCATCCGGAAATTTCGTGCCTTCCGCACGGCAGCGGATCGCATGAACCCGAAGCATGTCCAGAGCCAGCGTGCGCACCGAATCCGCGGCGTCGGATTTGATTTTATTCCAGCGGGCGCTGCCGATCTTGCTCAGCTTGACGTTTCCTTTCCGTGAACCGATATAACGCGATACGCAATAGGACTGCCAGATCGGAACATACACAATTTTGTCGTCTTCAAATTCCAGTTCCATCACTTCGGAGGTGCTTTGCTTGTCGGAAACGGTTTTCAGCCCGCGGTAAATGCAGATCCCGTAGTTCAGATGAACGGCGTAATCTCCCTCCTCCAGATCGGATGAAAGACTTTCCCCGATGGCGTCGCGCACTTTGTCTTTGCGGAAATCCTGTTCTTCCACAGGCTCCGGAGCCGTTTTTTTGCCGGACGCCAGACGCCGCGGTGAAGAATACAGTTCATACTCCGAAAACAGTGCAAGTTTTTCTCCGGGCAGAAAAACACCGCGCGGAATCGTCAAGGGAAGACATTCCACATTCTCCAGCTTGTCCAAATGCTCTTCCTCCAGCCATTGATGCAGAGCATTCTGACTGCCGTCTGCCCCGCCCGCTATCAGCACCCGGTATTTTTCGCCGGCAAGCTGACGGATCAGACTGGAACTGATCTGGCGGATCAGCTCGGAAAAATTTTCCTCCGTGCCCTCCGGAACCAATTTCAGAATATGACGCGCCGATGGAAAAACCGGGGAGATACATTTTTCCTTTTCCGGAACAGATGCACTTTCCAATTCATCCAGCAGACGGATGGAATCACGCCAGGCGGGTTCTTTTTCATGAAGCGCCAGCCAGCGTTCCGGCATACCGGCAGCCCCGAACCGTTTCAGAATCTCCACACATTCGGAAGGAAACAGCGTAACAATCTGAGGATTATAGCATTTGACATATTCCGTGAAATCACTGTCCTGAACCGATTCAGATTCACCCGCCCCGGAACGCATAATCAGCTTATATTCCTGAACTTCTCCGGTCGAAATCTGGGCTTGCGCCGAAAACAGCCGGATGGATTCGATTTCATCGCCGAAAAATTCAATGCGCGCCGGCTGTTCGGACGCCGGCGAAAATACGTCAATCAGTCCGCCGCGCCGGGCAAATTCGCCCTTCTGAACCACTTCGGGTTCATCATCATAGTCCATGCCTGTCAGCAGTTCCGCCAGTTTTTCCGGAGCCAGCTCCATGCCGGGCTTCAGAATCAGCTCCGAACGGCGCATCCGGTCAGGAGCAGGAGCCGGCGACAGTTCGGCAGAAGCGGATACGATCAGAATATCCGGCGGATTATTCAGTACTTCATCCAGAACTTTAGCGCGGGGAATTTCTGATTCCATCAGTTTTTTGCCGCCGCTGGAACCGTCCGGAAGCAGCAGAACGCGCGGCGTCAATCCCAGTCCCGCCGCCCATTGCAGCAGTTCTCCGCGGATTTTTTCCCCCAGCGCAAAACCCGGCGTTTCCAGCAGCAGACGCTTCCCCGGTTCCCGGCAGTACAGCGAAAGAACCAGCAGCGACACCACACTCTCGTCCACCGAGCAAAGCTGCCGTCCGGTAAAAAACGGCTTCTTCAGCCATTTTTTTAAAAATTTCTCGTATTCCGTAACTTTTCCCACTTGACAAAAACGCCTTTATGTATTATAATTACAGACTATTTGTAATGAGTCTTCGCAGCATGGTGTTTTCCTGCCGCAAATTTTCATTGCATAAGGGTTACAATATAACGGAAACGAAAAAAGTCAATAGCGAAAAGTTCAAATATCCAAGGAGGTTCTTGAACATTATGAAATCTTCTAAAGTTCCAGAAAAAAAGAACGCTTTGGGAAAAGCTGTCTCCTCCGCAACCCAATCGGCCGCGGCTAAAACGTCTGCTAAAAAAGCAGCTCCGGTCAAAAAATCAACAACTGCCAAAGACGGGAAGTCCGAGAAAAAATCCAGTCCAGCGAAAAAAGCAGAAGTGAAATCCGCCGCCCCTCCGGAAAGCAAGACTCCGGTCAAAAAAGCCGAAACCGTTTCCAAAAAGACCGAAGAAAAAGCTCCGGTCAAACCTGCAGCAAAAGTTGAAAAGGAAGCTGCCGTAACCTCCACAACGAAAGCGGTTAAGGAAACTCCGGCTAAAAAAGCCGCCACACCGGTCAAAACCGCGGCTAAACCCGAAAAGAAAACGGATGCAAAAACGGCTCCCGTAAAAAACGATAAAGCGGAAAAGAAAACAGCTCCGGCTAAAGCACCAGCGGTCAATGCCAAAAAAGTTGAACCGGCTTCTCCGGTCAAAGCGGATTCCGTAAAAACAGCGAAAACTCCTTCTGTCAAGGCTGCTGCTCCCGCAAAAGCGGAAAAAACAGAATCTGTCAAGCCGATGCCGAAAGCCGAGAAAACAACTACGGTCAAAACCGTGGCTAAACCCGAAAAGAAAACGGAAGTGAAACCTGCGGTCAAAGCGGTAAAAGCAGAAGAGGAAGAAATTATCGAACCGGTTCCCGCCGCTCCGAAAAAGACAGCAAAGCCGGAAAAAGCGGTAAAAAAGCCGGCAGAGGATGAAGATCAGGAAGACGAAGCCGTAAAAGCGGAAGCCGCACAGTCCGCGGAAGATCAGGAAGAATCCGGCGACGGGGCGGATGCGGAAGACGAAGACAAGAAGAATGAACTCGCCGGCGCAAAAGTCGCGGCTTCCAAAAATGACACCATGAAGACCTACATGAACGAGATCGGGCAGATCTCGCTGGTCACCAAAGAGCAGGAAGTGTTTCTGGCTGCGGCTATCCACGGGGCGGACAACAGCGCCCATGATGAAGCCCGCAAGACTCTGATCAAGGCCAACCTGCGTCTGGTTGTCAAAATTGCACACGACTTCAAGGGGCTGGGATTGCCGTTGCTGGATCTGATTTCCGAAGGCAACATCGGTCTGATGCGTGCGGTCGAAAAATTCGATCCTGCCAAAGGTGCAAAATTCAGTTCTTATGCCGCATGGTGGATTAAGCAGTCCATGCGCCGTGCGCTTGCCAACCAGAGCCGGATTATCCGTATTCCGGTGCAGTCGGCGGGAAAAATCAACAAAATCAAGTCCATCCGCACGAAACTGGCGGAAAAACTCGGACGTGAACCAACGGATGCCGAAATCGCCAAAGATTTGGATTTCAGCGAAAGAACCGTGGCTGGTCTGCGTCTGGCGGATCTCCGCACATTTTCTCTCCATGACCCGATTCAGCAAGGGGAAGACGGCGAATTTCAGGACATCATTCCGGACCGCGGGGCGCAGACGCCCGACCGGATTCTGAGTGATGTGGAATCTGTCAGCCGTCTGGTCGATCTGCTGAGCGAACTGGATGAACGGGAACGGATGATTCTGAAAATGCGTTTCGGTCTGGACGGAGTACGTCCCAAAACGCTGGAAGAAGTCAGCCAGACCATCGGCAGAACCCGCGAACGGGTACGTCAGATTCAGAACCAGGCATTGAGTAAACTCCGGGATCTGCTGGCGGACGAAGCCGGTTACGCCAACAACGAATGATGAGTGTAAAACATGAAATATGAACAACCTGTGAAAGAGAGGGGGTGAACAACAATGGAAGCAACGGAAGTACGTTTGAAGAAAGGCGAACCGATCGAAAGAGCTCTTCGCCGTCTCAAAAAGAAACTCGACAAAGAAGGCACCCTCAAGGAACTTCGCAACAGAAGACACTTTGAAAAGCCGAGCGAGAAAAAGCGCCGCACCCAGCGTCATCGCTGAAGAGTGTGCAGATCGGAAAAACCCCGGAACGTTTCAGTGGTTCGGGGTTTTTCATTATCCATTCAGTAAAAAAATACGTTCTGCAATATTTTGAAAGAATTTTTCGTGAAATCAGGAAATCAACCGTTCCACATCTTCAACGGCGATTGCGCGTACAATGTCTGGAAACGCATGACCGGCGGTTTGCAGAATCATATTGTCTGGCGGGAAAATTATACGGAAGGACCTTTGCCTCATAATGTTTCCGCAGAAGAATTTGCACGGGTCCGTGCCAATTTTCTGCATTCCTGTGTACCGGAATATTCAGAAGAACAGCTGCGGAATTTTCTGCTCGGACTGGATCGCACACTGGCGGAACTGACTGCCCGGAATACCGCAGTTCTCTGGTTCGACGTCTGCATGTTCGACACTCTCATGCTTGCCCGGATTCTGTTTCTGCTGCGGAATTCTCCGGCGGAAATCCGGCTGTTCCGCGCCGATTTTGTACCGGACGAACACCCGGAATATTTTCTTCAGGACTGGCGGACTTTTCCCGTGCTTTCCCCGGAAATCATTCTGTTGTATGCCGAAGCCTGGAATGCCGTCGTCTCCGGACCGGAAACCGTTGCCCGTTTCAACCGGGAAAACCGCGCCGCGGATCCGGTACTGGCGGAAGCCATGATCCGTTACGGGGAAGATCATCCCGCAGACGGCTCGCCCGGAAAAAGTGAACTGCGGCTGCTGGAACTCATCCGTTCCGGAATCCGCCGACCGACTGAAGTTTTCCAGGCATTCAACCGGATGGAACCACACCCGTTCATGGGCGACACAACCTGCCGGCGGCTGCTGGAATCACTGGCAATGCAGGGACGGATTGCCAGTGACGGAGAAAATTTGACTTTTCAGCACTGACCGCCCTTCCCTGCCGGAAAAAAATCAAACACCTTCCCGGTTCGGATCCCAGATATATTTGTGAATCTGAAGGTTCAGACGCGCCGGCGGATTGTCGCGCACCATCCACGCCGCCAGATCCGCCCCCGCCAATGCGCCGTAAACCGGACTGAACAGAATATTTTCCGTCTGTTCCGCCAGATGAAATGCTCGGATTTTTTCCAGAGAGAAACGGTAATCCCTTTCATCGGACATCACGAATTTCACCTCGTCAACCGGACGCAGCGACTGGAAATTCGGTTCGAACATCCGGGAATCTTCGCCGCTGGACGGAGTTTTCCAGTCCACAATCCGGACTACGCCCGGCGGCAGCATACGCAGATCGCAGGACCCGTTGGTCTCCATCAGCACGGTATGTCCTGCTGTCAGCAGCTGTTCCGCCAGTTCACAGACGCCTTCCTGCTGGAGCATGGGCTCTCCGCCGGTGATTTCCATCAGTTTCAATCCGGACGCAGCGGCGCGCTGCACCAGTTCCCCAACCGATATTTCGACAGCGCGTTCCAACGTCTGCGCCCGCCGGGTATCGCAATAGGAGCAGCGCAGATTGCATTGAGCCAGCCGGATGAAAAAACACGGAATGCCCGCATAAGTGGATTCTCCCTGTATGCTGGCAAACGTTTCATAGATTTTCAGCTTCATGAATATTCGCACTTTCTGTTTCAGTTTTTTGCCATACAAAGTACACCCTCAACGCAAAAATACAAATTTTGACGAAAAAAAAGTCTTTTTTTATGCAAAAAAAACATTCCGGAGATTGTAATTTCCCGTTCCTGCAATTACATTGAAGGGCATCTGAAAACAAAGTGAAAAACATCAGCCAAGGAAAGAGAAAAACAATGCTGGATTTTTCTGAATTTTACAAGACGCCCGCGACGTTTGAAGCGGAAGGATTTGAAAGTGCAACTCCCGGAGTGAAAGGGATTTTCCTTGCCGGCGCACAGTATGAAGACAAGGAAACCCGCGTATTTGCGTGGTATGGACTGCCCGAAAACGCTTCTCCGGACACCAAAGTTCCCGGCATCGTGCTGGTTCACGGTGGACTCGGCACCGCGATGGCTCCCTGGGTGAAACACTGGAACGACTGCGGATTCGCCGCCATTTCCATTGACATGTTCGGCGGGCTGCCCGCCAAAGACGGCTCCTACTGCACCAAAAATCCGCCGGAACGCCACGAATTTTCCGGTCCGGATCCCGAAAATAAATTTGAGGATGTGGACTATGCACCCGTCGATCAGTGGCCCTTCCATGCGGTTGCAGCGATCATTGCGGCAAACAGTTTTCTGGCGTCTCTCCCGGAAGTCGACGGCTCCAAAATCGGCTTGACCGGTATCTCCTGGGGCGGTTTCGCTGCGGCTCTCGCTGCCGGATACGATGACCGTTTCCGTTTCGTCATGCCTGTCTACGGCTGCGGCGGTTTCGATTCTCTCGCCATTGTTCCCGAAGACGCTTCCGCGAAAAAAGTCAGAAAATTTGCGGAACTCTGGGATCCGAACAATACGCTCGCCAAAGCGAAAATGCCGATGCTCTGGGTCTCCGGCGCCTGCGATTTCGCGTTTGACGTCCGCAACTGGAATCACTCCGCCTCGCTTGCTCCGCGGTCCTGCCGCGCCCTGCGTCCCGCCATGGTTCACGGACACATGGAAGGCGAAAATGCGCCCGAACTGGTTCCGTTCGCCAAAGCCGTTCTCGCCGGAAAGGAATTCCCCGGATTCACCAAAGTCAAATTCAATGACGATACGATTCAGCTCGGCGGCAAATGGTCTTCCAGCGTCAAAATCAAAAAAGCCGATATTGTCTGGACCCGCGCATCCGGATGCTGGAACGACTGTGTCTTCCGCGCCCAGCCTGCCCGTCTCAACCGCGAAAACAACACGGTTGTCGGCAATCTGCCGGCGGACTGGACTGCCGCCTATCTTCTGCTCGAAGATGAAGCCGGTCTGGTCTATACTTCCGAAGTGTTTTTCAACGAGTGAGCGGACAAGATGGATTTCACCCTGCTGACCAGCGCCAAAAATCCCAAAATCAAACATGCCTGTTCCCTGCGCGAACGCCGGGAACGGGATCGGGAAGGCGTTACCATCCTTGAAGGATACCGGGAACTCTCCCGTGCGCATCTGCTCGGAATCCATATCCGGGAATGTTTCTTCGCCCCGGAACTTTTCCTCGGCGAAAACGAATATCCCCTGCTGGAATCCCTTGCGAAAGACGACGCGGATGTCTGGCAGACTACGCCCGAAATTCTAACCAAACTGGCGTATCGCGACCGTCCCGAAGGACTGATTGCCATCGCTGAAATGAAAAAGAAAGGGCTGGAATCCATCCCCGTCCGCAAGAACGGGTTGTATCTCGTAGCGGAAACCATCGAGAAACCCGGCAATCTCGGCTCAATCCTCCGCAGTGCGGATGCGGTCAACGCCACCGGTGTGATCGTCTGCAACCGCCAGACAGATATTTTCAACCCGAACGTCATCCGCGCCAGTACCGGCGCCATCTTTTCGGTTCCGCTGGCGGAAACTTCTTCCGAAGAAGCGGTGGAATGGCTGCGCAGAAACGGCATCCGTTCCCTTGCCGCAACACCGCATACCGACAAGATTTACACCGAAAACGACATGACCGGACCAACCGCCATTGTCGTGGGTGCGGAACAGTACGGGCTTTCCGACTACTGGATGAAGGCCGCCGATATTCAGGTGGTCATCCCCATGCTCGGCAAAATGGATTCCCTCAACGTTGCCACGGCTGCCACGCTGCTGCTTTATGAAGCGGCAAGACAGCGCAACTGGAAATCCTGAAACATCCTGCAAGCTGATACAGCAAAGGACGCCCCGTAAAAAGGACGTCCTTTTTTATTTCACCCCTTGACCAGTTGCAGAGATGCGACATTTTTTCCGGCAATGCATTGCAGATTGTCTGGTTTCTGCACGGTAACATCCAGTTTCCCGGCGGCGTTCCGCTGCCAGCGCACCCGGATCTTGCCCGACGGCGTGGGTATCTCGCCTTCTGCATGGGTCAATCCGCAGGACACCGGATTCACTTCAAATGTCCGGAACCCCGGCGACAACGGCCGAACCCCCAGCAGGACGCGCCCGGAAAAATACGGAAACAGACCGCTCCACGCATGGCACAGACTGCCCGCTGCCCCGAAATCATCGCTTCCGGCTGTCGTTTCCCACAGCGACGTTGCGCCGGAAAACAGGATCGGATCAAAGGTTTTACGCAGACGCGGCAGAATCATCTGTTCACCGCGCGTCCCGGCTTTGAGGAATCCGCGCAGTAAATACGGATACGCACTCAGCGAGATCGGCTGCATGGAACCTGTCGTCAGCTGATCCAGCAGCAGAGCTGTATCCTCCGCGGACAACGGAACCAATGCCAGCATCAGAGCCTGCACATGTTCATACAGCGTTTCGGAAGTCTGCGGCAGACTGCACAGGAACCCGTGCCGGGCATCATCGCGGAAAACTTCTTTCACGGCGTTTTCGATCGTTTCCGCCTGACGGTTCAGGTATGCCGCACGTTCGGTATTTCCTTTGTATTCATGGAGTTGCCCCGCAGCGCGCAATGCTTCGGCAAGGTACAGATTATAGATGGATTGCGGCTGACGGTTCAGCTGGCTGAGTTCGCCCTGCCACTCGCAGAAATTCCAGATTTCCTTGCCTTCGCAGGAACGGCAAAGTTCCGGAAAACCGGGAACGCGATCCGCCAATGCGGCATCCAGAATCCGGTCGATCTGTTCCTGCCAGCGGACAAACAGACGGTCCGACCCGCTGAACAGAATATGTTCATAAACAGCAGTGATCCACGCCATGGTAAAAATTGGAATCGTCAACGCCAGACGTCCCGGCGCGGTCAAGCCCAGATACCGTTCGCCGTCGAAATTGCTGCCCAGCAGGTCAAGCGATGCTGCGGCGAAATCATAATTGCCCCAGACATAATACCCGAACAGCATCTGATTACGGGAATCATAGGCGTACAGTCCCTGCTCGCGCCATGGACAATCTTCATAATGCTCATGCATACAGAGTTTCAACGTGTTGATCGCCAATTGATTATGACGGACAATCGCAGAGTCTTCACATTGAAAATCCGCAGCTTCCGGCAGTGGCAGTTCCAGCGGAATCATCCCCAGATAATGCAGAGTAACCCGGCTTCCCGCGCAATGGGTCATGTGCATTTCCAGATAGCGCGCCCCCAGACGCCGATGACGGAACGTGAAGCGGTTCAAACCTTTATGGCAAATATAACGATCCGCAAAACAGCGTCCGTCAATGTACGCGCGCACCCGCCCGTCATCCAGATGTTCACCATGAGAAATGTCCAGCTCCACCCCGTCCGTATCAGTTTCGAGTGTAAAAGTCAGATATCCTTCCGTCTCTGCGCCCAGATCCGCTATGACAAAATAACCGTCCGCACCGGGAAACTCGCTCAGTGGTTTGAAAACAAAAGACTGCTCATCGCGAAGGTATTTTTTACGGATGATATATCCTTGATCGGTTCCGGAGTCGGGATAGGAAGCAAACAGTTCCTGAATCCGGTATGGTGCGGCAAAGTCGCGCATACAGTTCAGCGCAGAACTTTCCTCTTCCTGTCTGCGTTTGATGATGCCGCAACCGCGCAGACTGGTTTCCGGAAGCGGAAGTTCTTTGAGTTGAGGAACTTTACGCAATTCAAGCGTTCCGCTGACAGGAGCTGTAATGGTCTGTCCTGGCGTAAAACAATCCTCCTTGCAGGCATCATATTCGAATACAAATCCCAACTGCGGAGTAGTCCGGCATTTCAGTTGGGAACGGTACGGCGTTGACGTACTGCACTGCCAGGATTCGTCAGTGCGTGCCAGCACAGTATCAGGTGTGAAAAGAATCATCTGAAGGTAAGGAACGCCGTCTCGGCAGGTAAGAAAATCTGTACCCACGGAATGAACGCATATCGTAATGCGGTTGACGCCGGGTATCAGGTATGCAGCGACATCGAATCGGGAAAAAGTCCGTGCTTCCGGATAATCCGCCAATTGCTGCACCGGAACATTCTGACCGTTGAGCTGCAATTCGAATGTGGAGTACGCTGAAATCTCCAGAGTCGCCTCTGATACCGTCTGACTGATCAAAAATTCATGACGGAATGAAAAATAAGCATCTTCGCGGTCTGTCAGCACTGGACAGATTGGCTTGGCATCGTGAATACTCCAGACTGTTTTTTCCATATATACCTCCAGCTGATGTTTTTTGAAATCAAATCTGGAACAATGTACACCTGCCGCCGGAAAATTGCAAGAAATGTTCTGCAGAAGTCCACACATTACGGACGTAAACGCGAAACAAATATATCATGGATATTTGTAAAATTTTTGTTGAATGATTTGAAAAAACGCAGGAGTTGATTATATTACATTCATATTTCATGCCCGGATGGCGAAATGGCAGACGCAACAGACTTAAAATCTGTTATCCTATGGATGTGCGGGTTCGACCCCCGCTCCGGGCAGACCTTGAATACTCAATTCCTTATACGTTCCGGTTTCGCCTTTTCTTCTATAAAATCTATTCAGCAATATCTCCCCTGACACATGGGGACAAAAAAGCCGCGGGTGTTGAACTGCTTTCCCATACTCTATTGTACAGTAT
>ERZ1034992.523-NODE-523-length-21081-cov-174.704604_pt1 | contig 21081 bp, 40 predicted proteins | sample MGYA00520695_ERZ1034992 | MGnify/ENA primary metagenome ERZ1034992 (study PRJEB33766, sample SAMN09781778) | gut metagenome | biome: gut microbiome | host: Homo sapiens | place: Madagascar | study: EMG produced TPA metagenomics assembly of the PRJNA485056 data...
ATACACCATATCTACCTATATATGAGCCTCTATCTGTTTGCTTAAAAGTAGGATCACTCATGAGAAGTGTCTTTAATGCGCCCGTTTCAATAGTAGAATAATTTCTGCAAAAAGAATTTATTATCTTATAAAGTTCCATGTCGTGTTTCTATTTATACATCAGTGGAGTTTGGGTAAGGAGTGAGTATTGTTTATCTTACTCATCCCTACATTTTATTTTTTCTCATTTATCTAATTTTCAACAACATGGGATATATATAGGCAAATTCTATATAAAACATAAGAATTATAATAACTATGCTAAGCAAGATGCACACAATACCCCAAAAGCCCAAAAACTTATGGTTGATTTTGGCTTCAGCAAGAGCAACACCCACATATGCCCCCATTGCCGCAAATAACAGCCCAAGTACAATTTCAATTATAAAAAACCAAATCAGCATATTGTTAATTATTTTTGATGTTTTTTCCTAATGAGATAAACAGTGTCAACATTTGTTACAACGCCGTCCACCTCGGTCTTAAGGAGTTTCTCCTCGAACCGATATTCAGCGGCAGGATATTCCATATTGTTCGGTGGGCAGAGCGTTATGGAGGCAAGAGACATAGCATAAGCGAAAACAATCATAAACACGATAAGCAAACTGCCCACAATATCCCAAAATCCAAAATGCTCATGTTTGGCGAGGGATTTCCCAATAGATACCCCAAAAAGTAACGTGCCCACTATAACATATATTCCAAATACAATAATCCAAATCATAATCATTAATTATTAGATTTTCTGACAAAGAAATAGACTGTATCCGCCTCGTCTTTGCAGACTTTCTCTGTCGTGATTATCTTCTTTTCCACCTGATATTCGGAGGTATGATAACCTCTATGGGATGCGACATATTCGGACAACGTGAAACAGAACACTCCACCCATCATAAGAGTGCCTATTACATAAACCGCAATAGGCAGATCCGCCCAATGAAATGAACCGCGTATATCCTCCGGTATAAAAAGGAAGCCTCCAATTATAATACCTTCCCATAACAACATTGCTACTGTCACAATTCCTGAAAAAATAAGTAAGAACATAATTCAATCAATTTTTTATTTGTTTTTTACAAGGAAACAAACCGTATCAACTTTAACGGCATTATTTTCTTCTATTACGGTGATTTTCTTCTTTATCCGGTATTCGGTCAACGGATATTCTTTTTTGTCGTAATAATCTCTGACTTTATGGACAGTTTGCATAACGCTGACGATCAGCAGAACTATGCATATGGTATAAATCCATGCTAACAGCTCAGTATTATCGTCATCATACATAAAAACAAGACCAAGCAAAAACGCCATCAATAATGACAACACTGAAAATACTACAATTCCTACCATAATTCAATCTAATCCCGCTTTTTAAAAGAATACAAGGTATCGACTTTAACAGTATCATTTTCATCAACTGTGACTATTTTCTCATTGAGACGATATTCAGTTGCCGAGTATTCTTTCTTTTCAAAATATTTTTGGTTTACGAATGTAAAACATATGGCACATATCACAAGAAGTAGTGTTCCCGCCACTAAAAGAAAAAGTCCCATCGCTGAACTGTCTCTTGAATCTATGAACATATTTGAATATGTTCCTAAAACAAACGCTGTCAAAATGACAAGTATTCCCCAAAAAATAACTTCACCCATAATTTAAATAAATTTAATTTTTTTTACTTTTTTTATACACCTCCTGTCTATCCTACGGTTGATTATTCGAAAACTTCTTATAGTTCCTAAATTCAACCATCAAGTTATCCAAGTTATCCACACTATCCGTCTCAGAGTCGATAGTATTCAACTCTTCAATTACAGATTTCTTCTTTTCCTCGGGCAGTTGGTTGAAGCTATCTACCAAACTGCGCAACACTGACTTATCCATAATGTTTTTGATTTTAAGGTTTACGGTAAAGCACGAGGGGAACGCACGTGTAGTGACCATATAAGCCGTTATAGTAGGCAACACCTAGGTGACCATTCGCAACCCACCTAAAGTCCCGTCTATAACGGGACCAACTTGATACGTTCGCATATTCTTTCAACAAATCTGCCCCCTCGATAGTTTTGGCGAAGGCATTAATGTCTTCCCGTTGGTATATAATCTCCATAACAGCAAGCAATGTAGGCAAGTTGAAAAGTCCGTGAACATCGCTCTTGAATTGCCGAACAAATTTCGCAGCAGGCGAGCCGATTGCAAGCAATTCATCTGTAGCGCTTGCGCTGTTTTCCGCCTTCAGTGCCTCAATTTGTGTCATGGATTTTGCTTTCCATTCATTGATTTTATCAAAATCCAAGAGCGGTAAATCTTCATATTTCGGATAAATGAGGGCACACTGCCCATTCAGCATTTCAATTTCAATGCCTTCAATGCATTCGAGTCTGTTTTGATTCTCAAACCCCTTTTTATACACTATTCTTGCCATAATCAATCAAATACAATCAAAAAAAATGTAACAATTATAGACAAAGCAATTAATATACACAAGAAACCAAGTACATTATCATCATATGTATCCGTATCTGTTGCTATTCGGTATATCTCATATATCAATGTTATCATAGCTAACACAAATATAACTGTAATTCCAATTAGTCCTGCGTTCATTTTTCTAAAAGACTATAAACTTTCCTTTTTGCAAATATATCAAAAAAAATTCAATATAACAAAAAAGCCTCTCCGATCAAGAAGAGGCTTAATTATTTTTAGCCACAAGAAACATGATCATTTTGAGTTATTTGGAATCTTTTGTGTGAGAAAGCATCTTCATCTTTTGATGTTTTCAAAAACCACCAAAATACATGTTTAGGTCCTGCTATTGTGATGTGAGGAAGACCATTTTTTGCCCATACAACGAGTTCAATACTTTCAAGAAACCATTTATTGAACCACCTGCCAAATACTAATGCATAAAAGTTAACACGTTCATTTTTGGTGTGATAACAATAGCCTAATTTTCCAACATTGAAACTATAGCCAGTTTCATGTTGCACAAACAAGTACTCTTTAATTTTTTTAAAAATTGTAATTTCCATAATATTTTTTTGTTAAACTTACCAAAGTTTTTATTCGTCAAGAATATCCAATATCTGATCTATTGCAATATACATTGTCTCTCTAAGGGTACTGTTTGCGCTGCCTGTTATTCCTGAAACAACAAGAACATTCGAACCCTCTGTATTGATATGATATACTTTAAATTGAAACCTGATATTTCCTTCTAATTCTGCCGGCTCTATTGAAATAATGTATCCTTTATCGTAAAGCATATCCATCACTTCTGCATATGTCGGGATTTTGAACCTGTCGGAATCTGCCCACATTGGATCAGCCTCACTCACTGTGAAGAAAGACGGTTTTCCATTATAATTGCCTACACTGTATTTATACAAAGGAAATTTCAGGCTCAATAGTTTTCTTGCCATTTCCTCGGTAACATAGTCATTATAAATTGGCTGCATATCTTATTCCTCCCACTCTATTTTTGCTGTTGATAGATAACCTTCAAGTGACAGCCCAGCAGTCTCTGCATCTTCATATACACCATAGATAATTTGTCCAGAATATGCGACTCCGCAATCATCGGTATATATATTTACCCAACCTTCTTTCTTTTCCGGAGCGAAAAATAAATCATTGTCAGAGGGTCTTGATGGCAAACATGCTCCGTCGGGCAAATATGTTACACAATTATCAAAATTATCTTCATGCACAAGTGCAACTATGCTATAACCAGCTATATCTCTTTTATTAGTATAGATTATCGTCGCATCCCGACCGTTTCTTGTAACAATCTTTTGATTAGGATTTTTTAAGTATTCTTCTAAATTAAACTGTCTCATTTTTTTACTGTAAAAATATTAATATTTTATGCTATTTTTTTGATTATCAAAAACCACTCAAAACAACTCTTCGTAACTAATAAAATAGAGACATCGGATTTGCACCAAAAATGTCGTCCATCTCATCCCTTTCCTGTTGGCTCATCCTGTCATATTCTTTATATGCACTATGTGCCACGCTTGCAATATAATCTATACTGTTAGAATTTTTTTGGCACTCTTTGTATTTTGCCCTAAATGCTTCTTTATCTTTAAGATATTCAAGCACTCTTTCATACAGAACTTTGCTTGCGCCTTCTCCTCTCGGATAACTATAAGGATATTTGCGATATATTATCTTTATTGCTTCGGTGATATCATTCAATCTTTTTTGTTCTTGACATCCAAGAGTGAACCATTCAATATGGTTAACACACCATTCCACATAAGCGGGATTCTCATTTAAGACACTCATAACAGAACGTCCTTTATATTTTCCAAATGTAAACGTATTCATTACTCCACCTCCATCGTATCTACCGCCCCAGACAAAAATGCAGAAAACGTATTTACAAACGACTCGTCATTATTGAGATCTCTTCGCTCCATCCTAGATAGAATGGCATGTGTCAACTCGTGCCAAAATGTTGCTCTCATTCTGGATGCTGATAATCTATTGCCTTCTATTCCTTGTGCAATATCAATTACACCCTCTGCTCGCCAGCATCCGAAATCTTCATTATAGTTCAGCACATCTTTTATATTGACAACGTAGTCGATACCACCGACTGTCATCTTTTTTGGTATATTGAATTTCATGATTTATTCCTCCATTGCTTCTTCAAATTGTTTTATAAACTCTTCCGCATTCTCAGAAAAGTCTTTAGTGTTATCATTTAGCCATCTAACTGCATTTTCAAGCATCCAACCACCACCAAGCATAACTCCTTTCCATGTCATATTTGATGCAAGCTGCTTTTTTAAATCGTGCGGGTCATCAGCAAATGTCTGCTTTTTAGTCATGTCCGCCCACATTACTGCGGCTTTTTCAAGTCTTGTCATAATTTTATATTTATTATTCTTCTGAGATTTGAGTCTGCACTTCGTTTTGCTTTAAACAGAGCATTCCGCCATTGGTGGTCTTGAACATATATTCTCCTTCCTCTCTAATGCCGATGTATTGTACTACAACCCGATGCTGCCAATAATATAAATACCCTCTTTTCAGATCCATTTCTATTCCTCCCACCATTTATAAAACTCCGGACAATCATCAGTAGTACCGACCAAGTGTTTGGTTTCATCGTTATAAGGAATGCACTCATGAACATCCAGGCCTAAACAGTGAGCCTCCCCATTTGGCAACATATCACTGAAAAAGTTGCATACCCATCGTTCACTCTCATAATGGTGCTTGATTAATACCTTATCAAATGGCTTAAAATCTTTCGGGTTAAACCTCTTACGCGGACGTTTAAATTTGCTCCAATCCCTTTGGTCTTTTGATGGAAAGAGTACGCATTCTGCTTCTTCTAAATCAAACATTTTCCCATTTGGATAAAGTGCTATAAGATAGGAGCAAACCGATGTTAACTTTATAGGGATAGAGCTACCATCTTTTATCTCATTCAGAACTACATCACCCCATATCGGAGACCAAAACTTAGTTCCTTTCGGGCAATCCTTTAAAATTTCACAAAGATTAAGATTCTCATTCATATTTTAAACCTCCCACCATTTATAGTATTCTGGACAATCGTCAGCAGTTCTGAGCAAATGCTTCGTCTTGTCATTGTATGGAATACACATTTCCCATATCTTTTCACCAATAAGCTCAACTACAGAACCTTCGTCAGTTGGCTCTTTTAAAATCCTATCAAACAAACTTGGAATCCAAACTAATCCATTTCCATCGCGCACCAATATTTTATCAAAAGGCTGAAATTTTTTTGGATCAAATCGCTTGATAGGAACTTTAAACTTACTCCAGTCTCTTTGTTCTTTTGACGGAAATAGCACACATTCACCATCATGAGTATATGTTCCATATTTGGAGAAAGAGTATGTAGCATTACCGTATCTTACATTTATTCTATTTTCAGTAATAGTAAGAAATGCTACATCTCCTAAAAACGTACAGTATAACTTTGTCTCATAAGGACAATTCTTTAAAAATTCACAAAGATTAAGATTCTCATTCATAATTTATTTCTCCATCATTCTTCTGAATAATTCCCAAGTATCGCACACGGTATTCCAACATTTGTTAGAGTCTATTTTATATGGGCATGCATAGCGGCATAAGATAATACAAGCATTGTCAATGTCAATGGCTTTCTGCTCTTTTGCTCCACGAATATATGCATCTCTTTTTATTGTCTCTGATGTAAATTCATCAATTTCTTCAGGATGCCCCACATAAGCATCTGCCCTTTCTTCTATTGTCATATTTTAATCCTCCATTGCTTTCTTGAAATTATCGAACATATCTGATTTGCATTTTAACCATGGTCTTTCAGACGTACCATCGTCAAAGAGGTAGTCATTCACATGTTCCTGTAACCAATATATTGCCTTTTCAAGCATCCATTCTGCCCCTGCTTTGAAGCCTTCATATTTTTGCCACTCATCCATACTGCAAGTACTTATATCTTGGAGAGGCTGCCTATTAGAGCCTGCATAATCTTTTGCTTTTTCTTCTATTGTCATAATTTATTCCTCCCACCATTTATAAAACTTCGGGCAATCATCAGCAGTTCCCGCCAATTGTTTTGTCTTATCATTATATGGAATACATATTTCCCATCTATATCCACTACCAAGTTCAACTACAGCATATTTACCATCTAGATCTTTTAAAAGACTTCCAAAAAAGCCCGGTATCCATGCACGTATTTCATTATCACATAGCAACACTTTATCAAAAGGTTTAAATCTTTTAACAGGGGCTTTGAACTTGCTCCAATCGCGTTGGTCTTTGGATGGAAACAACATACATTCGCCCTCTCTATCATATTTTCCATCACTAAAGAAAGCGAATTCTATACCAACCCTATCTACATATATTACATCATTTTTGACACGGATAAACTCTATCTCACCCAAGAACGGTGACCACAACAACATTCCCTTAGGACAATCCTTCAGGATTTTAGAAAGATTTAAATTTTCGTTCATATTTTAATCATCCCATTCAACTTCTTTACAATCAATAAAACCAGGCAATGCCTTATATGCCAACATTTGCGTTCCTGAATTTGTAACTTCGGCTTTCGGTATATCGGGGAAATCCTCATCCTTGAAAAGGCATACCCAACAAATTTTCTTTGATGGGCTAAAGTACAGTTGCCTTGACTCACGTAAGCAAGGCTCTCCTCGCCATGTATATGTCTCTACACTATCGTAGGGCTTCCCATTCTCATCAATTCTCTTAACCAATCCGAGAATCACGTATCTACCCCTATCGGACTTCTCCATCAGGTCGGTACACAGCACTCTCACAGGATGCCCCTCTTCGTCAATAATTGGTCTGTTCGGATTTTTGTTATATTTTTCTATATCAAATTTTTCCATAATCTCTTATATTTTCAATTTGTATTCAACGACATTATCCCCACATTCGTCGCAATGATAACAGAACTTATATCTGCCGAGAATTTGGATGAGTCCACGAAGTGCCCATATCAAATCTGCATTATCATTCCTACTGTTGATGACAGCTAAAATCATATCCCTGATTTCTTCTTCTGTAAAATCGTTGGCATCCCTTTCTGCAACAGAGATAACATCAGCACCATCTTGGTCTTGACCAGTTATAATTATCAAACCATACTTATCCGTTTCAATCATAATTTCATCATTAGAATAGTCGCCAAATATTTCAACGACCATTCCTAAAAGTTTGATGAGATTATATCTGCTTTTTTTCTTATCAAGAACCTTTTTGACAATTTCTTTTAATTCTTCGTTTGAATACTCCCTTGCTTCTTTATCATCGATTGTCAGGGAATTACAAACACAGCCTTCGGTTAATATGATTTTCATTTTTTTTAATATTTTTTTGCAATAGTATCAATAAACTTTTGAATCTCAACGATAGTTGGAGATTGCTTCATTTCCGCTGCATTTTTCTTCAAGGTGTCCGTTATCTCTGCCATGCTTGCAGTATCCATTTGTGGTAAATGCAGCTCCGTTTCGATATTGTTGCGAAAACAGAATACGCCAATATTTTCCTGTGATTTTTCGGCACGGCATAAATTTTTCACCATGGCTATTTTTTCTTCTCGTTCAAAATCATCATCACTGTTTGCATTGAAAATGGCAATATAATCAAATTCTCCTTTATAATTGATTTGATATGTTCGGATCATTGATGGAATTCTTAGATAATCCCATACAGCCACCACATAAACCTGATTAGTACCCACATCAATCAACGTCCTCACAATAGATGCACTAAGCTCGTCTTCTGCAATAATCAAAAACGGTTTCTGAACTTCTTCCATATGTTTTTAATCTATAATTTTTTTCTTCTTCAAATAATCAATAACAGCTATGAGCTGAAAGCCCCAACTTATCTCATCACCTGACATGTCATATGCGTATTCCTTAATAACAAAGTCGTCCGCATCGCCTTTTAGCCAATTATTTACGTCCTTGGTTAATCCTTCTTTATAATCTTTGTATTCGGAGGTATATTCAAAGTCTTCGGATGTTAAGATATTGAAACCGAGTAGGGCATCCAAAACATATTTTGCTTCCCTATAATCCAATTCTCTTTTGAGCGGAAAACCTTTGATGTATCCGTTGTTTTCCATCACCATTTTAGTATCGCCTAATTTATAAGTCTTCATATTCTATATTTTTTCCTATTGCAAATATATAAAAAATCTCAGAAACTACAAAATTTCTGAGATTGATCTCTTATTATTAACACTAGAAGTCTCCTTCCTTCAGGTGGCTGTAATTGACGCGCTAATCAATAATATTTTTAAAAATAATTGTGTCGGAAATAATTTCCCCTTTTTCGTTTATCGCATAATTTGCTCCTTTTGGGATACAAAATTCCGCCATTTTTATACACCTTTGATTAGGATATAATTCTATTACTTTTTTTCGTAAGCCCAAAAAGTATTTCTTTATAATGTATATGCCTTCTCCTGTTATTATAGGGTTCAACTTCTTTGAATAAGAATGGAAACCTTCATATCCTAAAATGTGATTAAGGTTATTTATAAAATGCATACAAGAATGTTGTATTTCTCCTTTTAAGTAATAATAGGTCCTATGATAAAGAGCATAGCATTCAGTCTCATAAGAACTTTTATCTCTATAAACAACCTTCCATACTGGAATATCTCTTTCCGCTATTTTGATTTTTAGTTTTTTTGATTTCCAACACATAATTATTTAATTTTTTATGATATTCAACACAATATTAGTAGTATAATCCTCGTATTCTTGATATGACATGATATTATCAATATCAGGAACTTTTGTTCTTATATAATTTCTTATTTGGGTTCCAATTCCACCATATAGGAAAGAGTTGTATGCTGCATAAAACCTACCATTTTGTTTACTTTCTTTAAGAAAATCAATTCCTTCCTTTCCTAAGAAATTTCTGATATGGATTTCAATAACAGAATCAAGTTTATTACGTGTGTCTTTCAGAATACTATTCATATATATTGCTGTCCGCTAAAAGTTAGCGAGCAACGAGATATCCATCCGCAGTGCTGTTGTAACGGCATTGCGGATGATTTTTCTGAGGGTAAGCCCCTTAGCTGAAGAGAAGCAGTTCTTCTGGAGGCGGATTTGGATCCGATTCTGCTTCTAAGAGCAGTTTTGCCCAGTCTTTTTCAGGGTCCTCGAGGAAGGTATAGAGGTTGACATAGTACATCAGCATGATTCTGACCATTGTGGCAAGGCCAGAGAAGCTCCATTTGCGCTTGATGTGCTTTTGCAAGACCATCAGTAGCAGGTTTGCGATAAGTGTGACCCAAACCTGTATCTTGATTGCGTTAGCGCTCTCGCCGTAGAAGTATCTTAGAGGGAAGTTCTGCTTTATCTGTTTGAACAATAGCTCTATTTCCCAACGTTTGCGGTAGATTGCGACAATCTCTTCTACCGGCATCTCCATATCATTCGTGAGCAGTGAGATTAACTTTGCCTGCTTGTTCTTCTTGATATCAACGTATGTTACGATGCGGGCCTTATGGACAATGTCACTCCCTTCAGCTCCTTTCTTTGTGAATGTGACATGTTTCACTCTATACTCCATTAGGCCTTCCGGTGTCATGTAGGCGGTATCTTCATCAATCTGATACACAAGGTTTTTCTTCATCTTGGTGACATAGATTACACCTCGACTGGTCAGCTCCTCGAACTTTCCATAGTCGATATAGGCCCTATCCAAGGCCACTATATCGCCCTCGATGTAGTTCGTGGGCTTGAGCATGAAGCTGTCGTTTGTGGCTGCAGATGTGAACTTGACGTCAGAAGGAACGCCTTCGTTGGCGTGTATGTTCGTATGGACTTTGATGCCGCCTTTCTTCTTTCCCGTCTTTGGATGGCGTCCAACACCTTTGAAAATCATGTTGGAGAACAGGGTTACAGTCGTGGAGTCTATGATCTGCAGCCTGTTTATCCAACTTGACGATGGATTCTTCCGGCTGTCCGAGGAAAGTTCGTCCTTGTATCTGGCATACAGACTGCGGTATATCTTCTCAAAGATGGCTTCAGACCTTCTCGCATTGGCATCGGACAGGGTGCTTCTGCGTGGCATCATGCTGATGCCGAGATGGGCCAGTTTTCGTGCCTCTGGAAACATTGAGTCCGTGATCTCGCGAAGAGAGTCAAACCTCTTTATGACCGCGTAGAGCATTATCAGCAGATGATGCCACACGTCAAAGTGCTTGACATAGCGTTCTCCGCCGTTTGAACGGCTTATTTCAAGAATTTCGGTCCGATCGAGTAAATTAATTAGCTGACCATATGCCGGCTGTCCGATAAAATGGCTACCTTTGTTCATGGTTCCTTTAGTTTTGTTGCAGAAACAAAGATAACCAAAAGGCTGGACCTCCCAATCGGAGATTCAGCCTGATTTTTTTTGCTGTCAAAAAGTTTTAGCGGACAGTAATAATTCATATAACGCTTCATTTTAATGCGGGCAAAATAAATTAAATTATTTCTATCTTCCAAATTCAATTATGCCGTCCGGATATTTTTCCCAAAAATCGTAAATTTTTTTCTTATTATTGACAAGATAACTACCCCATTCGTGCAAGTTCCAATCTACCTTATACTCTTCACAGCGTTTGAGCGTTTCCTCCAATGAATGACAAGGAGGCGCATCATAGTCATAAATTCTAAAGATGTCATGATATGCATTTTTGAATGGCCATCGTTCCTTAATTTCAGTATCATTGCCATTATACGTATCTACCTCTCGATAAATCTTCCCATCAAATACAGTGAAATTCCCAAAATCGTATCCCATGCAGATGATGGCAAATAGCAATGAATAGTCTTGCATAGTCGTTTGTCTTTCATCAAGAAATTTTGGTATCTCTTCTAATGGAAGTGATTCTACTGTCTTTAACAATTCATTCATCTCTACACGCTGTTCATCACTGATATTGCTAAGCCGTGAAATCTTTTCCATTTCTTTTTTGAATACTGTTTTGTATTCCTGTGCCCACTTGTTAGTTTCCGACGGTATGTGGGCATAACACCACGTATGACAAGCCATAATTTTTTAACATATTTTTTATTATTGCAAATATATAAAAAATCTCAGAAGCGACAAATTTTCCGAGATTGATCTTTTTATAAAAACTTTATTATCAACGCAAGAAATCGTCCCCTTCACACGGAGTAATTGACTATTGGTTTCAACCTTGTTGCCAAACTATAGCATAGGCAGGAGTTGCCCCTCGGAGTTAATGAGTTTCCATTCATTCTTTAGATTAACCTCAGCAAAGCCCCTGTGAAAATTCCTCGCATCATCAAAGTACTGTGCGGACAAGAATTACCACTTGGTATTCATGAAATTCCACATGTCGTTTAGCCTAACTCTGTCAAATCCCTCATTAAAACTCCCTATGCTATCAAACCATTGCTTAGACAGGAGTCCCTCTGTGTTAATAAAGTTATACTGCCCGTTCAGCTTGACTTGGGCAAGCCCATTACTAAAATACGCCACATCATCAAACCACTGCTTAGATAAAAGTTGTCCTTCTGTATTGACGCAATTCCACTTGTCATTTAGCTCAACTCTGGCAAGTCCCGCATTAAAATCATCCACATCATCGAACTCCTGTTGAGACAAGAACTGCCCCTTGGTATTGATGAAATTCCACTTTCTGTTCAGTTTGACTCTAGCAAATCCCTCATAAAATCTTCCCACTGCATCAAACCGATGCTTAGACAAGAGTTGCCCTTCATGGTTGATAAAGTTCCACTTGCCGTTTAGTTTAACCTTTGCAAATCCCTCATCAAAATTCCACATGTTATCAAACCACTGCTGAGACAAGAGTTGTCCTCCGGTTTTGATGAAATTCCATTTGCCGTCTAGTTTAACTATGGCAAATCCATTACTAAAACTACTATTTATATTATCAAACCACTGATGAGACAAGATTTGTCCTTCGGTATTGATAAAATTATACTTGCCGTTTAGCCTAACTGCTGCAAGCCCCTCATTAAAATCCCACGTCCAATCAAACCACTGTTTAGATAGAAGTTGTCCCTCTGCATTAATAAAGTTCCTCTTATCGTTTAGTTGAACCGCAGCAAATCCCTCCTTAAAATCTCCCATACAATCAAACTTCAGCCTGAATTTAAACTTAGGAGCAATCTTGCTATAGAAGCCAACAACTCCCTCTGACAATCCAATCCTACTTAATCCTATAGGGTCATCATCGGCATCCATAAATTGCATAGTTTCAAAATGAAATTGAAACTTCGCACCGTCCGACTTACGGACATTGATATACAGCGGGCCCTGTTTACTATACATATTATAGTAAAAGTCATCTTCAGAAGCGGTGCACCAGTGGGTACCCTCTCCGCCGCGCCTTGCTGCCGAGTGACTGTGTGGCACGTATACCACCCACTCGTTATCCTCATACACTTTCTCAAGATTCGCCTTAGCCTTAGACTGCTTTCTTACAGGTTTGAAATCGTCAGAGAGGTCTTTCACCCATTCAATAAGCTCCGACAATGACCTACAATCCTTAATGTTAGGGAGTTGCGACTTGTTCTTGTCATAGGTGACCAACGCCGTTTTCAACTCGGGGATGTCTCCCAATTTGATGCTACCATTGGCATACATGTTGCCAATCCATACACTGTATCTGCCAGTATATGAGCCCCTAATAGTCTGCCTAAATGTAGGATCCGCCATAAGAAGGAGATTCAATGTATGATATTCTATAGTAGGATAATTTCTGTGAAAAGAATTTATTAATTTATGAATTTCCATGTTACATCTCTAAATAGTGAATTTTGCAATACCGGCAAAGGTTTCTTAAAATCTCATTCCCGTCCATAGTTCATAAGCCTTTTTTTCAAATATATAAAAAATCCCGAAAGTGTGAGACTTTCAGAAAAATACCTCAAACAAGTTCCGTCTATAGTTTTTCAATAAAATTCTTGGTAGCAGCATCTTTATACTTTTGAAGCTCTTCTTTAGAAATTTCCGTGTATTCACTTTCAAAGTATGCAATTAGATTTGCTATAGATTTAGCATCCATGCTTTCCAAACAGAGATTATAGTTTGGTTCAATACTAAAAAAACTCTTTTGTCCCAAAGTATACCAAAAATAATCTCCACATATGAACCATCCCCAATAGGCCCTTTCAAATCTTTTAAATTTGAATAACTTTATTCTGTTTTCCGTGGAATCATTAGCCAAAAAAATCTTCCTGCATATTTCTTGGTGATAGTGGCAGAGAGATTATCCTCTTCAAAATCAATAGATTCTATCAACGCTTTTATTTTCTCTTCCCTGTCCGCAATTTCTTCTCGATAAGTCTTTATATGCTTGCGGATATTTTCAATTACAGTATCATTAGTTTCCATGTTCAATTATTTTTTTAATATTATTAATGCAAATAGAGCGTCCCTCCATTAGCAGTTTTCTCTACAAGTCTTTCAAGAGTCCAAATTAACCTGTCAGCATCTTCTTCGTTGTCAATAATTTCAATAATTATATTTCTAATATCATCCTCGGTGAAATTATTAATGCTTTTTCCGTTAATAATTATAACATTAGCTCTTACAAACTTTTCAATTAATCCATATTTATTTGTGTCTATCAGTTCAATACTTTTTTCATAACCACAATCCGAACAATTAAAACTACGACAATCAATACAAAATCCTTCTGGTATCCATTTACCAAATGTATCAAGAATTTGCCCTAAAAGATTGACCAAATTATCCTTGTTTTTTTCTTCACCAAGAGCCTTTTTAATTATATGGCTCAACTCCTTGACAGAATAAACCGTCGCATCTTTATTATCAATTTTCATTTTTTCTACATGACAAATATATAAAAAACTCAGAGATTACAAGCTTTGTTTATAATTCACATTCCGTTGTCGGATAACAATCTAAAATCTCAACATCTAAATTAGAGCATGTTTCATCCAACTCATATTTAAGAATGTGTTTGATAACCTCTTTCTTGATGTCTTTTTTCCTGCAACAAAACCTCCCAGCATCAGAATTGTCATCTTGCTGCACCTCGCCGTTCTCGTCGATATAATCGTAACTGTATTTCCATTCCACCCAATATGTATTCATAGTGTTTTGTCTTTTTTCAAATATATAAAAAACTTTCCTATTCTCCAAATCGATATCTTTTAGTTTCAACGATAACGTCTGAAGGAATAGAATTCGTTGTATACATTGCATTAGTCATGTTCGGGTCAAAATAAAATTTGCAAGATTCAGGGATTTTTGCTGTATCAATTTTCAACAGGATATAATCTTTCGTATTCTTTGGCGACTTATTGACTATACAAAGATTTTGTCCAAGCTTCAGAATATCATTTTTAGGTGCGGCACCTGTTAAAAAATAAATTCTTGGCGGATAGTCAAAACTATTATTGCCGGTTTTAGGAATAAAACCATTATCAATAATGTTCTGCAAATTATACAATGGAGTCCAATGATATGCAAAATCGTATTGCTTCAGTGCTTCAGTTTGATCTACTTCAAACATTGGCTCAAATTGCAGTATCTGCCACTGCATGTCTTTTATATTAACGACCTTCCTGAAACCAACAAAATATCCCGCCTTATCCAAATCATCGCAAACCAATTGGGCGTTCTCCTCTATATCCGCAATAGCAACTATAATTGGAACATTATTTTGTGCAATTACTTTCGTTATTTGCCATTGCCTACTGAAATAGTATTTCCCTGACAAGGAATTAATAACGGCATCAGCATCTTCTGTTTTATCAGATGAGGATGCATTATATCCTTCTGCAATAGAGGAAAAAATGCTACCGAAACCGCCATTTCCATTAAAAAGTCTATAATCTACATAATGGTCTCTTAGTTCTTTTTCTGAAACCTTGTGTAAATCAATCTTTTCAAGATAATTTTCCTTTCCGATATGGAATATCTCCAATAACGTCTTATATATTATTCTTATGGTTTTATTTTTCAGTGCCATATCAATCAAATTCAATGTTGTTCTTCCTCAACAGTCTCTCCAAATGCACGGCGCGTTTGGATTCCTCCTCAGCTCTCCTGCTCATGGCTTTTGCAAGGCTTTCCGTTTCGTCCAATTCTATCTTGAGCCTTTCAATTTCATCATCGAGTCCCTTGAAAGTTGTTGCTGTTCCTTGCTTTTTCAACAATGCGTTATAATCCTCTGTCATCATGACGATTTGCCTGTCCCTTTCAAGCGAGTTTCCCTTCCATTGCCTATAGGAATAGTAGAACTTGTCCATCAAGTTCAGACTACCCAAATCTGTCTTTTCCTTTTTTAGCCTCGGAGCTTGTTTGACAACGGTGCAGGTGGAAAATACGTTATTTGAACCGCTCGTCTTTGACACATATATCAGCCCCGCATATTCAGGCACCTCATCTTTAGTAATCAGACCTTCCGGAACCGCATAATAGAAGTAATCGGGCTTCTTGTTATCTTCGGAGGCATCTTTCTCTTTCGATTCAAGCAACAGATGCTTTTCTTTCTTGTGCTTGAAATCATTCTGAAAATCAGAACGGGAAATTTTAATCTCACACTCGTATATCAAATTCGATTTTGTAATGCACAAATAGTCGGATTCCCATCCGAATACAAAAAGATTTTCCATCTCATACTTTTTTGCATTAGATGACAAAAAATGTATCGAAAGGATATTCTGAATATCTCTTTCGGATAAATATATGGCTTTATTCTTTGATCGTGTACCCATGATTTTCTAATTTTAATCGAGAGTAGTTGAACTATTTTTCCTCGTAAAATAATATAGTGTATCTATTTTGACTGTATCAGGCTCCTCTACAGTAATAATTTTCTGATTGACAATATATTCAGTTATAGAGTATTCTTTCCGTTCGTAATATCTTCGATTTACATCTAAGCATAACACCGTACATGCTATTAATATTGTTAATATAAATAATGCAACCACCCCGGCTTCAATTCTGTCCTTTCGTTCTGAATCGAAATAAATGTTAGCTAACATTCCAAGTGCAACCGCCGTAAAAATAACAAGGGCAATTGATATAATAATTTCTATCATAACTTTAAAATTTTATGTATTTCAATATGACTTAATTAAGTTCAATATTGTTTACCACTCAACAAGAAGATTACTCCTCTTCATAGGACTTCTTGCGTTAATAATGTTTTTTCAAATATTTTTCAATAATTTCAGTATTGATATCCGTCAGTATTTTATTAGCCAACTGCTTATCAGCATGCTTCCGTGTGACAACCGTATTCTGAATGACTTCTTCAAGCCTGTCTTTTCCACATTCGATATAGGTAATAATGTCATCATATGTCGTATTCCCCGTCCTGATGCCCATCAGGAATTCCCTATCAATATTAGTCCTGTCAATATTGACCTTTCCCGTCTTCGCTATCTCATAGCCCATATGCAACAGCCTGACACAGTGCATCACGTTCTTCCGGTCGAAAGTCTTCTCCTGATTTTCCTTATATCTTTCAGGATTTCTGTGCTTTTCCCAATCTTTGTATTCACGGTACTCCCTGCAATGAACCATATATGCGTCCTTATTGAAATACATATATGTGACAGGCACCTCGCCTTTCGGAATTGATGACAGCCTCACATCGTTTGACTTCTCAGGCTCTTCTGAATCAACAATGCCTTTGTATCCAAACTTGCCCGTGCTGTCATAATACAAAGCGTACATATCCCTCATGTTAGGGATGCTTGTCAACCCGCAACGACTTTGTTCAATGCCTGCGGATTTCAGATACTCTTTAATGGGAGTACTCCCCTGCCCCTTGAATGTATAGCAGAAATTCAAAATTCCTTTTCTCTCGGTAATCGGATTCACACATTTCTTGTTCAATCCTCGCGCTTTCTTTATCTGCGAAACACTATAGCCCAAAAAGGCATTGAAACAATCCTGTGAGAGGAAACTGTCTCTGTTGTCTATAAGGGCTTTCATTTCAGGCTTGCACAGCAGCACACAACGCTCAGGAATAAACAGCGCTTCAAGTATTGTAGGATTGCCACTAAGGAGCAACCGCATAAATTTTTTCAGTGAAAAATAAGCAGTATCCCCTCTTTCATCCTTGACCTCTTCGGGAAAATCATTGTCAAACCCAAGTATGGATTCGGGTGTATTCAAATAGATTCCGCCATAATCAATGTCTGATGTCGGCGTATTCAAACCATATGCGTGGCTGCCTCTGATGTATTTATATATCAGCAACCCTGAATCTTCTATCTCTTTAATTGTCAGCATAGTCATAAAAATTAAATATAAATTTCTTCGTTAATTATTGTATTCCATTCGTCATCTTGCCTTTTTGAGTCATAATAGAATGAAGCTACTTTTCCTATCATATGCAAAAGTTTATTCAATCTTTGCCCTACTATAGTTATAAATCTCCTTTTAAAGATATTCACACCGTCCTTATCTGTTAGTCCTGATGGATACAATATTGTAGAAACCAATGTTTTTTGAAGAATTTTATAATCTTCTAACGGCAAAACGTTTAAAACCTCAAAATTATCTTTTATGTAAAAATATTCCTTATAGGCTTCAGTTTGTTTAATGTCATTTTGATAATTTTCAGGACGTGAATCTATAGCCAATAGACCGCCATAAACAGATGCAGCCAATGCATTCATTTCGCTATTGGAAAATAGTCTATAGACTATCTTCTTGAAAAACATATCACAAACCTCATCAGGAAATTTAATTTTATTTAAATTTTTCAAAGCAAATCCTTGGCGCGATACATCGGTAAAGCCATTAGGATTGACTTCTTTATTGGAATTGAACCTATGATATAATGCGTCGATTTTATGATTCAGTTCGTGGTATAAGGTCCCAATAAAAGTACGCTTATCCAACACATTGTTATTTGCATAAGAAGTAATACGAATTGTTTGCGGTGTATCATATGTTCCATATTTTTTGGTGATAAACGGAAAAGCCGATACAGGCGCAGAACCTCCGAGTTTTGCATTAATATCATCAGTAACAGTACATTCTATATGCAATTCAGAAAACATTGATATCGGTTTAGTTAATGATAACGGAACTTCAAATTGTAAATCAATGTTCGGCTTCTTGTTTTCATAGACATATACTGCCACATAGTTGCAAATATTGTTGATTTGTTTTCGATAAGGTGCCGCTCCAACTCCCCTTTCTTCCTTCAAACATATCTCATCTTCAGAAAGACGATTCTTTATTTCTTCAATTGCTTTGTTATTAAGAAGATAAGAGAATTGATTTTCAGTGATTAAGACTTGTTTTCCCATAATTATAAAATTAGAGATTTCGTCAGGATTCGAGCCTGAACATCCACAGGAAAAATAATGTGGCGTTCTACCAATTGAACTACGAAATCTATATAAGCCACTACTACTTCTTTTTCTTTTCAAGAATAGTATCGATAAGGCCGAACTCCTTAGCCTCAAAAGGCCTCAGCCAATTATCTCTGTCACAGGCCAACTTAACTTCCTCAAATGTTTTTCCTGTATTCTCTGCAATCATTTCATACAATGTCTGCTCGCACTTGGCCATTTCTTCATAGGCTATTTTCATATCTGCAGCTTGAACATGCCCTGTTGAAGAGGAGGGCTGATGAATCATTATTTTACTGTGTTTTAGCGAGCTACGCTTTCCCTTCTCTCCTGCAGAAAGGATAACTGCTCCCATGGAAGCTGCCATACCCACACATGTTGTTGAAACGGGGGCATCAATATAATCCATCACATCAATGATGCTCAAACCGTCATAAACTGAACCACCGGGGCTATTAATGAACAATGTGATGTCATTATGGTTTGTTGACTCAAGGAAAAGCAACTGTGCGTTGATAATGTTTGCAACGTCAGGATTGATCTCCATACCAAGATAAATGATTCTGTCCATCATAAGTCTGCTGAATACATCCATTGCTGCAACATTAAACCTACGTTCCTCAATGACAGTAGGATTCATATATGAATTAGTGATGATGTTACTATAACCTTCAAGTGTTGTTGTCGGCACATGCCTGTCTCTTGCGAAAAGAGCAAAATCTTTTAAAGTATTGTCCATTGTTAAAATTAATTTTTTTTGTTACTGCAAATATAATGCTTTATTTTATTTTCCCAAAATTCCTTGGCTTGTTTTTTTATATAAAAATACAAAAAAATGGAGACTAATTGCCTCCATCTTTTCTTAATCTTTGGCTTGTCAGGTGCCATGCATGGCATTCGTGGCAATAATATACCCGACATTCATTTCTTGTCGGCTTCTTTGATGCTTTCCTGCAATTGGCAAGAGCCATCATTGCACTGATCTTGTCAGGGTATCTATGTTTGTTACAATTCTGTTTCGGGAACTTCTGTCCCGTCAAGTTCTTTGATTTTTCCATCAGTATCAAGAATAAATGCCCTTCTACAGTCAAGGCAGGCAAACTTTTTAGTTACAATAGGTTCTTTTGCTAATTGAGTGTGGCCGAAAATAGGATAATCGCTGATTGGTAGTGTTTCACTGTCCGCTGTAACACTTCTGACATCAGCCCATACTACTGAGCCCGCCTTAGCATAACCACCTCTATATATATCAAAACGAGACAACATAAGTAGAATGCGGGGGTCTCCCGAGTGAAGAATGTTATTTAGATTATCAACAGGATTCTCCCCGAAAAAATCAGGTTTGTTACGCCATTCCGCCTCAGTCTCAAATCCATTATACCAATCTTTGAGTATTGGGGCATGGGAGAACACATATTTTTTGTCGCCAACTTCCAACTCCTCTGCAAAATTAAACAAATTTAAATTTTCTTTAAAGATTTCAAAAATTTCATTATAATGCAGAATATCTGTGCGACAATCACATACAAGTCTCCCATAAACATACGTACAATCGTGGTTTCCCATGAGAAGTGTCACATTCTCAGGATGATCTTTCTTGAATTCTATTATCTCATTGAAATTAGCCAATGCCATTTCATGCGTAACACCTTCATACTGATATGGGTCAAGGTAATCCCCAAGGAATACAATCTTCCAATCCTCACTGTCTTTCACAGCATCCTTCCAAAAGGTTCTGCCATGAACATCGGGTATAATTAATACTTTATCTACTTTTTCCATATTTTCCATTATTGTTTTTTTATTGTCAACACAAGGTGGTTCTTTCCTCTATATGGAGGTAATTAACTGTTAGTTTCGGCCTTATAGCCAAACCATAGCATAGGCAGGAGTTGCCCCTTGGCGTCAATGGAGCTCCATTTTCCCCTTAGGTTAACCTCGGCAAATCCCTTGCTAAAGCCTCCTGCATCATCAAACCACTGATTAAATAAGATTTGCCCCTCGGTGTTGATGAAATTGTACTTGCCATTTAGTTTAACTTTGGCAAATCCATCCCTAAAATTCCAAGTATCATCAAACCACTGCGTAGACAAAAATTGTCCCTCGATATTAATAAAGTTCCACTTGCTGTTTAGTTTAACCTCGGCATATCCCTCCTTAAAACCCCACGCTT
>ERZ1034992.525-NODE-525-length-21041-cov-9.101115_pt1 | contig 21041 bp, 21 predicted proteins | sample MGYA00520695_ERZ1034992 | MGnify/ENA primary metagenome ERZ1034992 (study PRJEB33766, sample SAMN09781778) | gut metagenome | biome: gut microbiome | host: Homo sapiens | place: Madagascar | study: EMG produced TPA metagenomics assembly of the PRJNA485056 data set...
GTGCTTTACTATCATAGTAAATCAAAGTTCTTAGATAATATCATACATATTATCTTCAGTACAGTGTATATAGGACTGACAACAACGTTAGCGTTATATATTATTAAAACTAAACTCTAGGAGGATTCCAGAATGGAAATGGAAAAACTTATTAAGATAGCTAAAACAATGAAGAGAGATTATATGGTGGTGTGCCCGTTCGTTATATTAGGATCGGATTGCAATTACTGTACATTATCAGTCATAGAAATGGATACTGGATCTAATGATTTTGCTACAATATCATCCGATCTTGTAACTCCACAGAATGTGGAGAAATATGCATCTTCTCATCCGGCAGAATATTATAATGAGTATAGAGATATAGGAGATGGATACAAAGTAAACGCATGGGTAGAATCTACATTGAGACAGAATATCTTTCCTATGTACAATCGGATCGTGAATTTTTTGCAAACTCACAAACCAGTATATGCGATTGGTGGGTTAGAACATGAGCAGGAATTTATGAATAAAGTCGCTAAACTTAAAGTAGCTGATGGAATGACAAGATATTTCTTTAATAATACTTATCTAATTACGAGTTTCAGCAAAATTCATGCCATCAATGCATCTGATAAAGTATCTGTATCAATATACGAATACGATCAGGATTCTTATTTATATGAATTTCTTGTAGATAAGAAGAAATATGTGGTTAAAGAATATCTTAGATACAGAAAGTTCTAGGTGATAATTATGTTATTAGTATCAACTATAAACCCATCATTTGGTCAAGCCATTTTATTTGGCATTGGCTATTTGATTGGTACATTAATCGCAATGATATTGAGGAGGTTATGTAAATTATGATAAAATATCTAGCAGTAATATTAGTTTTATATGTAGTATTATATACTGTACTTGGTTTGATTTTGGATAAAATATTCATATTCGAAAGGTCTAAAGATGAATGCAAAATGATATTTACAGTCATATATATTATAGTAGCATTAATACTTGCAAGATAACTTGTGTGGAATTACCCATAATAGGGTAATTCCAATTTCTTTTAATGCCAAAACATAAGAGTAATTGATATTAAGGAGGTAAAACAAGTGGCTAACGATGACAAGAAGAAAGGCTTACCCAGTCGTTTAATATCTTCTTTAAATTCTCTTCGTAGGCAAATGAATGGAGTTTATAAAGATACTTATAGCACTGAGCCTGAAAATAAAGAAGAGTTAGAACGTATTGGGTCTGATATTGAAACTAATATCAGTAGTATCCTCACAAGAAACTCGAATGATAACATTGCAAATATTTCTAATCTTTATGCAGTGGCTCAGCTTAGAAGCGCTGTAAATGATAAAGAGTACAATGAAAGTATTCTTAACTATTTTGAAGATAAATCAGTAACTGACCAATTAGTGAACTCTTATCTTGAGAATAAATGGATTGTCGAATTAGATAGAGAGATTGATGTAGTGTGTAAGTATATGCCTAAACTTACAGAGGCGTTGAACACTATCAAAGATTCTGTATTAACTGCAGATAACTTTGATAAAGAATATCTTTCTTTCACCAGTCCAAATATTGGACCTGACGATGCTTCTAGTTTCTCAGAAGAAATGGAAGTATGTAAGAAACAGTATGATCTTTATACTAGGGTGGATCGGTGGTACGATAACACCTCTAAATATGGAGAGCAATTTGTATATAAAGTTCCGTACAAAAAAGCATTGGCTACATTACTAAACAGACGCCATGAGACTCAGTTTAGTGGTCTTGATAACTATGCTGGATTTAGAGAAGCTACATTGATCACAGAATCAGGAGGAATCTCTAGAGATTTTGCTGATAACGCTGAAATGTGTAGCATGTTTAATGATGGTAAAGCTGCTGTAGATGGAAGTATTAAATTGGAAATCTGCAAAGATTCATTATTACGAAGTGCCGTAGATGAATCTGCTAAGATGAGAGAAATGATCAGTATCGCAGAATCTGCATCTATCATGGAATCCAAGATGAGCGATAAAGTTGTAGATAGTAGTATCTTTGAAATGCCTAGAGGTAAAGGTAGAAGCAAAGAATCTACATCGCAAGAGGGAATAGTTGGAATTCATACGAAAATCTCTCCTAACGATATTAAGGTTCCTGGATTGCTCCTAAAAGAGCTTCGTAGAGAGAACGTTGTTATGTTATATATGGATAGTATCTGTTTAGGATATTATTATCTAGAGTTCTTAGATAGAGATGGTGTCGGAATTTACTCAGATTCAATATTCCAGAGAAAGTCTATGGGATCTGTTGGATATAGCGCTGGAGTAAAATTTGAAGATCAGCAGAAACAACAAACTGCTGTAGATAATCTTTTGAGATATATGTCATCAGCTATTGTAAGGAATCTGGATGATAAGTTCATTAATAACAATCCTTACTTAAGACAGGAAATCTATTCTGTACTGAAGTACAATGATATCTTTAACGGTAAAGGTGTTAATACTGTACGAGTTACATACTTATCACCATCAGATGTAGAGCATATTAAATTCAAAGAAGATCCAGATACACATAGAGGTATTTCGGATCTTGCTGCTGGATTAATCCCAGCAAAAATGTGGTGCTGTTTATATATTGCTAATACAATCGGAATTCTTACAAGAGGCCAAGACAAGAGAGTTTATTATGTAAAACAGAATGTAGAGCAAAATATTGCTCAAACTTTGTTGAACGTAATTAACCAGATAAAGAAACAGAATTTCAATATTATGCAAATTGAGAATATGAATAGTATTCTCGGAATTACAGGAAAGTATAACGACTATATTATCCCTGTAGGACCATCAGGCGATCCGCCGATTCAAATGGAAGTCATGCAAGGTCAAGAAATTGATCCTCAAACAGAATTAATGGATAAACTTGAAGAAACGGCTATTAATGCTACAGGTGTTCCTATTGAGTTAGTGGTAGCAAGATTATCATTAGACTTTGCTACTCAGCTTACTATGTCCAACACAAAGTTTCTTAGATTTATCTTCAAGAGACAATCTAAGTTTGAACAACATTTATCAAATATCATGACAGATATTTATAATACTGAATACGAACCTGAATCTAGGGTAATGGTTAAAGCAGTATTACCATCGCCGATCATGTTGAATGTCAATAACCTGAATCAGATTATGGAGCTGATAAATAGCCAAGCTCAACAGTTAGCTCAGTTAGAATATCCAGATAATAATGAAGAAGATATTGATACCAAACGTGCTATATTTATTCAGTTATACGTACGTCAAAAGATGGGTAATTATCTGAAACAGAATGAGATTGACTTAATCAAAGCAAAAGCAGATATTCAATATCAGAAAAATAAACGATTAGAAGATCAGCAATAAAAAGATCCAGAGTCCGTAATGGACTCTGGATAACTTTTCTTTTTTATTCGATTGTACCTGCATCATTACCAACGTAGTTAGCAAGATCAGATCCATTCTTAGCTGCTGTGTACTCAAATCCCTGAATACCTTTCTGTTGGAAGTCATCTCCACCATCGGATTCAAGATGTACAACGGATTCTTCGGAGATGTTATTCTTAGGCAGAGCAACAAGACCGTTAGCACCTGTTGTTGTAAGAGCTCCTTCAACCGCACCTTTCTCATTGATGTAAGCAAGTACACGAAGTGCCTGTTTATCAACTTCTGGTCCGTCGATTACGAAGCAGTTCCAAGATAATTCGATATCCTGTTTTTCAATAGAACCTTTTTCTGTATTGTAGATAGATGTCTGAGCCTTAGAAGGCCAAGCATTACATAACAGATAAGATTTTTCGATCTGAAGCATAGTATTATCTGTAACGATATACAGAAGGTTAAATACTTCATTTTCAAATCCAGCTGCCATCAGACCATATTTGATAAGACCATGATATGTTTTAGCCTGAGTACGCGGATCTTTAATACCACTGATATAGTAGTTCAGGAAATTCGTAATAACAGATCCAGATTTTTCTGTGAATGTCATAGAAATTTCTGCTGCAGACTGTTTTGTTACTTTTCCTAATACGTTCAGTGTACTGATACCATCTGTTACTTCAAGCGGATCAGTTGTAACGTCGTCGATACCACTTAATCCTCTGAACTCGAATTCAAGAATATAACAGAATGCATCGAGCAATCCTTTTACTTCATTGGAATCTCCAAGCTGCTGTGCAAGCATTTCCAGATAAGCTGGTTTTGTGATTACACACAGATGAGAATATCCAGTTTCGTATAAGTTGAATTGTGCTGCGTTTGAGAAGTCTGTGACACCTCTCATACGAGCATACTGTGCTGCATTAACAGCTCTTTTAGTATAGATCTTCATATGGTGTCACCTCCTTAAATATATTTACTCTGCAGTGATGTATCTGCAGAAGCAACTGTTGCCTGTTCCGTTCCGAGTGTGTAGATATTAAGAATCTCGCTCTGAACGAAGTCTTTGTGTTTAACTTTCAGAGAAGCCTCAAAGATCTTGTTAGCTCTCATAATCTCATCCTGCACATATACAAATTCCAGAGATTCGAACCAGCCAGTAAATGTAGCAATGATTCTATTAACCTCTTTCTTGTAAGACTGCAGATCTGTTGTAGAAATGAAGCTGTAACGGAAGCTTGGACATCTGTCTCTGACAGTTTTAATGATCTTCTGAATCGCTGTAACGTTATTGATGAATGACAGCTGAGTAAGTTCTTCCTGAGAAGTGAACTCAGTTTCAAGTGTCAGAACGTTGTTAAGAACTGAAGCATAGTTCAGTCTCAGATCATCTGCTAATGTCTTTTGATTAACTGCCGGTGTAATCTTAGGTGTGAAGTTGATCGTTCCTTCGATTGCTTCCGGAATTGTCCAGTTGAACAGAATTCCACAATATGGTGTATGAGTTCTGTTTACCAGATGAGGAATTACCATTCTTGCAATACTGTATCCGATAGTTACATCAATATTGCGTTTTGTGAATGGATTCAGGATCTGATAAGACTGTCCATACCATCCTGTGAATTTATCTCTCGGCATCTCATACATTTTGTTCTGAGCATCAGAGAATGTTTCAACTTCGAGACCGAGATCACCAAAGAAGTAGAAGTCTTTACGGAACTTAGCCAGTTCGTAAATTGCTTTCTTTACTTCGTATGGATAGTTTGCATCTACACATGCATCGATCTTGTACAGATCAAGGTTGTAGATATCTTCATCAAATGTTCCATCGAAGACATCCTTAAGAGCTTTTTCATATTCATCCGTAAGGATCGGAGTATCTCCAAATGCACCATTGGATCCAGATTCAAGTCCAAATCCGATTTCTGCAGAAAGATCAATTCCATTGTCATCATATGAAATTCCCTGTACAGCATTTCCTTTGTTGTCTTTACCAAACAACAGGTCATACTTATGAAGCTCATCAAGATCGAAACCTGTGATCTCTGCTACTTTATTATAGAAAGCATCGATACTCTTTTCGATAGATTTTGCTCTGCACTGCAGCATCTCTGTACAAGCCATTTCGATAGCCATAGATTTGTTCAGATACATAACTCCTGGAACTACTGAGAAGTATACTGATTCAGCATCAAGATCTTCAGATCCAAGATACTTGAATTTGTACAGCATGAAGTTCTGTGTCTTAGAAATCTGATACTGTGGAGTGATATTGAATCTCTTTGTAGATTCGCCACGTCCATTATCCACAATTACCGTGATCGGGTATGTGAATGTCTGTGTCTCATCATCCTGAACGAAAGATTTTGTAGCTTCTTCAACAACCTCATCAAGTCTCTTCTTACCTGTTACTGTAACAAGTTCATACTTGATGGAAGCTACGTTGATCATAACTTTTTCATTGTTATCTCCAGCGCTTGTTGTTTCTTTTCCTGATACAGGATCCACATAGAGCGGATTTCCGTCTGCATCAGTCTTCTGAACACGGCTAGATGTGACTTTTGCAACAACAACGATATTTGCGAGAGTAGCATCTTCAGCTACAACTCTCTTCAGCAGAAGTTCTCCGCCATTATTGATAATATTGGCACACTGAATAGCAGCCTGTCCGTACTTTTCATAATCGATATAGTATCCGTACAGTTTATAGAAATCAGCGCCATATACGCGAGTAAGCTTTTCTGGTCCACGGTCGAAAGCAGCAGCTGCTAACATAAGTGGTCTTGGCGTAATATCAGCTGCTTCTTGAGCCTGGATACCGGATTGATCAATCCAGTTATCTATTGTTCCTGGGTACTGCATACCATTTTCCTCCTTTAATTTCTATTATACATTTTTCATGTAATTACTGATATGTTTATTATAAGGGGTGCTATGGGTCTTGCAAAATTAACCCATAAGTACCCTCTCTAATGGTGTTGATTCTTCGTTCTTATTCATTATTGCACCTACTACTGCTTTATCAAAATTCTCACTAGTAAGTGAAGTAAACGGACTTACAAGTTTAGGTACATCTTTTACCGATATAGGTTTATAAGAACACATATCTTTATCTATAGCTGTTCCTAATCGGAAAGGCTTATTGATATCATGTGGGTCTCTACAAAGCTCTGATACCAATAATCCAAATTGTGATGCTGGTAAGTTATATGAGTTTCCTGATATCTCAATTGAGTCTAAGAAGTATTTGTACAATTCATCATATGGTATTGTGGTTAAAATATGTCCTGCAGCTACAAATACACGAAAAAAGTCCTCCACATCTAGGATATCTTGTGGGACTTTTGTAGATACAATGATCTGATCTTCCTTATTGTTTGTATAATGGAAGATTCTGAAATCTTCTTTACAGTTTGGTGTCAATTGAAAGTCTTTTACTTTTTCAATTCTCCCAGGTCTAGTAGTAAATCTAGCTGGGAAGTAGAAAGTTCTTACATTCTTATTTACTGATCCACCAGGTTTTACGTTAACCGCATAATTAGCAATGCCAATCAACTCTACATAAACTCCTTCGATAACTGCAATACGTCTATCAAAATATGATTCTGGCACAAATAACAGAAATTCATTTTCTCCGTTATAGTATACAGAATCATCTTTCACCCTAATAAAAGATGGTAATGCCATAGTAGATAGTCCTCCTTTCTATATTATAAGGGTGTTCTGGAAATAAAAAATCAGGAGAGGTTTACTCCTCTCCTGAATTATAATGGTTAAGAATTAATAGTATGAATCTAAAACTGTTAATAATTTAGAATAATCGAAATTATCGATAGGGAAGGAAGTATAAAGCCTACATACCCATTTAGTTTTGCTTCCACCCAAACACAATGCATTTAACCTCCCGTTAGTTTCAAGTGCTATTTGAACTTCGTATCCTGTGCTATCCGCAGGATCAGCTAACCATGCCATATTATAACTAGGTGTTATTATATATGGTAAAGTTCCAAGATAAAGTCCGGTCACATTTTGCCCCTCTGTCCAAACTGGTATAGTAGCGCTAGTATTTGTTATTGCCAAATAACAAATGTTATTCACTACTCTAAATTTACAGTATTCGTAACCAAAATCTCTGATACTACTATTCGTAATAATTCCACCATCACCATACGCCATGAAAGGTGATCCTTTGAGCTCCATCCAACCAGTATCGTTAACTTGATCCATAACATCAACTTTGCGCGCATATGCACCTTTGAAGTCTTTTGTTAATGAACCTGCAATACTTACAGATCCATTGATATTTAGATTAGCCATATAAAATTCCTCCAATCTCTTTTGACAGACAATGGAGGTTATATGAATGGGAGGTAAAATTTTACCCCCCCCCCATATCTGTATTAAATTTAATAGTTTTATTTTTTTCTACCGTATAGTCTTCCGTATCTTCCGACACCAGATATCAGCTGACCTTGCGTGCTATTTATGAAGTTGAAACCTGCATTGAATTCAACTCCGTCGTGTGTACGATAACACGTTTGGTGGGCACCGCTCGTATCTGTATAGAATACATAACTTATCTTGTCTATAGGTATTATCGTTGTTGCTAAAATTCTTGAATTAAGTGAAGCATTTCCGAATGTACCCACAGTAAGAAGCAGTTCATAATAGTCTGACCAAGTTTGACCGGAAGGTAAAGTCTTTGTTGCAGTCCCTCCCACATTGTCAAACAAGAAAACCCAAGATAAAGAATTCTTAATATTCTCGAGAACATATTCTTCAGTAACACGAGATTCTAATTCTTGAGCAACGTTATAGGTAGATTGTCCATTTGTAGATTTTATTGTCAATGTGTTGGCAATATTTACAGATCCATTAATATTTAGATTAGCCATAATAATTCCTCCATTCTTTTGAATGGGGGTATGAACGGGAGGGCAAATTATTCGAAATTTACCCCCCCCCCATATTTTATTGTATTTTAAGACTATCGTCTGGAACACCATCTCTAGTAATCCAGATCATGTCAAAGTAATACTCTGTAATAGTATTAGCCAGTGACCATGTAGCTACATTACCATTAGCTTCTACGCCCACAGTAATGTAGTTATTAATTTTTTCATTAGCTATAGTATTAAAACTTTGTCTTATTGTATCAGTCGGTCTAAACCCTGCTGGTATAGTAGTAAAATGATTATATAATCCGGCAGGCGGAGTCCAAATATTATGGTACGAATAGCGTACTATTGGTCCAATTCGCATTACCCACCCACCAACATTTGGGCATTCTGATCTATACCATGCATAAAGGTTATCCATTTCACTGCGCAAAACTTGAATTGCAGAAGCTACATCACTACACATTGTGAGCCCTGCTTTATTTTGCAAAGATAATATCCCTTTAATAAGTGTATCACCGTTTATAATAGTTTCTTTTAATATAGCCATTATTATTCCTCCATTCATACGAATGGGGGTATGAACGGGGGATAAAATATTCGAAATTTCCCCCCCCCCCCCATAATTGTTTATGATATTCGTTCCCATATATATACTGTATAATATGGTGGCATATTGTTATGAGCGGCTTCATTAGTCGCATTGTTATCTGTTTTGTTCATAGTACCTTGAAGTGTGCAAAGTGTATTCGCAGACGGGTGATTTGCAACAGCTGTAGCATTTGTATTTACGGTACAACTGTCATCACCCCACGCAAATGAATGGGATCCACCAATCAAAGCATGGTTGTGATGAGGCAATTCATCTTTTGTTAGTTTATGGGCCTTCTCTCCACCTGTATTTTTAGATGAAGAAAAATCAGTATCATTTTCATCAACACCAACAATCACTTTACCTTTAATTCTTTCCCAACTACCACCAAATGAGGTGTTGGGATTGAAACTTGCGTTAGAAGTTTCATATATAGATCCGACTGGATAAAACAAATCGAAAATTGTTTTACCACCTATAGTTAGAGATTTTACACTTGCCATAATTTATTTTTCCTCCTTTCTTATATCGGAGGAAAAGTTTCTTAAGCAGTTCTTCTCCAAATATATACTGTATAATACGGAGGCATATTGTTGTGTGCCCCCCCCCCAGCACCACAGCCACCAGTTTGACATTGTGGATATCTAGAGCAAGCTCCATCTGATGTAAAATCTCGGCGCTGTCCGTCTGTTCCACTGTTTGAAGTTACATATTGCTGGTGGACGTGATCTGGAATCTCTGCGAGAGTTAATGTATGTGTTTTCTCTCCACCTGTTTTAGCAGGTGCGTTGAGAGAAGAATCATTATCATCTACCCCTACAAGCATTTTACCTTGAATCCTTTGCCAGGTTCCACCAAATGAATTATTAGGATTGAATGATGATGATTCTGTTTCGTATATAGATCCAACAGGATAAAACAAATCAAAGATTGTTTTACCACCGATAGTTAGAGATTTTACACTTGCCATAATTTATTTTCCTCCTTTCTTTTACGTAGGAGGAAAAGTTTCTTAAGCAGTTCTTCTCCAAATATACGCAACGTAGTACGGAGGCATGTTGTTGTGAGAAGCCCCCCCCCCCGAATGCGAAGGATAATGTACTAAATGAAAAAGCTCCAGACATAGCTGTTGCTGTTCTATATTTTCCAGTTACTTTAGTTCCATTGAAATGACCAGCTCTGTTATAAATATGAGATCCATTTTCACTACCGTGAAATTGTAAGTCTCCACTAATCTGAGGTAATTCTGATTCGATAAGAGTATGGTTCTTTTCTCCACCTGTTTTACCAACAGTATCAAAAGCTCCATCTGCTTTATCGACACCGACAATTACTTTACCTTTAATTCTTTCCCAAGTACCGCCAAATGATGTGTTTGGATCGAATCCTTCGTTATCAGTTTCATATATAGATCCAACTGGGTAAACCAGATCAAAGATTGTTTTACCACCTATAGTTAGAGATTTTACACTTGCCATAAAAGTTCCCTCCTTTCGTAGTTAAACGAAAGGAGGATAATCACATGATTTCTTATATAGGATAAGTAAATAATGCGATTATCTCTCCTCTCATTATTTACTTATCTGTTCTTCTTTTATATTATATCTCGATCATATTTCCGAAACGCATAATATGGCCATTTGCGTCTATCTCACATTCTCCATCATCTTCGATAAATTCACTTGCGCATGTTTTACCACCATTGAAGAATCCGAACCTATCTTCTTCTATGAATTCCGTGCACGTACATGCATTTGGATATTTATTTTGATAATTTTCATACATAGTTATCGATCCACCACCAACGGGAGGAATTCGTACTCCTAAAGTTGCAGTGGATATATTATCAGTAACTGTAGCCAGCACACTGATACTTTGATTTGTTGGCGCTATATCAGTTCCAAGCGTTATGGTTAACCAATGTGTATCCAATGATGCTTTTGCTACAGAAACACTTGCACTGGATGAAGATGTGCGATCTATCCCGTTTACCGTAAGTTTAGTAAGTTTCACCGTACCGTTACGATATCGATCAGTATAGCAAGATGGGTATTTTAACCCTAATTCAGCAACAGCTTGTCCTGAACTATTTCGTACTCCAGAAGAACTATATAACCCTCCAGAACTAGTCCTATATCCTTTTTGAATATAATTGAAATTTTCCAATTCAATTCTGAACTGTTGCATTGCTGTAACGTCAGATGCAAATGAGTCGGATCCTGTACATACTTCCACATAGAAGATAGCTTCAGATGTACTAGATAAGTTCTTTAAACTACTCAGCATGACTTCTGCTGGTAGCAAAAACTTTGTTGCTCCTCCCGTAGTCTGAGTTCCATTATTTATACCAGTTCCAGTGAAAGGTCCAAATACTTTACTTACTACCGTTTTAGTTGCATCATACAACCTATAGTAGAAATTAGTATTTACATTCTCTGGTATTGTTCCTGGATAATATGGTATATGTGTCTCTCCAACAGAACTCGTTGTAACTTTATAATCGGAAGTGCACGGAACTACATATGAGAATTCTGGAACGCTAATCGTAATCTTAGTGGCCTCTTGCCATATAGCATATAGGGTAATTCCGCTATTACTACTATATATGCCTCCAGGTTGATATGATGCAGATGTAGCACCAGAACTGGTACCCCAACCTAAAAAGTTATATCCACTTCTGGTAGGTTTAGTGGAAGATAATGTAAGGTTACTTCCCCATGTTTTGGTCTGGTTTCCTGGAGCACCAGAACCACCATTGGCGTTATATGAAACTGTATAAGTAGGTTTTGGTACGTATTCAGATCCGCTCACAGTAGCATGATATTTCTTTGTAGAGTAACCTGAATAGTAAGCTTCATATGTGCCTGGGTTAAATGTACCACCGTAACCAACATTTGCAGTTCTATTACCAGTACGTCCATATACACCAGGTCCACCTACTGCGAATATACCACTAAAGTTAGTCGCGACACGCGTGCTATTGAAGTTACCTTGTGTAACTTGGAGATAGATATTATATGTGTAGGTTCTTCCTGAACCATTGTCGCTCCACACATAATCTATTCCGACTCTATATTTTGAACTAGCTGTACCATTGACAGCTCCAAACCATGTTGCCATGGTTATTCACCTCCCTTCTATATTAATCTTATATTAGCTAAATGAAATTGTAAGAGATTTATTGGTAGAATCATATGTCAAGATAGCTCCTCCAATCTCTAAACTTCCGGTATGCATTCTACCAGAGGTAGATGTGAGGTACACTCCAGTATCGAATACTTGAGTTCCAGTATTCGTTGATGATGAAGTGGTACCTGTAATATAAGCTGTAGATGTATTTGCAGCTACATTTGTTACTTTAGTATCTGTATCTGTATTCGGCGGAGTTGCCCATGCGCCATCTCCACGTAAATAGTTTGAAGTTGATCCATTCAGCTTAGGCATGAAACCTGCTGATGAAGTTGATGCTGTAGAATGAGAATGGGATGAAGCAGCTTTACTATTCAATTGTGTTTGGATAGATGATGTAACACCTTTCGTATAGTTAATCTCGGCAGCAGAAGCTGTAATGCCGAATGAAGCTAAGCTATAGGTTGTATTTGTATCGGTATCTGTCAACGCGATGGTCGTATTGCCACTCTGATTCATAGTAAATGAACCTTTCGTTTTACCGTTCTGAGTAATGGTAACGGTACCATTTCCTACACTAGGGATTGAAGGTCTACCAGAAAGATCGTTATAAGATCCAGTTCTTGCAACAGCTGCCAATTTTGAATTCACATATGTAGCTAATGCACTTACCGGACGACGTAAATATTCTGTATTTGTTGTACCTCCCCCAGCATATTGCGTTACGTAATAATCATCATCGACAGGAGTTGAACTTCCTGTACTTAATGAATTAATCATTGCAGACAAATCATGTGTATGACTACTAGAAGCTTTTCCGTTTAATTGTGTTTGAATAGATGAAGTTACACCTTTCGTATAGTTAATCTCGGCAGCACTTGCCGTAATACCAAAACTACCTAAAGAGTATGTAGTATTATCATTCGGCGGTACGCTCCAAGTACCATCACTTCTGAGATATCTATTTGACGCACCCGCACTTGGCGCTGGGGCGTAACCAGCAGTACCAGCTGCCGATGTAGTAGCGCCTTTAAATGCAATCCATGTATCTGTATTCGGCGGAGTTGCCCATGCGCCATCTCCACGTAAATAGTTTGAAGTTGATCCATTCAGCTTAGGCATGAAACCTGCTGATGAAGTTGATGCTGTAGAATGAGAATGGGATGAAGCAGCTTTACTATTCAATTGTGTTTGGATAGATGATGTAACACCCTTTGTATAGTTAATCTCGGCAGCACTTGCCGTAATACCAAAACTACTCAAAGAGTATGTAGTATTGGTGTCTGGTGGCGTTGCCCAAGTTCCATCTCCTCGTAAATATTTTGATGTAGATCCGTTCAATTGAGGCATAAATCCGGCTGCAGAAGTTGTTGCAGTGGAGTGTGAATGCGATGCTGAAGCTACATATGAGCTGTAATTCGCACTGTCGAGAAGAACTCTTTCATCATACCATGAAGTTTGATCTTTTTGCTTTCTGAAAGTCAAACCATTATCAGTTGAATATGATGTATACATATAGAACCCTGCTGATGAGGATCCCTTATATCCATTATAATGTCTGATACTAATTAAGTGATTCCAGTTAGCTAATTCAGCCCCACCAACAGCTAATGAACCTAGATAGGTTTTATACTTAGTTATGTCCTCCCATTTACTGAGATATCCTGAGCTACCCGCATAAGGGATTCCGCCATCGGCTAACTCGCATGGCTCTTTAGGAATTCCAAGATCACCTGTTAATTTTCCTCCAGTAAGATTGAGCTTTTTAGCATCTATATTATCTACTTTAGAAAATATTCTATCGATATATTCCTGAACATTTCCCTTTATTCCCTTAAGTTTATTGATATCATCTGCAGTTACTGCAATATCGAAACTGCTCAAAGTGTATGTAGTATTTGTATCTGGTGGTACTTGCCACGAACCATCACTTCTAAGATATCTATTTGCTGCTCCAGGTGATGGTGCCGGAACCAATCCACTAACTCCAACTCCAGTATTAGTAGCACCTTTCATATCTCTGTAAGTGGTATCTGTGAATACAGCATCAGAAGGTACTGATTTACCCAAAGTGTAAGAACAAGCAGCAGGTTTCCCGTTAGAGAAATATATCGGTTGTGTAGCAGATCCTGCTGATGAGGATAACTTTGTAGCAGTAGTTACTGATTGACTTCCAATATTAGCACTACTAATAAGAGTATCCCATCCGGATCCATTATAAATATATGTGGTCTTGTTGGCTTTTACGAAAACTCTAAGACCTGGCGCTGCGGCATGAATACGTACAAGTTCATCTCGTTCTACAATCGTATCAACTTCTTGACGTACATCAAGAAGTTCTTCGGCTTGCAACTTAAATGGAGATGCAATATTGATGCCTTTTTTGTCTGCGAAAGCCATTTATTTTTACCTCCTACCATTGAAATTTCATATTGAAGTTGGATACCGTAGATTTATTATTCACGTAAACATAATAATCCACTTTATCCCCACTCAATGTAGTAACTTTGATAGTATATACTGCAAAAGTACTAGTTACATCAAAGTTATTAGGATCGAATATTTTGTTTAACTTACCATACGAAGCTGGATAAGCAAATATCATTTGCTTATTATCCATATTATACGTATAAGTTTTAGTTCCTTTAGTTTCTATATGTTTCGTACAACTTTTAACAATGTCTTCAGTAGGAGTTCCATCCACTAATACTGCTCCATGATAAATTGGATTTACGAATGTAAAAGTTCCAGTATTTTTAGATGTACTTTTTCCACTTGTATCAAAGACTTTAACTGTATAAGTTGTAGTAGTTTTTAATGTCTGATTCATAGACAAATCTATAGTACCTCCTTTGGAGATACCAGAAGTTTTTTCTACGATATTGTTCTTCCCATCATTTACTATAATAGAAGTAAGTTCATTAGACTTAATCTGTATAACTGCTCTGATAAGAGTAACATTAACAGAACTACCTAATTCAAATACCCCGCCGTTAGATGGTTTTTGAACACTTGCTGAAACAACCGGCGATACATATGGATATAAAATCATATCAAACATCTCCTGCATAGTTTTATTTTCGAAAGTCATTCCTTCTTTAATTCCACCATGCTCTTGATAAATTGGGATTGATTTATTGTATCTTCCGCCAATGGTCCAATAATCTTTTTCCGCTTTTGAAACAAATTGATGATCTTGGTCTGTGATGATATCAGATGCCTTATGAGTATGCTCTCTCGTAGCATACTTTTTCTTAAGTTCATCTTCAAGATTATCACCACTATCCATGATAACGTTTTTACCTTTAACTCTAGATCGATACCATAAAGGATTTTTATCTAAAGGTTCATTGTCGTTGGTATTCGTTTCTCCTGACGTATTAAGTCCATCACCCATCGATTATAACACCTCCTTTATTTCATTCTGATATAGGTATAGTAATCGATACGATTAGTCATATCATTATTATATGAGGCTCCGACGCCAACATATTTCCATGCTCCAGGGAACCACTCATTAGGATCGAACTCTGGATCTGATGTGGTATAAATAGTTCCGACTGGGTGAATATAGTTAGCAACGATAGGGTCTCCTTTATAAGGCTCATCAAAGTTAGGCGGATTGGTATGAATATGGTGATAATAATCAATATATCTCATAGCATCATTATACAACCGATCGGAGTATTCGATGTTAGAATTCTTATTATCAGTATCAGCCTTATCCAACCTATTAATTTCCCTAGTAACTCTATCATTCAAATCTTTTATAGCTTTCTTTATATTAGCTATATCTGTCTTATTAGCATCATCATCCTTTTTAAGTTCAACTAAACGTTTTTCGTGATCACTAGTTGTATCTTGTAAAGATTTAATCTGACTGCTATGTGTATCAGTAAGAGTTTGCAATGCATTAATTTGAGAATCAACTTTCGTAAAATGGACATCCAGGTCCTTGATATGGTTCTGTACATCAACCACATCTTCAGTTAATTTTCCCAATCTTCGTTTTGTAGCTTCATGATCATTGTAGAGATTTGTAACTCTCTGTGCGAGAGCATCATCACTACTATCAATATTATTTCTTAATTGCTCTAACGTTTGCCGTATCTGTTCCAGATTCGTATCTAGTTTATCGGATATTGCTTTAATTTTACTATCAGAGCTAAAAAATAATTTTAATGCAGATACAGGTATCTGCTTAGTATCTGAGGAATCTTCAATCACCATTATGTCAGTATCAGAGATATCAACATACTCCTTAGATGGTAATTCTTTGATTTTGATTTGCATTGATTAAGGATCCTCCTTTCTTACATAATTTTAATATGATGTTTTGGGGATGGCCTATATACAGAAACAAAAAAGGAGGATAGACCTTATGGTCTATCCTCAAGTTTTCTTAGTTTTTGATGTTCTATAACTTCATGATATAATGTCTGTGGGTGAATATCTCCGAAAGGAACATATGTGAAGAAAGTACCATCATTTCTTTTATCAGGTACGGTCATCCAATCATCCCAATAAATCTTAAGATCACCCTCATATATTGTAAAATCATAAATGAAATTGTATTCTTCTATATCAATAATCTGATTAATAGGAATACTGCAAATCTCAGCCTCGAGATCTTGAGAGCAATCTAACACAATGTGGAGATTGTCTTCAGTAACTTTCTTCTTATCTGTAATATTTCTATTGTATCCAGAAACTTCTTCAATTGGCTTTCCAAAAGGAGTAGTTCTTACTCTAATCTTGTCTCTCCAATTAGAAGATTTGCTCTTAATGATATCTCTACAGAGTCCTCTATAGATATGGTATTTCCACCCATCATATGTTGCTATAGAATAAAAATGACCAGTGATCATTTCAACAACATGCTGACGATTAATTCTTTTACCCTTCTTAATATAGGGTTTTACGAACGATACGTCGAATGCTTTTTTCTCCAGAGCTTGTAAAACTAATCCTGTATATGGACATACGGTGTTATCGAATTTAGTCTCTCTATCCATCCCTGAGAATGTAATGATAGGATTCATTCGATTTTTGAAGTGTTTAATTTCCTCTGGAACGATTTGAAAATCTTTGCCAAAGTCATTCCGAAGAGTCTTTTCCGGCTCCTCTGGTTTAGGTGGTTCTTGGATATCCTTATTATCTTCATAAGGATCTCTAAACCTATTATCCGGATATATTGGAAATGGATAATATACATCTGAGATGAAATCATTTCCAGGTTTATGATTAATATCCGGTGCTCCATGAATATATAAACCATGCCGCTGCAATATATCTTTTGCAGCAGCTGAATAGTTTATATCCATGGCATCTACATGATGATCACTCATTAGATACCTCCTTACTTTCCTGCTCTCCTATCAACGATAGCCTGCAGGAATTTATTAATATTATTAATAATGTCCTGATGATGAGAGACCTGTTCAGGATTTTCCGGATCATAGTAATCTACCGTATTAATATTGTAGATGAAATAGTACATGAATGTATGATCTTTGTAGTTATTTACATCCATATTCTTCGTGTAGTTGATGAATGATACAACGAATTCTTTAAGAATATCGATGTCAAAATGCTTAGCAGCCACAATATCCAGCTTCTTAATGAGCGGAGTAATGGTACTAATAACATTCTGAGATCTCTGATATTTGAAATCGAATTCACTGCAAGTTCTGTTAAACTTCTCGATCTGAATCTTCTTAACTCTGATCTTACCTGCTTTGTAAGCTGCCAGCATATCTTCATAGGTATATGATTGGCGGTATGCTTCTTTTACTTCTTTGAAACGTTCAGCAACACCAGTTTTACCTGCCTCTTTATATTCTTTAATCTTTTTATCGACTTCATGCATGAAGAATTCTCTGGAGCCTTCCCAATATTTATCTCGCTTTGTTTCTTCAGCGATATCATCCATGCCTTTCTTGATCATTCTGTTCATATCATAAGTTGCTTTATTAACAACTTCATCCTGAACGATATTATCAAGCATAGCTTTAACGATGTAGTTTTTACCCTGTTTAGCAAAGGTTCCCATATCAGACTGAGTTTCCCCGCCCATCATATTATTTACGCCAGCTTTAACTGTATCCGGCATAGCTTCATAATATGAGAATTCTTCTTTATTTTTTACTCTATCAGCAGCTTTAATTACCTGCTTAATATCCTCATCTGAGAAATGAGTCTGGGGGAAAGAAGCTTCAAGAATTGGTTTTACTGTTTCAGGAGCAATGACTACCGTAGTCATATCAATATTCATCGGTTTGATAGAATCATCTGCAAGCATCTCTTCAAAAGATGGTAAGGAATCATCCTCATCATCTTCAGATGCATCTACCATCATAGGTTTTCCTGTCATAGGATTAGTTACGATCTTAACCGGCTGAGATTCTAATTTTAAATCAGAATCTGCTTTCATCTCTTCAGCTTTAGCAGCTACTTCAGCCGTAGCAGAATCTTTGGCAGCATCTTCAATCACACTACTTATTTCATCTACCTGCTCATCTGTAAGTGTTGTAGTGTTTTCTTTCTCATCAAAATAATTTTCGTTGATTTCTTTCATAATTATTCTCCTTTATACGTTATCACTAATCAATTCCAATGCATAAGAAAGCAATGGTACTGTATACTCATTGAATCCATGTTGCGTAAATTGCTTAATGAATTTTTTTGTAGCTTTTCTTAGCTTAAGTTCATCTAAGAATTCATCTGTATCTATAGATAAAATATCTGAATAATCAATAGCAGCTTGTACTGCCTCAATTTTATCTTTAGCTGTAGCTAAGAATTGGAGGTAATCAGATTTTCTTTTTTCTCCGTCATCCCCATTTATTGCCAAATCATTTGCGATCACACACTCAAACAATGTGTTAGCATTATCTTTCAATGCAAGATCGATATTTGGATATCTTGGTAGTGTAAAGTTAGCAAGATTATCTGCTTTACCAATCTCTTTTATCTCAACAAAGTAAGGCATACGAGTGAGGTACAGATTAAATAAGTCATGCCCACAATATGAATATACATAATATTCCGTAAACATACGAGCAAAGCATACGAAAGGATCTTGATCCACATATATACTTGCCACAGGTTCAAGAGTTATTCCATTCTCTGTATGGAGAATGGTAATTTTAGTTATTTCATTCATAATTGCCTCCTAAACTAAATCAGATAGCTCTGCGGTAGCAAGACCTTGCAATGCAAACTTAATATGAGTTACCAGTGTTGCATAGTTAGATCTAAAGTACGGTACAATAATTCTAGTGAAAAAATCCCCACAATCTATAAGAATAGATTGTAGTAGTCTAGCTTTTACTCTATCTGGAATATAAGCAAGTTCCAGAAAATCTTGAAAATTAATATCGTATGCGCAGATATTCTCCAACACATATTCAAGGTTAGCATGGATAGTAGCTAGTTTAGGGCTTCCATTCTTATACAATTTCTTGCTGTAAGGAGAATCATCTTTTCTCTTAGCAGCCAACTCAAGAGTCTCATATAAAGTATTCTTCTCCCTGTTAATATAATTAACGAAGAAGCTAATGATCCGTACGTTAAACTGGGAGATCAGAAGATCATATGTATAATATGCGGCAGAATAGATATCATCATTTTCCCTCAGCACATACTTAAGATCATGCGCTTGGCAGATGAGGTTCATTATATTTCTATATGAATCTTCTCTAGACGAATTGATCTCTCCTTTATACTCTGGCAACCCAGCAAAAGACATTTTATAGTTTGTCTCTAATGCTTCTACGATATTCACCAAAGTCATAGAGTAGTTATTATATTTAGTAGATATAGCTGATCTAACTGTATCTTCAATCATTTCAGGAGTAAATCTGCAAATGATACTAGCAGCTTCATTATTAGATACAATAGTGTAATCTGAATTATCTGCAAAATTCATAATAAATATTCCCTCCAATCATTTAAAATTAATAATATGTGTCTGGTATACTAGAAAAGTACCCTAGAGCCAATATAGCTCTAGGGTAATTCCTTTATCTTAAATCATTTATAGATTCAAATTGTTTTTGAAGTTCCGATTTAGTAGTATCTTCCTCATAATATGAATCAAATACTGCACTTGGAATAGTAAATACCCCCATACCAGCTCCATCATCCTCAAGATGATTATGTTTATGCCAAGCTTCTCTAGTTCTAGGATTATTCTTAATCATTTCATCGGCAGCTCGGTTTTCAGCTTCTTGTTGAAGTTGCCATTGTTTGTATGAGATAGATTTACTTTCTTCAAAGAAACTCTTAGTATCTCCGATAATTTCATTCTCATCGATACTCATATCTTGAGAGATATCTTCAAGGTTCTCACCAAGTCCCATTTCTACAGTTACATCTTCATCTGTAGTAACAGTACCTTTCTGAAGACCATATCTCTCCATAAGATCTTTACCTTCATACCAAATATATAATGCAAGTAAGTAAGAGAAGATTTGGTCATCATGAGCATTTGAAGAGTGCTCAATTCTGCCATTCTTCTTAACCTCTAATGTACATAATTCACTATATATGATTGGTGATATAAATTTAGCTTTATGATTATCCATTCTATCTCTAAGAATACCCATAAGAAGTTCACGATTAGTTTTAGTTTCATCGTAACCATATACTTTAACCTTCTTATTCATCTTAGTAATAGTCATGCCTTGAGCTCTCTCCTCAAAACATCTTTCTTTAATTTCATAATATAAATTACGTTTAATCTTAGTTTTAATTAATGTCGCAAGCACACTGGCTCCGAAACCCATTATATTTCTTTATAGGCGCAACTCTATAAAGCATGGTCGTTTCCATGTCACTCCCACTACAGGACGTGTGTAGATCATATGTCATACCTATATCTATCATATAGGTCAAGGATTTTTCTACTCCCATTAGCTTGGAGTTCTACTCCCCCGTCAGGGGATGATCGTTGAACGTTATCAGTAGTATAATTAATTTTTGGATACTTATTAATATCATCATCAAAAGTACCATATAGTTTATTTC
>ERZ1034992.530-NODE-530-length-20900-cov-5.461502_pt1 | contig 20900 bp, 19 predicted proteins | sample MGYA00520695_ERZ1034992 | MGnify/ENA primary metagenome ERZ1034992 (study PRJEB33766, sample SAMN09781778) | gut metagenome | biome: gut microbiome | host: Homo sapiens | place: Madagascar | study: EMG produced TPA metagenomics assembly of the PRJNA485056 data set...
ATGATATATAGTAAAACCATTTTACTAATTCAAGGAGAAATGAGGCGGAAAATGAGTAAGGACATCAAATTGTTCTGGAAGTATATCGGACCTTCCATCATCGGTATGCTGATTGCGGGTTCATACAGTATCGTGGACACCGTGTTCATCGGTCTGGGTATCGGCAAACAGGGATTGGCGTCAATAGCCCTGACCTGGCCGCTGGTGATGCTGGTCGGTGCGGCAGGGTCATTGTTCGGCGCAGGGGCGGCAGTGCTGATTTCACAGGCGCGCGGGGCAGGGGATGAAGCACGGGCGCAGAAATGTTTCGGCAACATGATCACTTTGCAGCTGATCTGTTCCGTGATTCTCGGCGGCGGGATGCTGCTTCTGCTGGAACCGCTGCTGTATCTTTCCGGCGCAACGCCCGAACTGCTGCCGGACGCCGTGACTTATGCACGGATCATTCTGTTCGGGTCATTCATTTTCATGTTCATGACCGGATGTCTGGAAGTCGTGCGCAATGACGGACGCCCCGTGCTGTCCATGTGGCTGCTGGTGATCGGTCTGGTCGGCAATATCATTCTGGATTATCTGTTCATCATGGTTTTTCACCGCGGCGCAGCCGGTGCGGCGGAAGCGACAGTCATCAGTCAGATATTGTCCGGCGTCTGTGGTTTGGCATATTTCCTTTCCCCGTGGACGAAACTCCGGATCAACCGTGCGAATCTGTCGCTGAACCGGGTGGCGGTACTGGACATTTCCATCACCGGATTTCCGATTTTCGGCAATATGCTTTCCATCATTGCCATGCTGTTCATGCACAACTGGCAGGCTCTCCGCTACGGGGCGGTGGACGGTCTGGCGGCTTACACCATGGTTGCCGCGCTGGAATCCCTGGGATCGATCCTGATGACCGGTCTGGCAGGCGGGATGCAGCCGCTGGTGGCGAACATGTACGGTGCCGGCAAATACAAACGGCAGAACCGTTTCGGCAATTACGGCTACTGGACCGCTTTCCTGATGGGGATCGGGCTGATGCTGTTCTCCTTTGCGCTGCGCCATGCCATGCCGCGCTGGATGGGGTTGAGCGGACATGTTGCGGATCTGGCGGCGCACGGTGTGCTGCTCAGCTCCACGGCGTTCATTCTGCTGGGAGTGATCCGGGTGGCGGCATATTATTATCAGTCAACCGGTAAGATTCTGGATTCCTCTCTGTTGATTTACGGCGATGCTTTCGCTGCCTTGCCGTTGTGTCTGTTCACTCTGCCGCTGTTCTTCGGCATGGACGGCGTCTGGCTGGCGATGCCGGCATCGCGGGTACTGCTCCTGCTGGTGCTGCTCTGGCTGTGGTTCGGCAAACGCCGGAGCTGCAGATCATGACCGGCGGCAGGGAATACCAGAAACGCTGGATGGAGCTCTGGCGGCTTACGGATAATGTCTATACCATGTATCTGCGCCGCTGGGAGCTTTCCCTGAATGAGTATCTGGTTCTGGAAAGTCTGCGCGAGTTTCCGAAAGGGATGCAGCCTGCCCAGCTGGCGGAACGGGTCAGCATTCAGCGGCAGCTGGTAACCATCATCCTGAACAAACTGGAAGAACGCGGATTCATCCTGCGCCGGGAAAGCCGGACTGATCACCGGCGGAAAATCATCCGGCTGAATCCGGCGGGACGCGTTTTCGCGGAAGAAGTCTGCGGTTCTGTGGAGCAGCTGGATCTGCACGGTCTGGAAGTCCTCTCGGATTCCGAACGGGAAAAACTGCTGGAGTATACCGAGCGTTTTTATCTGGCGATTCTGGAACGTGCCGGAAAACCGGATTGAGTCATATCAGATTTCCGGCTGAAAAAGTCCTGCCTGCCAGCCGTTGCCGTCCGGTGTCCGGCAAATCACCAGTACGGCGGGCGTCCGGCTGCCGCAGGATACTGCGTATGCCAGAAGTGCATCCGGTTCAATGGCTTCCATAGTACGGCTGAGCGAAGCCTGTTCCGTTTTCGGCACCTGGAACGGTGCCAGCAAGGACATCAGTCCGGTAAAATCCTTGACGTTTTGCATTTCGCCCTGATACTGTGTGCCGAAGAAAGAATGCAGGTACGCAAGCAGTTCCGCCGGGGAGCTGATGCGGTCGGCGATTTCCTGAACCGGTTCGGGCGGAAGAGAACGCAGTATCTGCGGCGTTTTCTCCCCGGACTTTTTCCGGCGCGCCGCGATCCACAGCAGAATCAGGGCGACCGCCAATGCCGCCAGAATTTTGAAAACAAACATACTCATGAAAAACCTCTGATGATATATTCTTTTTCTGCGGAATATAGACCCGCAATGCCGAAAAATCAACCGAACGTCGGAAAAACATGTTTTTTTTCGAAAAAAAGATGATTTTTCATTTGTAAAAAAGCAAATCACGGAGTATTTTGAATGACAGCAGATTATGAGAGAGACAGAAAAAACGGGAGAGAGAGCCGGAATCCGGTTTTCAGACACAGAATTTATTGTGGGCATTTCTTTTCATTCAATGATCTCCAGCCGGATGATCCGGCATGAAGGTACACCATTTCGGAAAAACGGTCTGTTCCGGTCAGAACCCTCCCGGAACTTCGTGCTTTTCCGGGATCGGTGTCAATATATACCATTATTTTTTCAATTGAGGGTTAAGGACATGAAATTGTCCGGAAAAGGTATTCAATGAACATCTACGTCGGTAACATGCCGTACTCCACCACGGAGGAAGAACTCAACACCGCATTTGGCGCCTATGGCGAAATCAGCCGGGTCCACATTGTCATGGATCGCGAAACCGGCCGTGCCAAAGGCTTTGCCTTCGTCGAAATGCCGAATGACGAAGATGCCAAAAAGGCGATGGAAGCCCTCGACGGTTCTTCCATGGGCGGTCGTGCCCTGGTGGTCAAAGAGGCTCGTCCCCGTGAAGAAAGACCCCGGCGTTTCAATGGTCCGCGCGCTCCGCGTGCCTGATCTTTCCAACGTAAAAAACGGCTCCCCGGCTTTTCTGGTTTGGGGAGCTGTTTTTTTATAGACATTTATGAAAACGGTTATACTTCCACTCCGGTTTTCAGCAGAATATCCTGAACTTTGCGAATATTCGCATTGCGCAGTTCCACATTGTCCCGAACCGCAACCGCCGCCGCGGTTCCGACGCCCTGTCCGATATTCAGGCAGATTCCCATCACGCGGTAATTGGAGCTCGCCTTGTGTGTTCCGGAAATATTGCGTCCGGAAAGTAGCAGACCGTCGATTTTTTCCGGTACACAGGCGCGGTAGGGAATGGTGTATTCACCTTTTGCCTTGAAATGTTTTTGGCATCCGTTGGCGTCCAGTCCGGAGCCGGAAAGGTTGTGGATGTCGAAGTTGAAGAAATTCCGGGTGGCGATCCAGTCATCGAAAACCATTGCTTCCACAATGTCTTCCGGAACCAGCGTGTACACACCCTTGAAATGCCGGGTTTCCCGAACACCGACTTCGCCGGATGCCGTCAGATAACATTTTTCATAGCCCGGCACATATTCTTGCAGGAACTTCACAATGGCGTCCATCTGGTCGCGGCAGATGATTTCCGCTCTGGTCAGATCTCGGACATTGGTTCCGTCGATTCCGGTAACATTGGTCATGTTGACCACCACTTCTCCGGGAAGACTGTTCCGGTAAAGCAGAACGTGTCCGGCGGGAGCTGGCAGATGCGCTTTTCCCAGAGCCTGTATTTCGCCTTTGGGCAAATGGATGAGCGTTTCAAAAGAACCGGGAAACACGGCGCGGCTGTAATCCACTCCGCCGATCCGGAACATAGTTGTAACCGGCTGGCACTGATGGTCTTCCTCGCGCCCCCGCTGATATTCCACGCCGGCGAAAGCGGCAATATCGCCGTCTCCCGTGGCGTCAATGACCGCTTTGGCGTAAATGGCTTCGCGTCCGGATTTACTTTCCGTGATGATACCGCGGACTTTATTATTTTCGCAGATTACCCCGACAGCCATGGTGTGCAGCTGGAAAACGACGCCGCTTTCCCGCATCATCTGCGACAGCGTCTGTTTCAGGCATTCATGCGGAATGCCGCGGGAACGGTCAAAGCCATCCAGCTGCGAGGCAAGTTCCAGTGGCATGGATGAACTCTGAACGCTGCGTTCGGCAATTTCATTCATCAGCGGGCATTGAGCCGCTCCGGACCAGTGAGACATCATGCCCAGCGTGGCAACGCCGCCGAGCGCACTGCCTTTTTCGATCAGCATGACTTTGGCTCCGCAGCGTGCGGCAGCCAGTGCGGCTCCGATTCCGGCGGGGCCTCCGCCGGCGACCAGCACATCGGTTTCCGCAATCACGGGAATTCGGCGTGCGGCTTCTTCATAAAATTTCATGACAACACCTCCTGTTTCGTGGTTTTCTCTGGATAATATACATAGGGAATATTGAAAAACCTTGAATTTTTCAGAAAATATGCTATAATAATCACAGATTCTGAATCTGTTCGAGGTCTGAGACTCAAATGGAACTTTCCGCATTGCTGCGAAGTCTGGAGAAAAAATACCGGGTGCTGATCAGCATGGAAATCCGGCATGAAGCGTTCTGGCGTTTCCCGGAATTGAAACTGCTGCCGGATCAGTATCTGCATCATTCCCCGCATTGCCGTGCCAGAAAACTGGCGGACAACAACCGGCAATGTGCGGCAAACAAGCGGCGTTCACTTCAGATTGCGGCAAAGGGGAGGGCTTTCTGCGGAGTGTGTCCCGCCGGTGTGCGCGAACTCGTGCAGCCGGTCATGTTTCAGGGAAAACTGGCGGCTGCCGCTTATTTTTCTCTGCCGGAAGATAATCCGCCGATGCGGGAACTGTTCCGGGCAGGGCGGTTCCTGGCGGAATTCACATCACTGGAACTGGAACGTCTGACCGAAGGAAAAGTATTCCGGAAACAGAACGGCGCCGATTTTTATTTACAGCGTTTTCAGCATTATCTGGATCTGCATTATTCTGAAAATATCGGTTTGTCGGAACTGGCGGAAGAGCTGAAGGTCAACCCGAATTATCTGGGGGAGCTGCTGCACCGTCATACAGGAAAAACGTTCCGCGAGGCTTTGACGGAACGCCGTCTGCATGAAGCGAAAATTTATCTGCGGCTGCACCGTCAGCTGAGTATTACGGCAGTCAGTCATCTGTGCGGTTTTTCCGACAGCAATTATTTCAGTTCGGTATTCCGCCGTCATTGCGGCATGACGCCCGGCGAATACCGTCGGCAGAATATTCATTGACAGGTATTGCCGCCTGCCGCCGGACGGTTCGGCGGCAGACGGAAAAGCGGATTTTACAGATCGAATCCGATCCAGTCCGCCACGGTTTTTCCCATGATTCCTTCCTGAATATCCTGCGGCACATTGTTCAGCCGCAGTTTTTCTTCGTATGCCGCCTTTGCCATCGGGAGCAGCTGTGGGTAATGCACATAGCTGTCCGATCCGAAAACCATCTGGTGGAAATACCGGAAATCGTCATCTCCGCGGAAACTGGCGGGGAAGGGCTTCATCAGTTCACCGAGCTGCTGCGGGGAAACACCGGACCATGCCCCGTTTCCGGCGAGATCGAAGCAGAGATTCGGGAGCATACGGACCAGTCCTGCCGCCAGTTCCCGGAACAGGGTTGTTCCCAGATGTGCCATGACCACATGGAGTTTTGGGAAGGACCGTGCGATCCGGTCCAGATTGATCGGGTGCATATTCTTGAGAGTCGGCAGCTGGTATTTCACATCCGATTCGTTCGGGCTGTAATTGCCGGTGTGGAACAGCACGGGGAGTCCGCATTCTTCACATGCCGCATAGACCGGCATATACAGGTCATGGTCGTATGCGTAGTACGGATAGATGAACTTGACGGCTTTGAAGCCGGCTTCTTTATAGCGGTACACCTGATCCGCATCGGCGGTTTTCCACAGATCGAATTTTGCCAGCGGCACGAGCCATTCCGGTTCCTTCCGGCAGATTTCCAGCACCTGCTCATTCGGCACAAAATCATGACCGCCGTAGCGAAGACCGCCGCTCAATGCGACAACCGTGTTGTTTTCCTTCGCTGTGCGCACGGTTTCCGCAACGGCTTCCGGTGTGTCCACCGAACAATGAAAATGAAAATCCAGATAACGCATACTCATTCCTTTGATTGCAGATTATGATGAATGGAAAAACTTCTCAATTTTCCCCGGAACATTTCTGTTCCGCCGGGCAGTCCGAATTCCGGTTTGACGTTTCCGCCGAAAATTGACGGTTTGAAATACAGTGCCAGTTTGGCTTCCAGCGGGAAAACGCGTTCCTGTCCGTTCACTTTGAAACGGAGCTGGTGCAGATCGTAACTGACTTCCACCTGCGACCATTTGCCCGGTTCCAGCGGCAGACCCGTGGAGAAACTGTCCGTTTTGAGGTCGCGTCCGGCAATGGCAAAGTTCAGCCGGTCATAGCGGGCATACAGCGTAACCGAACCGAGAATTCTGTCGTAATGACGGAACAGCACATAGGTGTCCGTATCTTCCGCCGGTTCCGGCTTCACTTCGAAACGCAGTCTGAAACTGCCGCGCGGAAAAGTTTCCTTCGGGAATTGCAGATAGCTTCTGCCGTCAAAGACCAGCACATTGCGTCCGTCCTCTTTGGTCCAGACCGGAGTATGACGACCTTCCGGCAGCGGCAGCTGATTAAACGCTCCGCCGTAATGATAGCCGCCGCCGAGTCCTGCGGTGAAGAACGGATCGAAGCCGTTGCGGTCGAGAATTGCGCCGGACCCCGGATCGAATTCCCAGTTCAGACGCGGCACCAATGCGCTCGGCACGGCCGCGGCGACTACTTTGCCGGTGCTTTCGCTGAACACATTCAGCATCTCCGTTTTTGACGGCAGCGGTTTCGGCATGACCGGATGACTGCGGAAAATTTTTCCCGAAACGGTTACGGCGCGCATCTGGTAAATCGGATAGGTGCGGTTCGACTTCAGTTCCGCGGTGAATTTCCCGGCATTCAGATTCAGCGGATACGGAATGTCGCACTGCTCATGATACTCCTGGATTTCCAGACGGCATTTCGGAAATGCGTATGCCATGCAGTTCCGCCGGACAAGATCCGCTGTTCTGACCCGGAATGTTTCGCCGTCCGCAGTCACGGAAAGCACGGCTTCCGCAATTTTTTCCTTCGGAATGGCGATGATGAAACGGTTGAGTGCCGTCCAGATCAGGAAATGACCTTTCAGTGTTTCTCCGTTCCGGGTGAACGAACCCAGATTGACATTCGGGAATTCCCAGGAACGGAATTTCCAGTCTCCGCCGTTTCTGACGGTGATTTCCACCGGACGTCCGCCGCTTCTGCGGGTGGAGAAATGTCCGGAAAGAATCGTGTACCGGGTCCGGTCAAATTCGTTCCGGGGATCCAGCGCATAGACTTCCCGTCCGTAATCGGTGATTTCCAGTGACGCCAGTTTTTCGCCGGCGTTGACATTTCCTTTCAGAATACAGCTGCCGTTTTTCTGCGGCATGACCTCAAAACTGTGGCTGACTGGTTTCAGACTGTCGCGCAGACTCTGCCGCACGTACTTGTAGTTATAGCAGAACGTCGGCAGCTGGCGGATGTACTGGAAGTGATCATACTTCAGAATTTTTCCGTCCGCACCGGTAACGGTAAGACGGGGAATCAGCAGCGTTTCGCCGGAAAGTTTTTCCGTTGGCACGGAATAGGTTACGGCGCGCAATGCCGCCCGGTCAAACTGTTCTTCCGGAAATTCGATCAGCGTTTTTCCCCTGGCGTTTTCCAGACGCAGACGGGCTTTGTACGTACTGTTTTGGGCTGTATCGGGAATGTTCAGCAGTTCCAGATCCAGCGTTTCGCCGGTCCGCAGTGTTTCGCGGTGCGACAGTGCCAGCGGCGGCACATTCAGATCGTCGCCGGGATTGGGACGCGGTGTTTTTCCGCGCAGGGTGTCCGCATAATAACGCACCAGACGCTGAAGCACCAGCGAATTGTAAAGTGTGGGCTGCCAGCAGGTGTTTTCATTGAATTCGTTCCATTCGAAGAAGAAAATGAAATCGCAGTTGAGTTCCGCCAGACGGTTCAGCATACCGCGCATGGTGGCGGTTCCGAATTCCCCGAAATTGACGCCGGACATGTGATTGATATAGCCGTGCTGTACTCGTCCGCAGACCAGTTTTTCCCTATTCTCCGGACGCGCCAGCGCTGCCAGCAGCAGCGGTTTGATTTCCCGGTCATAGACTTCAAAATCCGGCACGGTCTGATAGTGATTCATGCGGCGGCGTTCTTCAGGACAGATCTGAATACCGTCGAAGATTTTCAGAATGCCGTCGATCCGGTCGCGGTATTTTTTCCGCAGTGTGTCATCCCATTTGCCGTTGCGGTGGAATGCTTCGAAGTCATCGGGGTCTACATGGAGTCCGCCCGTTACGGCAAACGTGTCGCCGAATTCCTGCCGCAAAGAATCCAGGTATGCTTTCATCACATCCGGACGGATATGCTGGGAATTGTATGTCGAGACCGGAATGCGTCCTTTGATTTTCGGCGAGAATTTCGATTTCAGAGCCAGGCGCAGCACCCGCGCCGTGCGTTCCCGGTCGACTTTGTACTGTCCGAGTTCCCCGAAGGCAAACTGCGGAAACTCATAATAGTTTTTGAGACGGTCCGGTGCGGCGTCAAGATATTGCAGTGCCTGTTTGTAGCTGTCGAACAATACGCTGCACAGGGAGCCGCCGCCGTCAAAACCGTAACTCTGTATGATTTCGGCATCGCGGAAAAACGATTCCGGCGTCATGACCTGAAAACGGTCTTTGTAACGCGTGTTCCGGTCAAAAAACAGCGGACGGTCAATGTAGCCTCCCAGAAAATTCTGGAACAGACCGTACTTGTACTGGATTTCCGGGTACATCAGCACCCGTTCCGACACCCGCGGACGGAGCGGTTTCAGCGACGGCGGTTCCGCCACACTCCGGGTGTAATCCGGCGCGGCGGTCAGACCGCAGGCCGCCAGCAGCAGGGGAATGAACAGCAGACGCATCATTTATCCTCCGCAGAAACCGTTACGCCGCGGAACTGGACTCCTGCCGGAGCCACAATCACACAGATGAATTTTTTCGAGCCGAACAGCCATTGATGACGGGTGTTCTTCTTTTCCGCGCCGGGCTTGACAGTCCAGCTGATTTTCCGCCAGCCGTCAGTAATGTCCACCCGGTCGGAGGAAAGGAAGGACCAGCCGGGGAGATGCTGACGGACCGCCACACCCGCCGCCAGATTCTTTCCTGCGGGCTGAGCCAGGGTTACTTCATGGACATCACCGTTTTTCTTCACTTCTCTGGAGATCGCATTGAGGACGGTCCTGCACGGCAGATCCCGCTGTTTTCCGGACGGGTCCACGTCATACGCCACATATCCCTGATTCTGCCATTTGGAACCGTCCTTGATTTTGAGAACGGTATCCGCCGCATTGACCGGGGCGGCAAGTTCTGTTTCGCTGCCTGCCGCGGCGTTCACACTGGAGACCTGAATGACATGACCGTCTTTATCCAGACCGTAGAATCCGATGCTGAATTTTCCCTTGACCGTTTTTCCCGGAGCCGTGCGGAATTCTCCTTCGATCCGATAGGTTTTTGCCGGGTCGATTTCCATTTGTTTCATGCTCATGAACCAGCCGGGAGCGGCGGTTTCCAGCGCATCGCCGGCGGCGGTCAGTTTCTGCGGCGTGTTGAAATCCTGCGGAGCGGAAAGCGTGAACAGGTTTTCGGCGGAGAGGGTGAGGGCGGTCAGCATGACGGCTGTGGAAAACAGACTTTTCATTGTGGAACTCCTTTCGGTTCTTATTTTCTGGGAAAAGAATCTTTCCGGTTTTGATCAGGGATAGCTGCGTGTCGCTGTTGCCTGAAAATACTTGCGGTTGGCAACGCATTGAATCCGTTTCTGCGCTGATTTTTCCGAACTGACATGTCCGTCCGCCCAGGCAATGTTGGCGGATTTGTTGTGCCGTTCATGGATGATGTTGACCGGCGGATCTGTCGGCAGATCGACGTAATCGTTGAGCTCGCCGGTCGGATTGTTCCGGGTGCGCGCGTCGGCGAACACCACTTTGTTGGACGGCTGAACCACAGCGGAAAGTCTGATGCTCTGATACTGCCATTGCGGGTCGTGATTTGCTATATACAGATCATACCGTCCGCCGAAATATTTGTAGTTGTATCCGTAATGAATCTGGACGTAGCGTCCGATTTTGGTCGGATCGTCCTGAAGGCGGTTTTCCTTGGCGAGGTCCAGAACTCCGGAAACGGCAGGGCAGAAATATGCCTTGACATATTTCAGATGATGGGTATTGTACAGATCATACGCCCAGCCGGCATCGCGTCCCGCCCGGCAGGGGTAGTATTCCTTCCAGTCCGGAACATAGGAAAGAATGGCGAGTCCGATCTGTTTCTGGTTGTTGAGACAGCTGCTGTTCTGAGCCATGGCGCGTGCGTTGTTCAGTGCCGGCAGCAGCATACTTGCCAGAATCGCTATGATCGCAATCACGACGAGGAGTTCGATCAAGGTGAAATTCCGTTTTGCTGCAAACCGCTGTCGAATAATGTTTTGTCTGAACATCTTGAACTCTTCCTTTCCTTTGATTTCTGTTGATTCATTACTGTGTGCTTTACCTGTTTCTTCGGACAATATAACATACTGATTTTTGAATTGCAATGACAAAAATGACAAAAACGATTGCATAAGTGTCAAAAACGCTGAAAAACGTCTTGCGGAACAGAACGCCGGCCCGGAAATGCGGAAAAGGCGCGTCAGGATATCTATTTCTTCGGTTTCGGACATGATTACAAAGCCGCTTTATAGTGCGGGGCGAAACTGTTCAGATATCAGCCGCTGCCGCCGCATTATGCTTTCGGCAATGTTGGTATCATGGAAAACCGGGGCAAGGACCGGATCTTCGGAAGGGTCCAAAGCCGGAAAAAGATGAAAAACTGAGAGATTCTATGGGATCAGTTCGATTTCATAAATTTCGAAATCACGTATCCATTTTTTCCAGTCGATGCGGCATTTCACGGTGGAGTATTTCTGTCCGAAATTTAGTTCCAGCAGGTATTTTTCGCGTTTGACTTCTGTTGGCTTGAGGGTGATCCATTTACCGTATTTCAGAATGGAAAAATCAGGAACGCCCAGATTTGCCCCGTAAATCCGCAGCCGGGTGAATTTAGCCGTGAACTTTCGGAATCCGAGTTCGATCCAAATGTGTTTCCCGACCAGCGGCAGCCAGCCGGTTATGTTTCTCACGCCGTCAAACAACTTGTCCTCCGGCACCGATGTATCGGTCCCGTTCACCGGCGAAGAATTGAATTCAATCTGCTTGCCCTTTTCAAAAAGGATACTCGGACTGGAGCATCTATCCTTTTCCGCTGCCGCGATCTTTTTGCGCAGCTCGGACAGCGAGAAAAGCCCTTCATCCAGTTTTCCCGAGCTGTAAATATGGACCTGATACGGATCAAGAGTCAGATAGAATCCATCCCCGTCGATCTTCTGTTTGCCTTCTTCGCGGAACCGGAACAGTTCGGTATATTTTTTCAATACGGGCGAACTGATCCGCAGAGACTGTTTTTCCGGTGAAACATTGACCGCGATCAGCAGGATCCCCCGTTCGGCTTCGATCAGCGAAGTTTCCACATTTTTATCGCTGGTGTCCACTTTGACGGCTTCGTTCGGGCCGGTGAGCCAATCGGAAAGCCGGTCAATGGAGTTGTAAATGTAATCGACTCCGAAATCCAGATCGGGTCTGGACGCGTGATCGTAATAAATGAACGGAGTCAGTCCCTGGCCGCCGCAGCAGATCAGGCTCCAGATCCATGCATTTGTCTCATCGAAAGTGGGAAAAACCGCATACTGGTTGACATATCGGTAATTGAACACCTGCGGCGTGCCGAAGATCAGCTTGTCTTTCCGGTCAGAATGGAGAATCTGACGCGCGGCGTCCGCCGCGGCGCTGACCGGCGTCCCCAGGGTCCGCCGCCCGCGGTCATCCACCACCGGCTTGATGTAGATGTGCGGATTCAGAATATCGGCGCAGTCGATGAAAACTTCCGGACGCGTCGTGATGATCATGACCGGATGGAAGGGGTCCAGTTCCTTGATCAGCTTATACATGTGCTCCAGGTAGACGGCGGAAACGTTATGGAATTCCGGCTCGTCCGCCAGATAGTAATAATCGAAATCCCGCTGACTGTTCTGCTCGATCCGCTGCCGGATCTTCTTTTTCATGATTTCCGACGGGACGGTATCAAGCACGTATTCGGTGCTGACCGGGGTGCCGCGGAGCAACTGCGGCGCGGTCATCATAACCGGCGAACCGAAATTGAACGGATGCTTCGCCGCGGGCGAGGGGTATTTATCCGCGAACGCCTGGCTAATCCGGAAGCCGCCTCTTCCGCCTCCGCCATACCAGCCGAAACCAAAAGAACGTTTCCCATTGATGACCAGTCGCCGGGGCGATTCGATCCAGACCATTTTCCTTCCGGTCGGTTTCAGGATCCGGACCGTCTGCGTCTGCGCTGTTTTCTTCCCTGCCTGTTCGAATTCCGCTTTCAGGATGATTTTTCCCTCAGTCTGCGTATTTTGAATATCAAAAGCCGCCACCCCTCCGCGAACCGGAAGTCGGTAAGTTTTGCCTCCGCTGGATAAAGCGATTTCGTGAATATCCGCTGAGACCAGGACCCGTCCTTTGATCCGGGAGGCATCCTGTCCAGGGAAGAAGCATTGCGAGTAAAACGGGCGGTCGAATGCGATCCGGATCGGTTCATACTTTGCATTCAGCACGTATTGACGCTCCGCCAGCACTTTGTCGTCGGAATTTTTCAGTTCCATCGTAATGGTCATTTTGCCGGGCTGTTTGAACTCCGCCGGGATTGTGATGCTGTTTTTTCCGCGTTTCAGGCTGATTTTCTGTCCGGCATCTTTGTCCAGCTGTTCGGAATGAAGATTCAGATGCAGGTTTTCCGCGGCTTTTTCCGAATCGATCCGGATTTTGAATTTCCCGTCATAATGCCGGTCGTCCCGGAACCGGGTCAAGGCAGCATCGGCTGTTGCGATGGATGCGATCTGACCGGCCGGTTTGGCGGGGAAGCCGCTGACGGTCCGGAACGAGCCTGGTTCATGATACTTGTTCAGCAGCGGACTCCAAGTGGCGTATTCGCCGGCCTTCGGTCTGCTCCTCGTTACGTTGACCAGCCATTTCGTGCTCCATTCCGAATGCGGGGTATGGTAAAATGCAGTCAGCGGGATCCGGATTTCGGCACTCCAGAAATCATCGCCGTAGAACACCGCCGAATCGAACCGTCCGCCAAAGGTTTCGGGCGTGGTGTTGCCCGCTTCTTCATAATACTGCACAAATCTTGAATTGGCGGCGCCGAGCGCGAACTGATAATATTTTTCTTTCCGTCCGCAAGGTGCCAGGAAGATTTCCACAGCATCATTCTGCCACATTGCGGACGGACCGGCAGTCCATGTTTTGACCAGCTGCCGGATCTCCTTTTCCTCGCAGCGCAATCCGATGTAAATATGGTTTTCATCGCAAATGATCCGGAATTCGGTCCGCGTCGGCCTGCGGTTCTGTTTGTTCCGGCCTTTCAGCATTTTGAAATCCGAATGTGCCGGCGTCTCTTTCCACGCCGCTTCATCCAGCTTGCCGTCCAGCGTGATTTCACCCTGAAGTTTCCCGGCTTTGACATCCGCTCCGGTGGTCATGGCCATAACCGACAGAAGAGATAATAATCCTGTCATGCGAAAATTCATCCTGCACCTCGTTGACTTTATGGATATTCAAATTTTTATTTGACGCGGAACAGATAGGAACTTTTTCCCCATAAGGCATCCGGAGCGGTTTCGTTGCCCAGAATCACCGCTTTGATCAGCGGCGCCAGATCTTTCTTCGATGAAATGGTTTTCAGCGTGATTTCCGCGATCCACACCTTGTTGCCGCTGTCTTTGGCCGGCAGCAGCTGGAGCTTGCTCGACCCGTTGATGGCCAGTGGCAGGATCGTCGACCGGAAAAACTGCAGTGAAACGTCTTCGGCTTCTTCTTTCAGGTAGACGGTGAATTTCACTTTGTCGCCCGGAGCGCAGTATTTTTTCTCCGCGAACGCAGGCGATTCCACTTTGATATAATAATCCGGGAACTTGACTGCTTTGATGTATTTGAACCCGACTCTCATGCCGTGAATATCCATTCCGATAAACGACTGTTTCGCATTCGGTTTCAGCTTGCTGTTTTCATAGTAATTGATCGCGAAAACGCCTTTCTGCACGTTCCCTTCCATGACCGTCATGGCGCTGCCCAGCAGCGGCAGCCAGATCGCATGATACCCTTTTTTCATTTCCAGTTCGTTGATTTCATACACGATATAAGGATATTCAGGCGAGACCGGGACCATGCGACCGGTCCGCGGCTTGCCCTGCTTTTTCTGTTCCATGAAAAACCCCCCGTCAGGATTCGGGCTCACGGCGATATCCGTAGCGTTCCAGCCGTTGCCGAAATTGGTGTTCGTGGTTTTGATGTTTTTCCCGTCTTCGATCCATAACGTTTGCGGATCCGGATTCGTTTTGAATTCCGCCCTGCCCTGGACGCCCAGCATCAGGAAGCAGAAGACCGGCAGCAGTTTGTTGTTTTTCATAGTATGGCAGCTCCTCTTTTATTTGCATTCCGCCGCGCAGGTCGCGGCGTCTTTGGTACATGGGTTGGTATAACCTGAGTTCAATTTTTCCACTCTATATGCGTCTTTGCTCAGCAGCCGGAATTCCGCATGCCCGTCCAGGTAGGAAGAATTCGTTCTTCCTCTTCCATGCCGCTTGCTTGTGCTGAAGTCGGATTGCATGGCATAAGACGTGCGGAGATTGGAATCCATCTGCATGACGACCTGGGAAGGGTTTTGCGCCGTGGTCATTTTTCTGACCGGTGCACTGAAATGCATGAATTTATAATTGATCCCGTAATGCGTATACTGAAAATTGGGACTTGCCCCGGTCGGTGATTGTTCGGTCGGACATACATAAATCTTGTAATACCCGGTCATTGGACGGCCATAATAACTGGGTGCCGCTCTGGGATTGGTCGTCTGTGTCAGGATCGACCACCAGAAATCCGGTCCTTTCCATGAATTGTAACGATGTCCCGGCGGTATGTGTTCCCGGTTGCCGTCTGCATACAGCAGCGTGGCCGATGCCATGGTTTTCAGCTGGGAAAGACAGATGATCCGGCGCGCCGTTTCCCTGGCCCGGTTCAATGCCGGCAGCAGCATCGCGGCCAGGATCGCGATGATCGCGATCACGATCAGCAGCTCTGTCAGAGTAAAATCCTGAAACTTTTTCCGTTCCGAAACCCATGCTGCATTTGCTTGGTTTCCCTTCATGACGACCTCCTTTTCTGAATGTTGACCCATATAATATTCTTTGTCGGCTCTGAGGTAAATATACATGGAATATCCATGGTGTCAAGAAAAGAATAAAAAACTTTTGATTTTTCTTGACCCATACAACATTCGATGCTATATTACTTGGAAACTGAACATGGAGATCATGACGATGCCTCAGAAAAATAAAATGGAAACGATCCTTCAGGTCCTGCGGGGAGAACTGAACGACGGGAAATATGCGCTGAATTCACGGTTCCCCTCCGGATATATCCTTGCGGACCGATTCAGTGCGAACAAGGAAACAGCAAACAAGGCAGTCTCCCTGCTGGCCGCGGAAGGGTATCTGAAACGAGGCCGCGGCGGACAGGGCATGATCGTGGTCCGCCAGTCCGCTTTCCCGAAAAGAAACATTGCTCTCATCGGCGTGATCAACCATCCTTTCCTGGCATTGCAGGCGGAAGGACTGCAGGAGGCCGCGTTGGAAGACGATTCGGTCGTCAGCCTGATCGCGCCGCCGCCGAATAAATTGACCATGACTTTGAACAAGCTCAAAAACACGAAAACGGACGGGATCATATCCTCAGCCTACGGTCTGCTGCCGGACATCGGGATTCCGGTCATATATCTGGAAGACAAAGTCGGCAGCTTGGGCTTGCCGGATTATGTGGCCTGCGATTCCTATCACCCCGCTTTTCAGATGATGCAGGAAGTGATCCGGCGAGGGCATCGGGACATCGTGCTGCTCATTCATGTTCAAAGCAATCCGGACCGTTTGCGCGGCTATTATGACGCCATGCGCGAGGCCGGAATCATGGATTATGAACAGCGCACCTTCCTGATGATGGAATACACGATCGGAGAGACCAATCTGCTGCTGAAACGCATCTGCCGACAATATCCCGGCTTCTCTGCCGTGGTTTCCTGTTCCGATGACGACATTCTCCGGATGATCGTCAGTATGCGGCAGCAGGGCATCGAATGGGAAGGTAGGAAAGCCATGATCGGCTTCGGCAATCTCCGGGGCATCAGCAATATCTATCCCATCGCGACCGTGGATCAGCATCCGCTCCGGATCGGGGCCGAGGCCTACCGTATGCTCCTGAAAAAGATTGCCGATCCCGACATCGTCATCCGGGAATATCTGGACACCGAGCTGGTCAATCTCCAGAATATCCCGGTCATTTCCTGATGAAACAGGTCGATGGGCATCGCCGAGTGGTGATCCTGGCTCCGGGCGCGGAACGGCTGAAACAGACGTCGCTTCCCCGGGCGATCAACAACGGTCGGAAATGTGTCCATTCCCGGTTTCTTCACGGCGAGCGAGGCGTTCACCGCGATTCATGCGGGAGCGGATTACCTCAAGCTCTTCCCGGCGGCTCTCGGTCCCGGTTATGTGAAGGATCTCAAAGCGGTTGTCAAGAAGCCGATTCTTGCAGTCGGCGGAGTGAACGCCGCAAATCTTCCGGACTTCATGAAAGTCTGTGCGGGAGCGGGTATCGGCAGTGCTTTCTACAAGGCGGGCAAATCACTTGATGATCTCGATCGCGATGCTGCTGACATGGTTGCGGCGGTTCGCTGAACTGACAGGAACACAGAGTCATTATCAGAAATGAGCAAACTTTTTTGTATTTGGCTTTGTAGAAAAACGCACATGCAGACATTACAGTTTTATGACTGGCAAATTGCCATCGCCCCGGAATATGGCGGCAATCTCTGCCGTCTGCGTCACGGAGAACTCGAAATTCTCCGGATGCCAGGGGACCCGTCCCTGCTTGATCAGAACCGGGTGCTTTACGGACTGCCAGTTCTCTTTCTGTCCACGGAGCTTTTCCGCTGATTACAGATACTGTCCGGTGATGCTGAATCTGTTTCTGCAGATTTCCTCCGGTGTCCCGTATGCCACAATCGTTCCTCCGGCGTCTCCGCCGCCCGGTCCCATGTCAATCACATAGTCGGCATTGCGGATCACATCCAGATCATGTTCAATTACAACGACGGTTGCTCCATTGTCAAGCAGGGTCTGAAACACGCCGAGCAATACCTGTACGTCGAGCGGATGCAGTCCGATGGACGGCTCATCGAATATGAAAACGGAATCGGTCTGTGTTCTGCCGATTTCACTCGCCAGTTTGAGACGCTGCGCTTCCCCGCCCGAAAGTCCCGGTGTTTCTTCTCCGAGCGTCAGATAACCCAGTCCCAGCTGCTTCAGAATATTCAGTTTCTGGCTGACGGTTTTCATATCTTTGCAGAAAGCAATGGCGGAATTCACATCCATGTCCATCAGTTCTGGCAGGGAAACGGATTCCCCGGTCGGGCTGGTCAGCTTTATGTCATATGCCGTTTTCGCATAGCGGGAACCGCGGCAGTCGGGACACGGAATATCCACGTCCGGCAGGAACTGCACATCAAGACTCACCACGCCAGTTCCATCGCAGCCGGGACAGCGCAGCGATCCCGTGTTATAGGAAAAATCGCTTGCTTTGCAGCCTTTCTTTTTGGCGTCGGGGGATTTCGCATAGAGCTTGCGCAGCTCATCGTGAACGCCTGCGTAGGTCGCGACGGTGGAGCGGACATTGACTCCGATGGGCGTTGCGTCAATCAGTTTGACATATGCAATTCCGTCGGCGCGGATCTCGCGGATGTGCGCGGGAAGCGTCCTGCCTGCTGTACCGGCTTCCAGGGCAGGGACAAGACTTTCAAGCACCATGGTTGTCTTGCCGGAACCGGATACTCCTGTAACCACCGTCAGCCTGCCTTTGGGAATATCAGCTTCAAGCGGTTTTACCGTGTGTATCTGCAGTGTGGAAAGATGAATCGTGCCGTATTCAAAAATGCGGTCTCGCGCGGCACGCCGGCGTATGAGAGTTTCGGCTTTCCCTGAGAGAAATCCGCCGATCTGTGAAGCCGGGTTTTCTTCTATTGCAGGAACCGTTCCCTGGGCGATCACACGCCCGCCTTTTGCCCCCGCTTCCGGTCCCATTTCAATGATCCAGTCGGCTTTTTTCAGAATCTGCGTATCATGATCGACCAGAATCACGGAATTGCCGTCGGCAACCAGATCGTGCATGACACCCGTCAGCCCGACAATGTTTGACGGGTGCAGACCGATGGACGGTTCGTCCAGCACATAAAGAACGCCCGTTGTGCGGTTGCGTACAGCGCGGGCAAGCTGCATCCGCTGACGTTCTCCCGTGGAAAGCGTTGAAGCTGAACGGTCAAGCGTCAGATAACCGAGACCCAGATCCATGAGCCGTCTGGCTGTGTTCAGGAAGGCTTCACAGATATTCTCCGCCATCTGCCGCATTTCATCCGGCAGACTTTCCGGCACACCGTGAACCCATTTCACCAGTTCGGAAAGCGTCATGGTACATGCCGCATCCAGAGAAATTCCCCTTACTTTCGGCGCACGTGCCGTGTCCGACAGACGCGTACCGTGACACTCCGGGCAGACTTCTTCCTTCAGAAATTTCTCCACGCGTTTCATGCCGCTTTCATCCTTGACTTTCGCCAGGGCGTTTTCCACCGTGTATACGGCATTGTAGTAAGTGAAATCAAGCTCGCCCGCCTGATTGGAATTTTTGGCTTTATAAAAAATGTGTTTTTTTTCGGCGGGACCGTGATAGACGATTTCTTTTTCCTGTTCGGTCAGATCGCGGAACGGCACATCGGTGCGTACTCCCATTGCGCGGCAGACATCGGTCATCAGCGACCACATCAGGCTGTTCCACGGGGCGACCGCGCCGCCGTCAATGGTAAGCGAATCGTCGGGAACAAGCGAAGCAAGATTGACGGTACGCACAGTGCCGGTGCCGCCGCCGCCGCATTTCTGGCACGCTCCCTGCGAATTGAATGCCAGTTCTTCCGCGGATGGAGCGCAAAAATGTGCGCCGCATTCAGGGCATATCAACTCTTTCCCTGCCGCGGCTGCGAGTGCCGGCGCAAGATAATGTCCGTTCGGACAGCGATGATTTGCCAGACGGGAATACATCAGCCGCAGACTGTTCAGCAGTTCCGTTCCCGTGCCGAAGGTGCTTCGGATGCCCGGAACGCCCGGACGCTGATGAAGTGCGAGCGCGGCGGGGACATACAGAACCTCGTCGACGGATGCTCTGGTCGCCTGAGTCATTCTCCGTCGGGTATAGGTCGAGAGCGCTTCAAGGTAGCGGCGCGAGCCTTCCGCATACAGCACGCCGAGCGCAAGCGAAGATTTGCCGGAACCGGATACACCCGCTATACCTGCAATCTTTCCCAGCGGAATGTCTATATCTATATTTTTCAGATTGTGGACTTTTGCTCCGTATATAGTGGGAAATGGTTTGCGCAGAGAGGGAGAAAAGGTTTGCACAAATTGTGTTGCCGGTGCGTAAACCAATTGTCAAAACCGGCATGACGGGTTTACACAAAAAAAGCCCGTCAGAAATACTGACGGGCCTATTGATTTTTATTGTGGATTTGTTGTGGATGGCGTTTGTTGCAGACGGCTTTGCAGAAAAGTGCGAAGCTCGGCAGCATTGTCGCCGGTCAGGATGATTGTCTCCTCTTCGGTCACGTTGTCGCTGTTGTACCAGGCAGGTGTGCGGGTCTTGCGATACTCTGCGTAGTCCTTGACCTGCGTTTTGCCATGGCTGACCATCGGGATGCTTTTCAGGCTGCCGATCACGGTTACTTTTTTACCGGTCGGCGCGGAGTTGGTCGCGGGATCGCTGGGCGTGATTTTCCAGATGTCGATCAAGGCGGTTCCGGAGAGCGCCTTGTCGCCCAGATCGTCGCCCACAGCGGTTACTGCAGCGCGGAAATCGGCACAGCCGGCGCAGCACATCGCTGTGCAAATCAATGCGGAAATTTTGAGAGATGTTTTACGCATTTCGGGATCTCCTGTGATAAGCGGCGAGCCACGCATCACGTGCGGCGGCGGTCGCGATTGCGAAGTTGGCGGCGGTCATGACTCCATACCAGTACAGACGCTCGCGGCGATATGCCTTGCTCAGCATGCGCATCGTCCAGAGCGGCCAGTCGGCTGCGAAAATCTTGTGGCAATTGGTGCGCCAGTCGGAAACGGTTTGCGCAAATCCGGCCTCAGTGCCATCGCTGAACGTGTACTGCACATCATGGATCAGCACTGCGGGTTTGAAGAGCAGCATCGCACGCGTCAGCAGACCCCGCAGATCGTCCGGCCAGGCGTCAGGACCTGCGCCGTTGTACATTTCGGCAAGTTCGGCGTCGCAGTATTCCGCAAGGATTTCGCGTCCGGCCAGTTCATATTTTTCGCAGAGCCGGCGAAGTTCGGTAATTTCTTCCATCATTCACCTCCGGCAGCGTTTGCCGCTTCTTCGTTGAGTTCGCGGATCGTGTACGGCGGCGGAGTGTGCGCCTCGGCGGTCAGCTCAATCGCGTCCAGTTCGGACAAGGTTTCCGCGGCGGCGATGCGGTCTTTGACCTGATAATATGCCGCCCACAGATTCATGACCCACATCATGACCGCTTTCCCTTTTGCGCTGCCGCCGTTGGCGCAGACCACCG